>Ga0247800_1000001_pt1 | contig 100945 bp, 147 predicted proteins | sample UWRJS092311B6_FD_179924 | JGI IMG/M metagenome (GOLD analysis project Ga0247800, IMG submission 179924) | Soil microbial communities from Arlington Agricultural Research Station in Wisconsin, United States - UWRJ-S092-311B-6 | ecosystem: Environmental > Terrestrial > Soil > Agricultural land...
TAGTGCAAGTCTGCTGTTATCAATACGCTCATGGGAGTCTCCTAGAGGCAGGGCTTGTATCCCCGTGGGCAGTTCTCAGTCATACAACCATCGAACAGCGGAGCCTTGGTATCTCGATTACAGGTGGAGCACACCTGGTCGCGGCGCTTACCGGTGTAGCTTCTCGCCTCTGCGCGGTCAACTACAAATTGATCTCCGGATACAACGTACGCATCAAGCATTCGCTGCACCTCCATGATGGCACCTTTCTCTGTAGTCTGGCGCCCCATCCAGATGTCTACAAGAACCCTATGCCGCTTCAGGCGGCGTGCCTTCGACGACTCGCGTGCCGGGCTCCGTGCCTTCCCCTGAGATGTATTCGACGACTCGTTCATATTTCTTCACCATCTCCATCTTATCAGGCGCCCGAACCTGTAAGCACGGAACGCCCTCCTCGATAAACATATCGACACATCCGGCGCGGTCGTCGAATGCCAGTATAAGGTTGTAGCCCTTCTCCTTCAACATGCGAACCATCTCGCACTTAACCGCGTGATCAGCACGGTAGTCACCGTCCGCTCGCATCAGAAGCATATCGTAGCCGATCACACTCGGGCCCAAGGTGGTCAGCCATTGATCAGTATCGCTGCGGATCCGCTCAGGCCGGCCGGTCATCAGAATGATCGTAAAGCCCTTCTTCCAAAACATGTGCAGCAGCAACAGGTTATGGACGATCGGAAGGTCGGCGCCAGCACCAGCGAAGAAAGCATCCCAATCAGGCTTCCCTTCCAAAAGGTGCAGCCGGTGAGAGCAGTCAGCGATACAGCCATCCAAATCAAAAATAACGCTCTGGCCATCACCAGGAGTATTCAAATACTTCGTGAGCATGTCGTCTCCTCTTGTTACACTATCACAATCTTCACCACATGGACCGTAGTCATGAACGTCTTGGACACTACAGTTACACATGATACAACTCCTTACAATCGAATTCGTCTGATCCTGCCATCGTACTCAGAAGTCACGATGTCGTGAAACCTGAAGATGCTGCAATGCATATGGACAACGTCCACTCGAAAGATTCGTGTATTTCGCATCCAATGCTCAGGCATGTGCGATCTCTTCGCTACCCACAAGACGGGCATCCAGTTCTGCTTCACAATCAGCACTGGCTTGAGCCCGTACGACCTAGCCTCGTTCTGAGTCTTCTGCCAGAACGCACCTAGGACACCTTTGCCCTTCACAAAGAAGGCAGCGAAGTCTAAGCTCTTGTAGAACTTCAACTCGAAGTAGAATTTATTCGTCAGGTCGTTTCCTTCTGGCGCCACTGAACAGATATCACCTGACTGCCTGAAGAGCGATCCCTTTTTCTTGAACACTGTCGCCCGACCGCCGGACATCGCAGTGCGCCAGAACACGTCCTTCTTCTCTCCTGCCGTAACCCATTCGGACAGCTTCACGCATACCTCGCGTTCGAACGCTGCGCCCTTCCCTTGACCGACCATTGAGCCCCTTTGAATCTCTGCGAGCGACTGGCACAACGCCTCTCTCCGCTGCTGCCATAGCGGAGAGCCTGAACGTCCGCGAGTCTATGCCAGATTCGCGGAGCATCGATGGATCACTTTTCGTCTATGATCCGAGTACCGAAATACTGGCCTGTGCTCCGGACATGAATAATCGGAGCGAAGATCCAGAAGTACGAAACAGCACCATCAAAGTCGTGCCAAACTTCAACCTTGACGTTGTGCTTCTCCGTACTCATACCTCTGAACAGACCAGCCATCGTGTTGAAATCGAACCGTGGCTGGTTCGCGCCCTTGCTCTTGAAGTTGATCTTCTTCGCAGCCTTAGGACCTACCTTATCAAGCTCGGCGAGGAAGAGCCACACGCCGTGTCTCTTCATATCAAATTCTGTCGTGAAGCCACGCTGGCTGAGATCGACTTTGTAAGAAGTCTGCATCTGCTGATTACTGATGATGGTGAGCCTCGGCCATGCGGTTGTATCAGGATCGTCCGTGTGCTTTTTCACAACAGACCATTCTGCATCTAACTGCATGTCACCAAGAGTGGCGTTCGGCGTTGGTCTCTTTGCTGCTGGCATCACCAATCCTCTAAGGGTTCTTCGTCGTAGTCACCGTCATCTTCGTTCGGCCACAGCGTGAAAATGTACTCCTCGTTGTCCCGATGGCTCAGCACCACGCCCATGTTGAGCTTGATGCTAATTCCTCCGGCACTGTTTGTCCAGCCAGCACCAATCTTGGCTGCACCTTTCTTATCGCGATCGCGCGACTTCATCTTCAATATGAAGTCAGGTGGATCGTTGGTCTTCACCTTCTTCTTCAGTTTCGGCCTACGCACGACTACCTCCTGTACTTGCTACGCTTCGGCATGAAGGAAGATTCGATCTCGTACCATCGCGCAGTCACCACCTTATGGATTCGCTTGACTGCACGAGCGTATTCAGCATCGTCCATCTGGTCGAGGCTTTTCAGGTACGGCTTGATATCGTCCTTCTCGATATCAAGAAGGTCGAGGGCTTTCGTCGTCTTCAACCATTCGAGGCAGGAAGGGATATCATCAATCCCGTACCCAAATGACAGATTGAACTCAGCTTCTCGAAACGGAAGGCTGACTTTGTTCTTATCAACCTTCGCCTTCAGCGCGATACCGATCGGACGCTCTACACCTTTGATCGTCTTCTTCAGCTGACCCTTCTGCGCGAGGACCAAGGTCTGGCTGGAGTAGAAATCGAGTGCGCGACCGCCGGAGCGAGTCCAGGTCCGGCCGAACGTAACTCCGATGTTGTCTCGGATCTGCGATACGATGAGAAGCGTGACTTTCGACTTCTCCATCTCGCGGATTAGGCGCCGGAACATCTCCGACATCTTCTTCGCCTTGGCTGCTCCAAAAGATCCCTTGTCAATATCGCGATCCATCTCGTCGCGATCAGACAGAGAATCGAGCGAGTCCACGATGTACAGAATAGGATACTTCTTCGCCTGCTTGAGCACCTCGGTGAGGTCTTCGAATAGGTCCTCGACTGTGCTCAACTTATCACCGAAATCTACTCGGTCCAGAGGCATTCCCAGCGCCTCAGCGTACTGGGGATCAAATGCAGCTTCGCACTCCCGGTACATGATTTTTCCATCATCATGCTTCGCGACAAAATTAGCGCAAGCCTCAATGCAAAGTAGACTTTTTCCGGTGGCCTTGTCTCCGATGATATTCGCAACTCGATTTTCAATCCACCCTCCTCCAAGTGCTAGGTCTAGCATCTTCGAGCCGGTAGGGATAAACGAGAGGCTCGTTTTAGGAGCGGAGAAATACGACCCGCCCTCCTTAACACGCTCCCGCATCAGACGTTCGCGCTCTACCATTCTAACTCCTGTGTGCAAAAAGTCCCGGGAAGACTGAGCTCCCCAGGACTGATTTCAGCTAAAGCCTAACGCCCGAATCTTTTCGCGCGTGCCGACTTTCCTCCAGATGACTTACTCTCCTTAGAAGAGGATTTCTTTGCAGGGCGCTCGTCCTCCTCCTCGTCCTCGTCATCCTCATCTTCATCGTCGTCGTCGCGGCTGCGTGAAGACTTTTTAGAGGAAGTTTTGCCAGCCTTTTTCTTAGGCTGCTCATCCTCATCCTCTTCATCTTCGTCGTCATCCTCGTCGTCGTCATCGCGACTACGCTTGGAGGATTTCTTCTTCGGACGTTCATCTTCCTCGTCCTCATCATCATCGTCATCATCGTCCCGAGAAGACTTTTTGGAGGACTTCTTCTTCGGACGCTCGTCCTCCTCCTCATCCTCATCGTCGTCATCATCACGACGCTTGGCCGGCTTCTTCTTTTTGGCGGGACGCTCATCTTCGTCCTCGTCTTCATCTTCATCGAACGGAGGATCCTCGTCCTCATCGTCCTCGTCCTCATCGTCGTCATCGTCACGACGCTTCTTCTTGTCGGTTTTCTTCTCAGCCTTGCCGGCCTTTTTCTTCTTCGGACGCTCGTCTTCGTCCTCGTCCTCATCTTCGTCTTCATCGGTCTCCGGCTCGGCGCCAGAGATGATAGCCTTCAGATGATCGTAGCTGTAATACTGCAGGACCGAAGGGATAGGCGTCTCGCGGATCTGCTCAAGGATCTGATCCTGCACTTCCTCGTCATCAGAGATCGGGCTAGGATCGCTATCGATCCGGTGGCCGAAGTACTTCGTGTTGAGAGCCTGGCCCCGCTTCTGGATCGTGATGTCTCGGCCATCATCCGGATGGTCAATCGCAACCACCTTGCCCGAACGCTTGTGCGTGCACAGAGCAGCGATCGCCTGATCCATCGACCAACTCATGTCAATAATCTTCGGACCTGTGCTCTCATCATCACGATCGATCGCCCAGAAAAGGTAACGCTGCTTCGCGGATAGCTGCGCAGCCTCCTCCTTGTCGCCGGCATCGCGAGCGTCTTTGGCGGCATCGCAGATCGGGCACTTCTCCTTCTTCATCTGCGCCGGGCAAAGGTACGTGCCGTTGTTGGCGCCGACATAAGGATGGACAAAAACCTCCAGCCCGTAGTATTCAGCGTTGTCCCAAGTCGGGGGCAGGATGCGGAAGGTATTGTCGCCGTTCTTGAATTTGAACAGTTCAACGCCGTTCTTGAAGATGCCGTCAAAGCGGCTGCCGGTCTGTTCGGCCTGTCGCTTCAGCCGATCAGCACTTGTGGCCTTGTAAACAAAGCCACTACCTTTTTTCTTCTTCTTGTCCTTCGCCATTTAGGATACTCTCCTTTGAGTTACAACTTAAGCGCGCCGGGCGAGCCGTTCCTTAGTCGCACGCTTTACATCTTCTGCGCGTGCGGCTCTCTCACCACGCTCCGCCTCGTTACCACTGTAGTAATTCGAGATGTACAACGCCACCAGATCCTTCAAGACGTAGGACCGCTGCGTGAATGCTTCCTTCAAGGTTGTTAGGTCGCGCACACGTGCTTCAGCATCCATCAGAATCTGAGTAGCTTCGATGACATCTGCGTTGAGAATTTTGCGGTTCTCAACAGTAGTCTCAGTTAACTTTTCTCCTGCCTCCTTTGCCTCCCCACGAATTGTACCATCGACGCGAGCCTCGATAGTTTTAAGGTAGTGCTTCGCAGCATCGCGTCTCGATACTTCGAGACTTAGACGCTTCGACACTTCATAGTAGGACGGGACCTGACTTTGGAGCTCCTCCTCGAGAGCGTGCTCGTCAATCTGTAGGCCCTCTTCCTGAACGTCGATGAAGCGGATGTGCTCCGCTGGAACTATCGGCATCCGAAACTCGAAGCCAGCCTCGGACACCCTTTCGCGTTTAGCCATTAGACACCTCACACATGTTACATATCGCTACCGAGAAACTACTGAAGCAAGATGCGCCCTAGTGATAACAAGAGTGGGGCGAGCTTCTCTGACTGATTGTATGTACCCTCGAACGCTTCGAGGATCGCCAGCAGTCGCCCAGCGTCCTTATCAGACTTCGTGTTCTTGAGAACTGCTGCAACGTAGTTACAGACAACGATCCGAACACCCTCAGGTTGCTCTTCCTTCAGCCGGCTGACAATTTCCATCGCTTTCGCCCAGGAGCCGCCCTTCCCAGTCAGGAAGCGACACAATTCTATCGTCGCATCAGACGCGATCGCTGATTTCAGAATGTCAGCAGCCTCCTTCCGAGTCTTGGAATCGGCACAGGCATCGAGGTTCACAAGCGCCTGCCTAGGAGACCCACGAGCCTCAGCAACAATCACCTCGAGGACGTCATCAGATATCTTCAGACCTTCGCCCTTAGCTGCGCGTTTAACAACAGCACGAATCTGATCAGACGAAAGCGGCGCGAGGCCAATGGACGTGCAACGGGTCTTGATTGTGGCTGGAACCTTATCAAGCTCTGTTGTGCATATGAACCAGTACACGTGCGATGGCGGTTCTTCCAACGCCTTCAACAGCGAGTTCCACGCTGCCTTGGAAAGCATATGAGCCTCATCAAGGATAACAGCTTTCCTGCCTTTACCTTGACCCATCGGCAGGTATCGAAGCGTGTCCTGAATATCGCGAGCGTTGTCCACTCCGTTATTTGTAGCTGCGTCCACCTCCATGATGTATCCGGGCTCGCAGCCAACCTCAGCAGCAATGATTCTAGCCAAGGTCGTCTTGCCTGTGCCTGACGGACCATGGAACAGAAAGGTCCTGGAGGTCTTCCGCTGAAGGATGCTCTGGAGAGACTTTAAAACTGACGTGTGGCCAACAACATCCTCAAAGGCGCTAGGACGGTATTTCGCGTGCAATGATGTCATCTTACAACCTAATTCGCGTTGGAGTAGATTTTAATCGAATTCGTTCTATCTTCTTGATGGGCTTAGTCGGATTCTTCATCACGTCGTCGAAGCTGATCCAAGAGCGGCCTTCTCCAGACACCTGCCTCCAACACTGACGTAAACAGAGCCCCATGTCCTTATCGCGGCCGTAGTAGTATACCCCATTCGACTCAGCTGCCACGAACCAGGTTCCGTCTCTTGCCTGCCAGAAGCCGCTCACGATAAACTTCGTCTTCGCGAGCTTGGCCAGGAACTGATCCATAGTCAACTTATCGTCGAGCGACATACTACCTCCCAATACTACCGTTCCAATTGTCGGAGAAGTATTCTCCTACGTTCTCGATGTTGGCCCAGTTCGTGCCAACGGACATCTCAACGCTCATTGGTACAATATGAACCCACTCATAGGATGAGTTGAGCATCACCGAGATGACCGTTTCAGCGTTCCGATCAACAGCCTTCTTTGGCCAGATGAATGTCAGGTCGTCATGGATCTCAAAGGTCGGAATGAACCGATCCTCATCAAGGTCGGTGAGGCGGATCAGAGCATCGAGAACGATAACCGATTCGTCTGATTGGATCGGAGTGTTGATGATCTCCGTTGGCGCGACAGGTGCGCGACGCCGGAACCCAGACAACCCCGTCACGTATCCATTCTTGCGATAAGACTCTCGTGTCTTCTTCTGCCACTTCGCAATCCCCGGGAACTCCTCCTTGAATTCATCTCCCAGGGCGTATCCGATAGCTTCAGGGACACCTAACCCTGATGATGTCGTCCGAGCGCCAGCGCCAAAGAAGAGTGGGAACACCAACTTGTTCTTGGACTGCTGGCGGTAGTGCTTCGCCAGCTTCGTATCCTTCGCTACTTTCTTCGCCCCTTCCTTGATCCACTGCGGATGCCTACGAATGATTCTCTCCATCCAGTCCGTGTGGATATCATATCGCTCGTGGAAATACTTAATCAAGGTGGCGTCTTTTGATTCCATCGCGACGTTGCGAGCCTGGATACCACCAAAGTCAAACGCGACCACGACCAGGTCGCCACCTGGCTCGATGATCTCACGTACTTCCTTACCTTCGTACTTCGGCCAGTTCTGCGAGTTCGGCGAGTCCGAAGATGTCCGCCAGGTACGGGTCGTTGTCGTAGATACGATCGGATGGAACCGATTGCCGAACAGGACAGGGGATCCTGGCAGAGCAGCCGAGACGTATGTCGAGTGCAGCTTCGCAATCTTGCGGCGCTTCAGGATGAGAGTAGCTTCCTCACCCAATCCCTTGATGGCATTCTCATCAGCTGACGTTATCTCGAAGTGTCCGAGAATCTTGGTCATCAGCTTCTTCACGTCATCGTTGGATCCTGGCTTGAAAGGAGCCTGGAAGACCTTCTTGTATTTCTGCACAGACTCAAATGCCTCGAGCTTCTTATCGATCACCGCGATCTGCGCCAAATACTTTTTGTCGAACTCTGCCGCCTTCTTTTCGTTTACAGGAACACCCTTAACCTGCATCTGCACAAGGGCGGCGACCCTCTCCAGATTGTGGTAATATTGTTCCAGGAGGTCGTCTGATTCCAGCCGCTCAGCTTGGGCCAGGTACACTAGCCGGTGGTACTTAGCATCAACTCCGTTGTAGAGCAGGACATCTTGGAGCGGCAGGTTGTCGAGGTTGGCCCGATCCAGAGAATTGATCGACTTGATTGAGATGCCAAAATACTGAAGGCATAGACCATCGAGGCTCAGGACGCCTGATCCGTACCGTTCATCGAGTATGTAGGCCTGCGATTGCGAACAACCCCAGCGGCCGTTCTTCAGCGTATCCTTGCCAAACTTAGTCACACTCCACTCAAGCTCGAATGGCAGATTGTGCACAACCTTGATGCACTTCGACCCTTCGAGGAAGGCCACGTAAGCAGCCTCCAACTTCTTGAGCTGTTTAGGCGTCCAGGGTGCCTGTTTGTGTCGCAGCGGGAACGCGATTGAGTGCCCACCCTTACCACTCAGTCCGACGGTTAGGATTTTGGATCCTTCTGCGAATGGCCGGAGACCGTTCGTCTCGTAGTCAAGACCAACAACTTTCTCCTGCTCAAACTTGTTGAGGTAGTAGATGATCTTCTCAACGTCATCGTCGCCGTTGGAGCCGTCGATAAGTTTTACGCGCGACTCTGCGTCAAGCCTAGTGTGGACTTTCGGCTTGGGCAGTTTATCAACTATCGAGAAGGCCCGCTTCAGATGCATCTCGAAAGCGAACTCTTCTTCAGAGCCGTAGTCTTTATCACCGCCCTTACCACCGCCCCCGCGAACGATGAACGACGGGTGATACATCGGGAAGTACCAGCAGACGTGCTCACCGATTTTAACAGGCATGTGCCGGCCGCACCACATGGAGATTCCCGAGAGACCTGTCGCCCACGTCAAGGGAATGTTTCCGAAGCCGAATATCGCCTTGGGCTTCGACTTCTCGATGTCTTGCACGACGCTGGGCCGGCAGCACTCGATCTCGATGTAGGTTGGGGTCTTGTTCTCAGGTGGACGAGTCCTGACGACGTTGTTCCAGCGAAGCTTCTCCAACCACTTGGAAGGAATTCTATCGCGCAGCAGAGAGCCCGACACGCCTACAAAGTGCTTGCCGGTTCTGTCTTCTTCCTGGCCTGGAGCTTCACCTAGAATGTAAACCACTGGCGTGTCCGAGCCAGTCGGTTTCATATGCGGATGCTTCAACCCGATAGCACTACTCAGTGGACAAGCGGCGCACTGTGCCTTGTGCAACATTTCCTTGGAGTATCGAGTAGCTGGCGTAGTCGCCTTGCTCTTCTTCTGTGAAGATTCTAATCCGACGAATCCAGTCATAGACGTAATGCCCATGAAATCCCGTCCCCCGTGATCCTGTGAAACTAAGGCAGAGACGGGCGGAACGCGATCCAGCTATGCTTCCCTGCCTGGATCGCGAATCGCCCGCTGCTCGCAGAGCTCGACCTACCGGCCCTGCACTGCGATCAAATGGTACATATCGCTGCCGCTGGCAAGGACGATACACTTCGGATCAAACAGGATCCGGTCAAACTTCGTGAGATCGCACTCACGGAAACGCGCCAGGTCGATCTTGATATTGACTTCAGGATGCGTGCCGAACTCAACTGGTTCTGTCACGTCGCCATGCTCAGACTTCGAGATGATGCGGAGAGTAGTATTGTCGTCATCATCCGCGACCACCTTGATTCGTGTCGTCGGTTCCAACGCCTTGTGCACTACAAGGTAAGCTCTGTCGAGTGCTGCAGGCAGGTCCTTGGGAATCGCTGCCAGCTGATTGTCGGCACCAGCAGGGAGGTAGCTCGCGACAATGCTTTCGAACTTCGGCGGGTTGGGATCATCAACGAGCCGGCCGTAGAGAATTGTTCCATCATCAAAGAGCATGTTGACGTGTTCTTTGTCGATGTAAAACAACGCACCTTCGACGTCGGTTCGCTGCAAAAGCTTCAGAGCAATCTCACAGAACAGTTTTGATAGAGTGACGTGCCCTTCAAGCTTGTGGTCCTTCGAGGCGACAGAAGCCGACGATAGTGTCACGGAATCTGTGCTGTAGAACTTCAACTTGTTCTTGGTCGGAACCACCGTAACACCAAGGCGCTGGGGTTCGGAGACTCGCCGGCTGAGAGACTGCAAACAGATGTCCAGCGCACGAATCAACGCGTGCTTTGATTTCCGTGACACGACCAGCGTCTCGTCGCCGGGAACAACTTTGGGGAAGGTGAACAGAAAGGAGTCGGGCGGCATGAGCGGGATACGCATCTTGGAGCGGCCGGACTTCACGAGCACGTTGCCTTCCTCGGGGACGAGCGATACTTCCTCGCCGTCGTACTTACTCAAAACACCACTTAGGAGCGATCCGCGAATCGCCCCTTTGAAATCTGTCTTGAATGGAACCGAGATGGCCACGATATCATTGTAGGCCATCACCGCTTTCCCCGTGAACCAGAAGTGCGTCAGCACGGGGATGAGATCGTTTGATGCGATGGCTGGATCAACAGTCGAAAGGACTTCCAGCAGACTCTCACGCTTCATCAAGTTGTTCCTTTATCACCTGTAGAAAATATTCATCCTTCGGATCGACATATGGGGGAGTAGTTCCTCGACGTAAGGTTCTCTCAGCCAGCTGGATCCTTCTCCGGTTCCAGTACTCTGCCCGCCCCCAATTCTTGAAACGCAACGTCCTCCGCTGACCAGGAGACTTCACTGCGCCGTACTTCGCGTAGGCAAAGATCTCCGCGGGGTCAGCGTCACGAAGATCGAAGTAAGATAGAAGCCTCTCCTTGATTCCAAGCCTGTTTAGGATCTCCGACCGGCGCGTATTTCCCGTAGGCCCAACTGCAAATATCGCCTTCTTCATCTCCCACTGCGGAAGCTCAGACTCGTGGCTGGAGGGAAAGAACGTTCCGCGCTTCCGATACGGAGCATACTTCAACAGCCTCGAGAGATTCTGGTAGTAGATCGCCATGGCTTCCATACGAATGTAGGGATCGTATCGAAGGCTGTGCATAGACGTCTTTACTTCATTCTCGATAAACCGTCGAGCCAAGGCCTGATATTCCAAGCCCTGCATCTCGATCTCGTACCGATCATTCTTTCGCTCAGATCCGGTGACCCAAACAGATACAGGATTCTCCTTGTAATTGGAGCCACCTGAAGGCTCCGGGCGAGGAACGAAGATACAGCCATATCCTGACTTAATCACCCAGGTTACGCTATCAAAGCTGTACCAAGGAAACTGCCACAGCACGGGAACAGCCGTGACTCCGAAACCATGTGTCTTGACGTACGGCCGGCCTTGGGAATCTGTTATCCGATCGAATACCTGATCGAACCAACCCGTATTCATCGAGATAGAGTCACCAGAAGGCGATATCCCGATATACGGCTCACCGTCCTCGAGCAGCCGCTCGAGATGACGCCACTCTTCACCTTGATGGAAGACTGGAACAGCCGGGATACCTGCTGCCTTCATCTCCTGGAGATTCTCGTACGAACGGCGTGCGCCGATCTCCACGTCCTGAGTAGTCTTCTTCCGTCCAAAGTCACCTGGGATAACGTCAAGGTTGACGATGGAATGAAATAGATGTCCGTACTCCTTGACGAAAGCGATGTAATCCTGGACCTTGATCTCCTCGCCCCGGGTCCACGCTCCAAAGGCGCCAGAGTCTAACATCAGCTCTACGTCGATAGGCTGCAAACCTTCGGTTCGCACCTTAGGAGAGTTTACCCGAATTCTTTTCATATGCGAACGTCCTTATCTGCCATCTCAACAAACTTCAGGAACTCCGCCCGCGCCTCAGGCTCATGCAGGAAGTCACCTTCTAGATGCGACGTGTAGGTAATCGTCCCCGGCTTCTGCACGCCGCGCATCTCTATGCACATATGGCGGCAGCGAAGCACCACACCTACAGCCTTAGGATCGAGGTACTCTTCCAGCGCCTGAGCGATTTGACGAGTAAGCCTCTCCTGGACCTGGAACCGCTGCGCGAACATATTCACCAAGCGCGCGATCTTCGACAGGCCGATGATCTTCCCATCAGGAATGTAACCAACATGTGCTACCCCAAAGAACGGGAGCATATGATGCTCGCACAAACTGTAGAGTTGAATCTGGCCCTGAAACACCAGACCACCGTAACCCTCCGCCCCGTCTTTGAATGACTTCAAGAAGGAGCTCGCATCGACGCCGTATCCGGAGGTCAAGGTCTCCATAGCTTTAACGTATCTCGCCGGAGTTTCGGCCATGCCTGGGCGCAGTCCGCTGGGGCCATTATCAGTCAGGCCAAGGATAACGTCTTTAACGCTTTGCTCAACTCTGGCGCGTAGAATAGGATTGGTGATAGCCACTGAATGTACCCCGGATAATGATAACATCAGGGGAACCGAGCGGACCCAGTTCCCCTACTAGAGATCGCCGCTAGTAGAAGCGACTACTCCTCCGACATCTTCGCCGCGAGCGCCTTGCTGAGGCCGCCGCCTGCCAGCATGATCTTCAGCGTATGCCGAAAGTCGGCGCGGACGGTGGTGACCGTCATGTTGCTGATCGTCTCGAAGCCGGCCTTGGCAAGTTTCTTGGTGAGGTCTTCAACCGAGATAGCGGGATCCTCGAGCATGATCGTCTTGATGCTCGCCGTAACGCCGGTGGCGCCGCCGCGCTTGGTTCCGCCCTTGTCGTCAGCCTTGGCTTTCTCCTTGCCGGCCTTCTTCTTCGACTTGGCGTCGTCCTCGTCTTCTTCTTCGTCCTCGTCTTCTTCGTCCTCGTCCTTGGCCTTCTTCTTCTTGTCGTCCTTCGCCGGCTTCTTCTCCTCCTTCTTGGCGGGCTTCTTCTCCTCCTTCTTCGCCGACTTCTTCGCCGGCTTCTCGTCTTCTTCTTCCTCGTCTTCGTCCTCGGCGGCCTTCTCGTCTTCTTCTTCCTCGTCCTCGTCTTCATCCTCGTCGGCGTCGGCCGGGAAGCTCGGGAGGTCCTTCTTGGACTTGGCCTTCTTGGCGGCCTCGTTTGCCCACTTCTGCGCCGGCTCGGAGAGATCCGACCAGCCGTCATCGCTGAGGTCGTCGATGGCTTTCAGCACGCGGCCGAGATAATCCTGCTCGTCCTCGCCGGACTTCTGCTTCTTAACTTTCAGAGCCTTCAACAGCTCTGCTTCAACCTTAGAATTCGCCATTTGTATTTTCCTTGCTATTGCTGTTCATTCAGAACAAACAGGTTTAAAAACGTCTAAGCAGCGTACTCCGTAGGATCGGTGACGCCAACCAATTGAAACCCTGCGCGGCGTGCCCGACAGGTTGGGCACACTCCACAATGTAACTCACCTCCTTTGTAACAACTCCAGGTGCTATCCCAGGCTACGCCGAGCCGCTCACCCAGAAGGATAATATCCCCCTTAGTCAACCATTGCAAGGGGGTACAGAGCCTAACCTGCTGATACGTGCCAATGAAGATAGCGTTCGCCATCGCTCCATTGAATTCAGGCGTGCAGTCAGGATAGGCCCAACCTTGAGCATCCTCGGCGTGTGCGCCGTAATACAAGGAATGCTCGCCGGCATTCTGGACGCTTGTTGGTTCGCCGAACTCGCCGTTCTGCAATCCACCGTGGAACGCTGATGCTGCTGCGGAGAGCATCAAGCCATTGCGGAATGGAACGTAAGTCGGAGACGTACCAACGATGTCGCTGTACGAGATGTTTGGAACCTCGCGCGTATCATCGGTCAACATCGTCGGAGGGATAACCGAGTCAAGGTTGATGACTTTCCGCTGCACACCAAGCTGTGCACACGTCTTGTCGGCGAACTCGATTTCCTTCTTGTGGCGCTGGCCGTAATGAACAGACATCCCAATCACGAACTCGTTGCCGTGATTCCGGCACGCCAGATGTAACGCCACGGTGCTGTCAATGCCACCGCTCAAAAGTACCGCTGCCCTGCCACCCATGAGTAACTCCTACTAAGCTTCGAGAAGATATTGCTTCGTCATCGACATGAGGTCAAGATCTGCGCCAATGCCGATGTAGCGACTGATGCGAGAATTTACGGTCTCCCTAGACCCATCCAGCCTCCTCCGAAAAGGACGCCGCATAATACATACCCCAGCTTCAGACACCAGGAATTTTAATACAGATCTAATGGGCTCTGACGCCTCGACTATCGCACGACTAACAAGCGGATCAGTACACAAGTCTCCTGACTGCCCGCTCCTGCTGTACAAGGTCTCAAGAAGGTTGGGCCGGTTCTCGACAAGTGCATCGAGGCTCTGCTTCAGATAGTTGTAGCTCTTGTCCTTGTCGCGCGAAGCAGTCCAGATGATATGATTGGAGAACGTCATCTTGAAAAGGCTCATCAGACGTCCGTCCTGTGTCAGATCGCCGACATTGGTGTACTTATTCACGACGATGGCCCAGCACATATGACCGTCCTGTATCAAGTCTTCGACATCGTCATATATGTGCCGGACCTTCCAGTAATTCTTACGAGCGTACATCTTCAACCAAGAAGTGCCGCCTGCATCTAATTGTACTCTCATACTACCTCCCGCGCTTATGCGGAGGCGAGCTTAAAGGCCAATTTTATATTTTGCAAGAGGTATGGAAGAACCGCTTTAGCTCGCGGTTACAATGGCTTGGCGGCGCAGATCGCGGAATTCCCGCCGTGCTCTGAGACCTCGACCGATACGAGGAAACACCGAGGGCCGAATCCAGCGGCAATCAACCACTGCTGAGCGTATTCGAAGATGAAGGAAGCGAAGGATTCACAGCCGGTGGCGGGAACGACGCGCATCTGAATGATGCCGAGGCTGGCCAAAGATTCCATAACAGACAGGTGAGGATCGTCTTCGGCAACAAGAGTGGTGTGGTCGAACCATTGTTCGAGCCAGCCCTTGAGATCTTTCAATCCGCCGAAGTCAACTACCCACTTGTTATTATCGAGTTCGTTGGCGCCGAATGTGAATTTTACTTTGAGGGGGTATCCGTGGAGGAATCTACAATGCGAGTGTGCACGCCACTGCCGGAAGGTGCAGGTGAACCCTGCTTCGTGCATATAGGTTTTCGTGGAGAAATGTAGAGTCTGAGTCATGCACATACACCTTGTTTTCATTGCTTTTTGTAAATGGGGGTTTCTCGGTATACGGGACCCCCGGCTCCGCCACAGGAAGATCGCGGACCATGCAGCTGGACGCGATCACGCCTACCGAGAAAAGGCAAATAGACTAAGGAAATCTTTTTTCGTTAACTCTCCAGGGTCCTTCAGGTGACCCGGGAGATGTAGAACTTCAAGATTCGTAGACGAAAGCACACCATCAAATTCATTCTTTAGCGCAAGAGATTTCGACAGGGTGCCTTCGTCTAGAAGCAAGAAGCGGTTTCTGAATTTCGGTAGTACTCTATACAAACAATCTATCTGCCGTTTAGACGGCGCAGAGGTGAAGAAACATGTTGCGATTAGAGCATGGTGACGTTCTCCTAAGGTTCTCAACTTCAGCGCGTCAAACGGACCCTCAACTACTACAAGCGTGCTATGAGATCCGACGCATAGTTCATCATACCAGAGCAGGAAGTCACTTATGTTGCCTGCTGCGGGTTCGAGCCCTAGCACACTAGCACGATCGGGGTCCACGGTCAATGTTTTATATCGCAAAGTATCGGACGAAAATATAGATCTTGCCGTCCACGTTACCAGCTTTCCTTCATAAAAAACTGGGAATATGATACGGCCCCGGAACGGACCGTTCTTACAATAGCGCAAGCCGTACTTTTTGGTGATACCATTGATTTGTTTTTCGGTGTACCCACGCCGCGTTAGGTAGGATCTATAGAACCGCTCACCGCGACCGCCAGTGAATGGTAGAAATTCTTCAGGCATTTTCAGACTGCGCAGCGGGGCCGGGTCGGAGGGCGGGGCCAGCAGGGCTTCAACGCTGCCTAGCAGGTCCGCCGGTAGGCTCGCGGTCTCGCCTGCGATTCGCTGGGCTTGCTCCCAGGAGCACCCAGTAAGCAACTGGATCAGTCGAGCCACGCTCTTGCCGCGATGCGCCGGATCTCGCCAGCATCCCCACCATGGGCCTACGAGTGAGATGCCCAAGTGGTGCGAAGGGTCCCCCGCACCACACAATGGACAATGCACGTTGACGTTATTCTTGGCGACGTTCGCCCCCGCGGTGACATACTCGATACCCTGTCGATCCAGGAAGGCGATCCAATCGAACATCATCTGCCTTTCTTCAAATCTACAACTTCGATGGCCGAGAGGTCGGGGACCTTGCCACCGGTAATCAACTTCCAGTACGCGTCCTCCTCGAGATTGTCAGTCTCCTTGAAGGTGAGCTTCATCAGGTTTCGATAGTACACTCCCATCAACTTGTAATTCATTGGAGAGATCGATGGGTCGCTCATATGGGCCAATGCATGGGCATGTGGTACATATGAAACCCGCGTGAGAGCCACAGGAGGAACCTTCCCGTAGTACGTCCCTGTTCCCATCCCCTGTATAGAGTCAAACCAGTGGTGCCGAAACTCTGTAAGAGCTCGCTTCCGAAACCACATGGTCCGAGCCTTCATGGTTCGCCCCGCTTTCGTGAATTTTGGATTTCGTCGCGTAACCTGCTCAAGGAAATCCTCGTCTGGAGCAATAAGGTCTTGGGCCAACATATCGAGATCGAACTCGAATACCGCGAAGCGCTCAGTGCCCTCAGCACAACACTTCGAGAAATGCAAAGCGTAGGCTGTGGTGAAATACACAGCCTTGTTGTTTGACGGGACGCTATGATCCCAATTGCCTTTTCCGCGGCCGCGCGAGACCAGCCCATTCTGAATGATGGCGCTGGCGTACCGCTCGCTTGTTCCATGATACACCAGCATGACCTTAAATCCCATCATCGTCGGAGCGGACGTCCGAATGCTCCGCGCGCCCGTAGCCATTCTTCCAAGCTCGATCCAGCGTGCTGTTCAACGGGTAGGGGCTCATTGCCTCAGCAGGAGATACGCTGCTCTCGAGGAAAGCGGTGTATCCTTCGTGATCGGCATCTTCGATCTGCTCGCGAGTAGCAGTGTCATCAGGATCCGGCTTCCGAAAAGCGGGGAAGGACCCCGACGGCGTCTGATTGCGATTCGGATACTTCTGCTGTGAGTACGTCAGCCTCTGCTGATACATTGGAGGAGTAGGCGGAGGAGACAACATGGGCGGAGGAGCGTCTGGAGTGATCTGCTCCATCGTGACCGAAAGAGCTTCGGCCATCTGCAACGCGTTTCCAATGATAGGCCGCGTAGGAAATACAATCGTAACTTTCCAAGGCATGGTATTCTCCTGTGTGAGTATAGGAGGGCACTGAGGCCCTCCGAGCAGCAGTTACTTCTTCGTCTTCTCCAGAGCGATCTGGAACGCCAACTTCTTGATGTCGCCGGTGTATCCGAACCAGGCGCCGGTCAGACCGTTGTCACGCGTGCGACCCATCTCGTGGTCTATAACATATGTGACCGCGTTCAAGGCGCCCCAGAGCGTTCCCTTGCTCGACTTCAGGTCGTGGCCAGGGGCCACCTCGAGAGCTTCTTTGAACTTATTCAACATGCTCGGGATGCGCAGCGTGCCGTCCTTCCGAACCTTCGCCTTCTGCGGATCGTACTTCAGGACCTCATGGAAGTAGTCCAGGATCATATCAGACTTCATCTTCGTCTTGGCGAACACCTTCACCGCTTCCTCGTACTCTGCCGCCTGCTCCATCGCGATTCCGAGGGCCCGCTCGGCCGCAGCCTTGGCAACATCGTTGAACTCGATCGAGTGCGGAATGCTGAAAGACCGGCCAGGTGTCCGCTTACCATTCAACGCAGCGCCGAGTGCAAAGTTCAACGTGTTCCAGCACACGACGCGAACCGACGTAAACTTCACCGTCCGGCTGTATCCGTAGATATGAGGATTGCAGAGAAGGAGATACGAGCGCATCTCGTCGTCTTTGCCGATCGTGAAATCCTTCTTCACACGCGCCAGGCACCATACGTATTGACCACCCTTCAACGAGCCGGCTGTCTCAAGCTCCATGTCGCCGGCTTCGACGAACTTGCGGAAGAACTCGAACACGTCAGAGTTCTGAGTAACCTTGTACGTCGAGCCGACGATAGAAATAACCTTCCTATCGGTGCTGCGCACGACGGCGTGCATCTTCGGGACTTCGATGTTGTCCTGAAGATAAAGTGGCTCCTTCACCACCTGCCAATCAAGGCCGGAGGCTTTCAACATCTCGTCGGTGCTGATGTTCGACTGGACCTGATATCCAAGACCGTGCCATGGGGTCTCGTTCGCAAACGCCATGCTCTCTACTTCGTCAGCCATTGTATACTCCTGTGGAATTCTGAGGGGGTTGCCGGGTGACCGACCCGGCGGCGGTATTGATGCTACTCGAGCATACCAGCAGGCTTGTTGTTGCTTGTGATCTGCGCATCGAGGCCGATGCTATCACCTGCTTTACGACCGGCGATCATGCCGTCGCGATCGTAGTTCTGCGGCCGGTTCTTCACCGACTTGAGACCGCCGAGCTCGTTCTCCAGAAACTCGGTAACCTCCTGCTGCGTCTGGTTGTACAGGTTCGCCAAGGCCGGAAGGTTTCCGCCAGGGCTTGCCGGAGCAGTGCTGGTCTGCAACTTGTCCATCATCCTCTCGTAGACTCGCTGGGCGCACGCCGTCTTGAAGCCGGTCTGGAAAGACCAATACTTCTTCTTGTCCTCCATCCTGTCGGCGGCCTCTTTCGCGAGGCGGTCGATCGTCTTGATGAGGTACTCGAACATCATCAACGCGATGTCCGCGTTGTGCTGCTCGCCGGCGAAGCAATGACGCTCACGGTTGTAAACGTTCTTGCTCTTCGATTGCGTCGGCACAACCTCGAAGTAGTGCTTGGCAAAGTACAACTTGCCGACCGCGACACCGACACGCCGCTTGTGCGCGAACACGTCAGTGATCTTGGTTTTCATGATAGCGAACTTCTTCTCGCCGGACTTGACGACATCGGCCATCGAGAGGTTGTACTTCGCGAGCAACTCCTGCGCCTTCTCCATCGCAGCTGTTGCTTCAGCTTCGTTCGGGGAGGTGGCAAGGTTGAGCAGGGCTTGGATCTTCTGGGCGGGGGTGAGCTTTGTCTTCGGCGTGGTCATTAGAATCTCCTGTGTGGAAGAGTGCGGGGGATTTCTCCCCCGCGAGTTCTACTAAGCGCTTACCGTGTAGATGTTGTTTTTGATCAGCGCTCCGAGCCAAAAGCTGTTTCTATCGGTGACGACTGCAACGGCGGTGAACTTTTTTCCGACCTGCATGACGAAGGTGAGTGGGCCGTTCTCTTCTTTGCCTAGGCAACGCGTGATGCGATTCTCGGCGCCTTTTTGAGTGGAGCAGCCATACTTGGCGGCGGCTTCGAGGAAATGCGGGTCGCTGTTGAGATGCTTCATTTTCTGTGTCCCTGTGTGCTTGTCTGCCTATGCATTATGTGTATGGTAAAGTTCCTACTACTGCAAATAGAAACTTTACCTTCACGGAATTTTTTTATTCCGTCGATGCGTCTTCGAAACCCCGCTTCCAGGCCCGCCAAGAATGCGAGCCGTATGGATAGGGATTTGCTTCGATATCACCATGTCGGTGATATGCTGCCTGACCCAGAAAATAAGCATCCGGGTCAGCTTGCTTTTCGTAGTCCATTTCACCTCCTAGCTTACAACTTTAACTCGAGTGAGCAGCGTCTCCTTGGCACCTTGGTATTCGCTGTGCTTCTTGACAGACGCGTCAATCATGAACTCGTCGCCGTTGTGCTTGTCCGTGCCACTGCCCGTGATCCAGGTCAGAACGTTGCCGGCCTCGGTGACGAACTTGTACAAGATCGAGTCTCCGTAGTAGCCACCCGAGATCACACGAGCCGTCTCCTGCCGGACCTTTATCTGGCGCAGACGCTGGCCCTCTGTACCAAGCCACTCACTCTTGGCAGCGTCCGCTTTCCGCTGTGCGTAAGCCAGCTCGCGGGCGATGGTCTTGCAGTAGGCCGATACAGCGGATACAAGAATGCCCAGGTACCGCGAGCTCGTAAGAACATCAGCCAGGCCGACCGTCTTCAGATTCTGGTCGTAATCGCTCTTGACGACTAGGACGTTGCGCAGCCAGCCCAGCGTATCCTCAGCCAGCTTGCGATCGGCATCAGACATGTTCTCCTTCACGAACCGACGCCACTCGTTCTTCTCCTTCTTGTCGTCTAAGACGGTGTAAACAATAGAGCTGGTCGAGGGCGTCTCGTCGTTGGAAGCTGACTTCGGGCACCAACCGTTGGTGCGGACGATACAAGCCGTAACCTCGAGAATCTCAAGAGTAGCGCGAGCCCACTCCATCCGACCATAGCTCTCCGAGAAATCGTTGAACCGCTTGATGGTCTCGAACTTCCGGATGATAAGTTCTGGGTTGTCGATACCAAGGAAGTCGCGAAGGCATGTGCGACCCACCTGAAGCTGATGACCGTGGATGTTGTGGCGAACGACAAAGGTGTCGATCCGCTTGCGGTCGCGCTTGCAGTGCTCGCAGCCGGAAGCTGCGTGCCACCACTTCTTGTCAACTTGGCCTTCAAAGTCTGGGTGGACCATGACCATGTTGGCCATACCCTGCGGGTGGTCGATGCGGGCGAGGAAGGTGTAGTCTCCGACGCGCGGGGCCTCCCCCACGACGTGGATATCGACGACGTGGACGCGAACCTTGCGAGGAGTGTCGTCCCAGTCGTGAACTGTCCGCTCTTGGATGTACGGGGCTCCGACCGTATAGGAGATTTCGCCGCCGTAGCGATTGGCACGACGGACCAGCTTGTCGAGCTCTTTGCGGGCTTCGTCAAGGCGTTCTGCGAGAATGGTTGGCATGATCTTATTCCCTGTGGTGGGGTTGGAGGTTTCGGGGGAAGCTTTTCGCCTCCCCCTAGTTGCTTAGATAACGATGTTGTTGTATGCTACGATAGCAGGTGCGCCTGTCGGGTAGGTGCCGAGAAGCACGATAGCCCTCGAAGACTTATCGAGCCGCGTGAGCTCGAACACCTGATCCACTGCATTGTAGTGCAGCGAGTAGCGGTACATGGTATCGGCCTTGGACGCGATATCGACCGGACGGCCTAGAACGGCATCAAGATCGGCTTGCGTCAGGTCACGAATTCTGGCCATTTGACTCTCCTGTGATTACTGCCTACTCATTATGCGTAAGGTAAAATGCGTCGCTTCGCAATAGGAAATTTTCCTGATTCCTAAGAATCTCTTCGGTACTTGTTGATCTCCTTTCCTCTCGCGAATCGCCGGACTGCTGCAACCATATTCTTGATACAGCGAGGCTGTGGCTGGCTGCGACCGATAAAGGTTACGACGCGATCGCCGACAACAATGGCGTCGTGGTTTGTCTTCTGAACCAGGTGCCACTTCAATCGATTTCGAACAAGTTCTGTGCGAACTGGCTGAGGTAGTCCTGGATGGCTTCTCATCTTCATGTGTACTCCCTAAGCTGCCTTATCAAGCCGGGGGCGCTTATCCCTCAGCGACCGTCGGGGAAGATTTCTCCTCCCCTAGGTTTCGGCTTATTCGTGGCCTCCACCGCCATGCTCTTCTTCGCTGTCATCGCACGCGAGCATCACTGCGAACCAAATCGTGCCCGTCCCTTTGCTTTTTCCAAGGTCTCTGACAGTCTGCGGAAACTTCTTCTCGTAGCTGCGCATCTTTGCATACAGCTCAGCGACCGCGTCGGAGTCTTGGTGGCTGCGAATAAGGTTGGCGATGTCCTGCATAATTCCTGCGAGCTGATTGGCCATTTTCTTTCTCCTTGCTGATACGTATGATGGCCCCGGATTGTCGCCCGGGGCCGGTATTCTTAGAGGGTGCCTTTCGCCTTACGCTTGTAGTAGGTGCTCTTGCTGATTCCGAGAACCTCCCAGGGCTTCTGCTTGGTCTCGGGAGCAACCTTCTCCTCCGTGACTTCGACGACGGGCGCGGCCGGCACGAGCTTCTCCGTCACCGTCTTTACTGGCTTGCTGCCCTTCGGCGTCCACCAGCTGAACCAAGAGCTGGCTCCAGCGGCCGTGTATCCGAGTTCCTTGATCGCGTAGGCCAGGGCCGCTTTCCGGTCCATCGTGTTGAAGGCGGTATGCAGCTTGGCGGTACGCTCTTTCCGGTGGATGGTCATCGTGGTCATTGTCCTTCTCCTGTGTGTTTGTATTTGTCTGCCTATGCATTCTTTGTAGTACGAAGCGTCTACTTACGCAACGGTAAATTTTATATCAGCTAAAAAAATTTTAGCCCACCGTTGACAGTGTGAAAGGAGGGCCACGACGGGCCCTCCTAGTTGACTTACGCGACTACCTTCAGGTGGGCGCGCTTGGCTGCGTGGTTCTGCAGACGCTTCTCCGACCACTGGCGCTTGGGCTTGGAAGCCATCGCGGCAGCAAGCTCCGGATCAGCGGCGATAGCGGCTTTCTTGGCGGCCATGGTAGCAAGGCGCTTGGCAACAATCGCTGCCTTCTTCGCCTGCTTCTCAGCGTCCATCTTCTCGGCCGCATCCTGCTTCTTCTTCAAGGTGGCCTTGCGACGCTTCACGGCCAGGTTCTTCTTGGCCTCGATCGCGGCAGCTTCGCGGTCCTGCTTCGCCTCTACAAGAGCGGCGATCTTCTCTTCCTTCTCGCTAACCTTCTGAGCGGCGCGAGCAATCCGCTGCTTGGCTGCCTTCCGGCGGGCCTTACCGAGGCTGTACGCGTAGCCGATCATCCGGCAAGCCGAGCCGGACAGCAGGCTCATGAGCTCCATCATCAGCATCTGGAAGATGACGAGCGACATGGCCGTCGCCGTGTCAACCTTCTGACCGGAGACACCAATCATGGTCTGCGCGAACAGGGCCTTACCCGACATCTCGTCGGTGGTGGCAACTTCCTGCTTCGCGGTCGCGGTCTTGATCTCGGCCTCGAGGGTCTCGACGCGGGCATTCAACTTCTCGCATTTCGGGCCGCAGCCCTTCTTCTTCGACTCCGCCAGCGCCATCTCACGAGCGGTAGCTAGGGAAGCGCGAAGATCTGCGAGGTTCGTGGCGCCGATCGTCTCAACCTTCTTGGAAGTCATGTCCGTGACGAACTTGGCACCGAACATGTCAGCAGTGGCGTAGAAGGCGCAAGCGAAAGAAGCGACAACCGCCAGCCAGTACAGCGAGCGGAGCAGCATGGACTTGCCAACGGCGTGCATCGTGATCGGAAGGACCATCTTCACGATGTCGCCTAGGCCGAGCATAATCGCAGCAACCAGGCCCATCTGCAGGCCAACTGCGACGTTAACGTATAGGCTCAAGCCGCCAGCGGCAAAAACCAGGGTGAAAAGAACCGTGCCGATCGTCCAAGCTGTGGCGGCGGACACGAACTTCAGAGTAGATTTCTTCATGACAAACTCCTGTGTGTTTTTAGGATGCCTCATCGGGCCGGGAGCTCCTACCTCTCGGCGACCATCGGGGGAAGCTTTCACCTCCCCCTAGGTTTCGGCTTACTTCAGAACCAGGCTACCAACCTCGATCCAGAAGGCCCGTTTCGCATCCTCGATCAAGTTGCTCGAGGCGGAAGTGGACCGGCTGCTCAACCGCATGTCCGAGAGGACATTGGTGAGAGCCGTTTTCCGAATCAGCTCGGGGATCGCTGCACCATCCTCGAGATTCTTAAGATAATGCAGCAGGATCGCTGCCTCGTTGGCGGCGGTAGCTGCCACCGGCAGATCTACCGAATGCCACGCCAACCAACTCATCTGATTGTGGAAGGTTACGTCTCCCTTCTCTTTCGCGTACGCTACGTCGGCCTCGACGTTTTTGGTGAGTTCGAGCAGCAGACCATTATACGTCTTGGCCTTGCAGTTTAGGAAGCGACGAAGTCCACCAACGTCTTTAGCGCCTTCAAACATTGTATCAAGTCCTGTGATTTGAGATGCCTCATCGGGCCGGGGTCTCTCACACCTCAGCGACCTTCGGGGCAATTGCTTGCCCCTAGGTTTCGGCTTACTGCTTCGGATACTTCTCTTCGAAGTACTTTCTCAAGCGCTGGCCCTCAGCAGCGTTAAAAGCTGCGCGGTTGCGATAAAACTGCACCAGGTTTTGATCTCCGTCGAGTTCTGCGTGCTTGGCTAGGTTTTCGTACTTGGCGGCCTTCTTTTCGGCTCCGTCGGCCCAACCAGCCACCGTCGCGCATTTGATAGCCTTCCAAGTTATCTTGGTCCCGCATCTCTCATCCACATCAGATGCCATTGCCGGCGAAGCTGCGAGGATTGTGAAGAGAATAACTAGGGCCTTTTTCATTTACTACTCCTGTGTGTCGAGCTGCCTTATCAAGCCGGGTAGCTCATTTCCCGACGACCTCCGAAGAATTTCTTCTCCGAGGTTTCGGCTTTTCTTCTTCTCCAGCGGAGCGCCTCGCGGCCTCTTGGCTGGTAGGGCTAAGACGAAGGATTTCCTTGCGCTTCTCTTGATGTTCCCAGCTTCCGCTTCGGTCGGTGCCTGGTTCCCCTTTTCGGGTGCCTAGTCCTCTCTAGGCTCTTCTCAAGTTGCGGTCGGGCCTTTCTGCCTTCCCTTTAGGAGTTCGGAGGGGCCTTTCGGCTCTTGCTCCTCATTTCCTATGATTACAATATAGACATTTATTTGTATGACGCAATAGGTTTTATAAGATATAAAGCTGAAACCTAAAAAAATTTGGTGGAACATGGTCACAATTTTGTGAACTACAAAGCTTCTTTGCCACCAACTTCTTCTCTGCTCTGCTTATGCATTGTATATAGTAAGACATCTACAATACTGCAATAAGAAAATTAGGTATCACCTAAAATAATTTTGGGGCAGGTGTTTCCACCCGCCCCGCTACACTTATTGCAGCTTGCAAACATCTGCAGAAGAACCAAGAACCCAGCGGCCTTTAGAGATGTAGGCACAAAATACATCTCCGTTTCCTTGGTCTTCGAACACGGCATAAAAGTGATGTCCGTATCCGTAGGCCTTATCAGCTGCGTCCTGCACTCTTTCAAGGTCAGCGAAAGTTGATACCTTGATATACGCAAGCAATTCTTTTGCGGTCGAAAATACTGGCTTCTCGCTGTACTTCGTATCGTTGTTGGTAAAGCCGAGAAACTTGCAAGTGTCGAGGTGCTTGCGATATCCAACTTCGAGAATGTCGCCGGCCTTGATATTCGAAAAAGTTTTGCGGGTCATTGTCTTTATCCTGTGTGTTTATCTACTGCCTACTCATTATATGTAAGGTATAATTACTACAAACGCAATGAAATAATTGTCAAACAACCAAAAAAAAAAGCCCCACCTTTCGGCAGGGCTTAGTCCTCGCTCGGCTATTACCACTTATACGTCTCGACACAACTGCGGATCGTATCAGCTGCATACTCCCGATCCCAGTTGAACATCCGAACAACACCTTCGAACGTCTTCGCGAGGGCGTTCTGATCCTCCTCGCTCAATTCATTAATTCCGACTTTATTTCCCACCTGCATCAAGCCGGCGACAATAAGGCCAATTGCTCCCGCGATCTCTGGAGCGACTGTATGCGAAACAGGGGCGGCTTCAATCTCGTTCGCGATCTCGAGAAGACGAACACCAATCTGCGCAGTAGAAGGAAGAACAGTCATTTGCATTTTCCTGTGTTTGTATTTCACTGCCTACTCATTATGTGTAAGCTAAAGCGCATACAAACGCAAGAGAAAGCTTAGCTCAAACTAATGTTTTTCTTTCTGCCGCGCAGCACATCCTCCAGTAGATTCTTGCCCTCTTCTAGAGATACAAGGTTGGCGTGGTCGTATGTTCCCTGAGTCACCAGATCGTATATGAAGACACTACTGTGCTCTGATCCCTGCCGCTCGACCCTGCGTCGTGTTTGCTTGCGCATGATGGGACAGATTGGACTCTCGTAGTATATCCCGTATCGAGCGATTTGTAGATTAAGTCCAAAGCCGCCGCAATCGTTGTTAAGTAGAAGTACTCTACACTTCTCATCTTTCTTGTACGTATTCAATACTGCTTTCTGGTCTTTGGTCTTCCCGTAGATCCGCTCGAATCCAATTCCCAACTTCTTCATATCTCGAGCGATCATATCTCCGGAGATTGTGAACTGGTGAAAGACAACTGCTTTGTGTCGGGGCGCAACTTCTCCTAGGATGCTCATCAGCATTTCAAGCTTGGGGTTGTCTTGGAACTGTAGAGATGCTCGCTCGCCGGTCTCGTCGTCCTGGTACCCAATGAACCCAGAAGATATTTGCCGGAGACGTATGAATGAGTTCTTGATTACCGTCAGGCTCTTTGGACCAGTACCGGCTAACGCGTCTTTGAACTCAGACTGGACTGCGTAGTAGTGCGCCTCAGCGTCGGCTGACATGGGCACTTCTTTCACGATGGAGACCATCGATGGCAGCGAGGCCGCATCTGCTGTATACTCGATCGACCTCGCAGCGATAAAATCATGCAGCAAGGTCGACTTCTTCTTCTCGAAGTGGTACTCGGGGAACCCCGTCATCGTGTTGACAGTCTCGGAGTAGAACGCTGATCTGAACAGCCCCAGGGTCTCACCAAGGCTGCTGCCGCGATCTACTAGGAACATCTGTGCCCAGAGCGGCTTGGGATCCTTTCCGAAAGGCGTGCCGGTCAAAGGGTATACAGGCCTGAGCCGATCTTTGGCCATCGTGAATCGCCGGCAGATTCGATACGTCAAGCTATCAGGATTTCCTAGCTCAGTAGACTCGTCGAGGAAGAAGCCATCGAGCAGCCGTAGTAGCTCGTTGATTTTCTTGTCCCACGGAGTCATCTTGTTAACCTTCTTCTTGGTCTGCGTGGTTTTGCAGACCATATGAAGGAGGCCCATGTAGGTCGTCACGTAGAGCAGCGATTCTCCTTTGCGCAGCTCTTCCCACTTCTGATCGCTGGTCCCGCCTAAGATCGAGAACTTGGTTTTCGGGGAGTGCTTCTCGATCTCGTCCTTCCACTCGAACATGTTGATTCGATTTGGAACGAGAACCAGGTATCGCTTGCCAAGCTTCGCCTTCTTGTAGTATCGAGCTAGGGCGATAGACAGTAGGGACTTCCCGCAACCCGTATCAAGGAAGAAGGCCCAGCTGCCATGCAGGGCCCCTAAAAGAAGACACACTCTTTGATGTTGTCGAAGCTTCTTCCATATCGGAGGTCGGACGGGGAGCTTCGCACGCATTATCGCGTTAAGCTTGTTGAGCCTGTATCGCTTCCATCTGCGAAAGTCCGGCCTCTCGCGTTCGAGGAACTTCTTGATTACTGTCTTGGGGATGACTCCCATCAGTTACTCTCAACAGGTTTTCTAGTTGGTATCGGTGTGCCGTACGAATACGTGTACGATTTCCTGTGGCACCAGCAAATCGGCTTACTCGGACGCGTCTCGAATTGCTTCGCGTATCGTCCGCATTGTTTCCAATCCTTGTAGTGTCCACGAGGCTGCCAGTCGTTACCACTAGCCAGGATGCAGCTGATAATGATTATCGGTTTCATCCTAGTCTACACCAACAAGCTTGTGCAGCTGGATCGAGAGGCGGTACCCAAAGTTCATACTCGAGGCCGCAGCGGCGTACATATTCGCCTTCTGTTTCTCTTCACCTTCCTCGTCCATCGGCTGGACGTAGACCGGAACGTCGTTGGGAAGCGATTGACACGGACGGTAGATCTTCGTGTACTTCCCAGGGATCTGAGTTGACATACAAGGAAGGCCATCGCTCGGATCAATCTCGTCCGCGCGGATGATATACTTCAGCGCTGCGATATGCGGAATAAGGTTCGGGCTAAGGTTCGGTGTCTTCGGCGAGCAGATTATCTTGTTCTTGGTGCCCTTCGCGAACACGCGCGGGATGCCGGGCAAGAATGTAGTTCCGGCAGTCTCGACCGACACCTCGACCAGGTGGCTGTTGAGATACTCGACCAGCGGTATGATGTTTTGCAGCAGAGGCTCACCGCCGGTAATCACGACAAGGCGACAACTCTGTTTCCACACAAGCGTGAGCACCTCCTGGCACATCGTATCGAGCGATTTAACTTCGCCCGTATCGAACTGCGTGTCGCAGAAGAAGCAGCGGAGGTTGCAATGCGACAGCCGGACGAATATCGCAGGCCGGCCAGCATCAGGCCCCTCGCCTTGAATCGTGTACCAAATCGAGTGGACCTTCAGCGATCCATCGTCATGCGGAAACGGCTTTGTTACTACGTTCTTCCCAAACACCTGTAGTTCCTTTCTACGCTTTTTCGAACATCTTCGGATCGTAATGCACGGCAACTGTTCTCTTCTTAGGCTTGCCTACCTTCACCGACCTGCTGCGCGATTCAGATGCTCGCAAGGAGTTTGGCAACGATAGGCGTATTCCGATATGCTCTCCAATTCCTCCGCCAATGAAAATCATTGGACAGAACATCGGAAGGATCGTCAACCCGTCGGGGATGTTCGGATTCAAGGCTGTCCGGTACTCTTTACATATCTTCCGCGGCAAATACCCGACGTGCTCACCCACGACGTATACCGCGACCGCTAGAGCATCGAACTTGTTGTTGTCCTCGTAGATGAGTTCGGCTCGCCGATTTTCTTTCGCTGGGTTCTTCTTCAGGATCTTGAGAGCGACTTCAACATCCGCCTGCCGGTAGCTGATCCCAGCGACTGGAATCAGGTGCTCTTTGGGAGCATTCAACAAGATAGCCTTTCTCGCAAATCCCATCTTCTGCGGGACTTCGATATGAGGCTTGATGTATTCAACCTTGAATGGTCCCAGCGGCATCTGAACCTTCCTCCATAATCTGCTGGACAGCAATTTCAATTTCCGAGCGTTGTGACGGTCGAGTCTTCCTAGATCGAAGAGCGGCAGACATCACGATAATCGCCCGCAGCACTGCCAAGCGTGGCTCCTCTGCTGTAATGTGCGCGCGCCAGCCGTACTCAACAGTCACGAACCAACATATCGTTCCAGTCCCCCAACCTTCCAAGGTCAGGTAATTACTAAACGGCTTGTAGTCAATGCCGCGGAAGCTGATCTGATACGCCCACTCATTCTCGTAGTTAGGATCGCTGGACTGCTGCCAATCCTGATCTCTACGAAAGGCAGCGTGCCAATCCTTCTCTACGAACTTGCCCATGACGATAAGCAGCCCCGGAAGATCCTTCACAAGGCGCTCCGCGTCCTCACGATGCTGAACATCGAAGCATTCTACAAGGCATCGCGCAACCGCGCTGTCAAGCTTATCCCCGGCAGGAAGAACGGACTCAAGATATTCTCGATTAAACATTGGAACCCTCTTGGCTGTCTTGACTTCATCAATGAAATCGCCGCCCTCGAAGAAGCGGCGAGTCTATGGCAGAGACGGACGAGAAGCTTCTCCGGGCTCAGCCCCTAGGGGAATCGCTGGACGCCCATCGCTCAGCGGCGCTCGCAGAGCTCTCCGGCCCTACTCGTGTAACCCGTTGTCTTCCACGTCCTTGATAAACGCGAGGACTCGCTGCTCCAAACATTCCCACTGTTCCAGCTCTTTCGATCCGACAGGTCGAGACGGAGTCGTGCCACCAACAACTTGAACAGTAGCCAAGAGCTCACCTTTGGCTTTTGCCCACTGCGTAGCGCGCATACCGCTGATTATCAAATCAAAGTACACTCCGTGATCGCGCGCCATTACTTAATCTCCTCTGTCAAACACAATCCGTTCGAGGCGTTCCAAACGTTCCTCAACGGACAACGCTTCCTCTACGTATCGCGAAACAAGCTTCACGAATACCACACCATACGTAAATCTAGAAGTAAGGTTTTCGCCTCGATATTCCTTAGGAGCAACAATATTAACCGGAATTCTTTGTGTGTACTTCTTCCAAATACACTCAAATACGATATCTTCATGTTTATTGATATGCTCCATAAGACATGTCAAGTAGTATCCGTTCTGGTGCCGTTGAAATTCTAGTAAATGTGCTCTAGGATATACAATATCAAGAACTTCTTTTGTAAAATCGCGCAAGACTTCAGGGCCGCTGTACACAACATCATTTTTTGGGCAACGCTTTCGCAACCACTCCGCACCAATAACAACCTGCTCTGGTTGAATTTGGTACTCCTTCTTCATTCTTCATCCTCCTCGTTACCGTCGTCTTCGCTCTCACCTTCGTCACGGTTACCATTCAACTCTTTCAGGATATCCCAGTACTTGGAATCCATGCGAGTTGAGTCTAGCACAAACTGTCCTAGCTTGTAGTTCTGCGTTATCATCACACCGAACTTATCAAGGTCGGAGCGGGCCTTGTCCACGAACAGCCGCGCGAGGCCGTACCGGCGCTCCTGGTCGGTTGCGGAGTACGTCACCACGCGGTCGGCGGTTCCAATCAGAGACCAGTCCTCAGATACGTCTGTGGCCGAGACCATACGCGACTTTGCGCCCTGGCGTCCTATCTGATGCGCAGTCGCACCAGCCACGTGGCGCTCAGATACGATGCCGCGGAAGTCCTCGAAGTTCCGGCCGAGCGATATGCGATGGTCCTTCGAGTCCGTCTTCATGATGCCGAGGTAATCGAGCAGCAGCAGGTCAGGAACAAACTTCGTGACCCGTTCCAGCGTATCCAGGTATCGACGAAGACCATCAGCAGTCAGGCCCCGCGTTGGGAACTTCTTGATTATCAGGTTCTCGAGGCGGGGGCCGAAGGTCTGCATATGAATCCTAAGCTCATCTTCCAACGCTTTCGAATCAAATGAGAACTCCGGAGCGATCTGAGAAACCTCAAACCCAGTCAACCGGTCTTTCGAATTCATCTCGAGGCTGGTGAACGCAACCTCCCCACTCCGCTTCCCAACAGAGAACAGCGACTGGTAGTACCGCGAGGCAACTTCTTCCTCGCCCATCTCGAGCGTGATGTGCAGAACCTTCTTCCGGCGCAACAGCGCACGCTTGCCAAGCTGGATCAACCACCAGGACTTGCCCATACCTGTTGAAGCCAGAAACAGAAAAGCGGCATCACGATATGGGACGATGCCATGCTTATCAAATTCAGGGATCCCGGTATCGAACTCGACGTAGCGCTCGTTCAGGAACTTGATGATCCTCTCGGTCTCGCCAAGCCGGAGGCCAGCACTAAAGCCAGTAGCGTCCGCCCGCAACAACTGAGACCACAGCGCCTCGATGTCTCCGATCGATTGCTCACGCTTCTGCTGCAACATCTGAGCCGACTTCAAGATCGCTCCTGATATCGTCTGTTGCCTGATGAATGCGTTCGCCTTGTCGATCACATACTCGACATTGATGCCCTCAGCGAGACGCTGCATGGCGTCAATCGCTTGAAATACAGCACCACGCTTGCTGTTGTTCTTGTCCTCGAGTATGTCTGCCAGCAGATCGTAGATGTGCTCGCGGCCGGGAGCGATGCCGTACATCCGGCGGTACTCGTAGCAGCGCTCAGCGATGGTTCGGTAGTCGCCATAGAAGTGTTCTACCGCAACAAGGTTGGCGACTATCTGACCAGCGTCGTTGTCGAAGATCAGAAGAGTTAGTAGATTTTCTTGTAGAGTTTCAGCTGCGAGTTCTGCCATGTCATTTCCCCCTCTTCATACTTACAATCTTTTCTAGAAGTCGCTGACTAGCATACCCGGGGAACTGCCCCTCGAAGCTCGCCGGAACTCTCTCAAGGAACCTGAGCATTTCGTTGATGGTAACTACATCGATCCAAGTCCGCAGCTCATCATAATGCAACCGGAACCCCAATTGGAGCAAGGCCTCTCTCTTGAGCCTATCGTCGGTCTGCTCAGATACGAAAGCCCACAATGATTCACATTTCCGAAAAGCGCCCTTGCCAACCTTTGACGCCAGTACTCGGTTAATAGCCGGGATCGTAACGTCAACCTCGGTCAGGCCCTTCTCCTTCGCAAATTTCAACAACTGTCCGATTACCGATCGGACACTATCACCCACTTGCTCTAGAGCTGCGGTGGAGGCAGAAGCTCCAATGCTCGTCAAAGCCCGCAGGTGATCGCGCAATGCGACTCGTTCAACCGCGGACATCTTTGTTATCAGGCCGACAGCCTGGTCATATTCTTTAGACGCCATGTTGCTTCTTCATCAATAACTCGAACTGATCATCAAGGCAGAGCGCTGCGAGCGCGAGGTACTGCCTCTTCATACTTGCGGCATTGCGTGGCAGACATTTCGACAAGGCGTGCTTGGCGGACGCCCGCGCGATGACGAAGTGCATAGCCAAGACGATGTCAGAGAATTCTAACTGCTTCTTCGCCTCCTCTGACTCTAACCACTCTTGTAATGCCACTCCAATGGTGTTTTCAGCTCGGCGAACACCGCTCTCAAAATTCTCAGTCACAACACTACGAACGGAAGACTTCATACCTAAATCCACCCAGCGTAATTAGAAGCTACACGCTATACATATGTAGCACGAATTTCGTTATTCCCTACCGGGCAAATCCAGTACAAGCTCTCCGCACAATGTCCCTGTGATCCAAGGCAATTGGATCAGTTCCTGTGACAAGAATCTCTGGAAGTGGAATCCAGCGATATTCAATCGGAACTCCGAGCCGATGCAAATTGTTTAGAAACTTCCGATCCTCGCGAAAGTCAATTCGATACACGAGACAGATAGACGCCCAGCGAGGATCGCGTCGAGGATCGCTGGCAACGAACTTGAGCTCAAGGTCGCTCGGCTGCACCTCGATGCCCGTCTCGCGCAACAGCAAAGCAGCCGCACGAGCTTCGCACAACCCTCCCTCTGTATACTCGCCTCCAGGGAGCACCCAGTAGCCCTGGAGGTCACCTTCGTGCACGCCATCCTTGAGCATCAATACGCACGTATGCTCAGTATGCTTACGTTTTCGGACGACTACGGCAATTGATACAACTCCTGGAAACATCTCAACCCCCTCGCTCTCGCGGTTCAATTCAATCAGTTTTTTTAACTCGTACAGATCCAACCTCTAAGTTCTCTCCGAAAGACCACCTCACTCGTGTCTCCAATTTCTATCTGCAGCATAAGTTCGATCAAGCCTTGCAGTTCTCTCTAAAGGATTAACTCGATCAAAACGGGAAGCTCACTCCTCATAGGCAACTCATACTTTCATAACAGTTCAGTCTACGCCCCGAATTCAATCACCACATACAGTTCTCTTCAATTCGGCATTTCGAACAAACACCACAGATCTCTCGATAGTGACATCTCGCACGGGTGCCGCAGATCTCTACATGTCTTCAACTCGATCTACGCAAGCAACTCCATCTGTCTCTCAATCTCGATTGCTACCAACAGTTCCATCATATCTGATAGCTCGATCATAACTTGCAATTCAGTCTTATTCCAAAGCTCAATCATAACTTTCAGTTCACACAATTAGTACATCTCGATTCTTCCAGTCAGTTCACACAATTATTACATCTCGATCCTGCGATGCACTTCAATCTGTCTGTACGCCTCGATCACCCAGTACATATCAATCCGATGGTTTACCTCGATCACGCCAAATAATTCACTCTGGGAGCAAACCTCGATCTCATACCACAGCACACTCTTTTGTTCTAACTCGATCCTCTTGACCATTTCAGTCTGCTAGCTCACCTAGGTCTCGATCCACATGACCAATTCAGTCTCTTCATGCACCTCGATCCATCCACACAAGTCTATCCATAGCATTAGCTCAACGACGACCGCCACCAAATAATTTCTGCCACAGGATAACGATCATTCCCAAGCCCGGCCGGAAGATATTCTTGATTTTGTCCTTCAAACTAAAGGGTGGCAAGACAGGCTCATCCTCGGCGAAATATACTCCGTTCACCTCGCAGTATCCAAGTCTGCTTTCACAATCGCAGGCAGGGTACTCACATTTAGTACGAGTCATGTCTTACCACCCTTAAAAAGAAACTGCGAGCCCTAGCTCGCAGCAGCCGCTTTGATTACACGCTGGTTGATCCGGCCGCAGGGAAGCCGGCCAAAGTTCTGCTCCCACTCACTCTGCGGGATAAGATCCGGCCGAGGAATGAAGTGCGTATGCTGCATGTGCGCGATAACATACGGTACCGGCGGATCGCACTTGAAGTGATGGCGGTACCAGAAATCGTGCAGATGGCTGAGGAACAACTTCGTCGCCTTCCTGCGCGCGCGAAGCTCAAGCCGACCAGGAGGAAGCTTGCCTTCCTTGTAGTGCGCCACAGCATCAGAGTCGGCACGGAACTTACGTGTCTCCAAGGTCTGCTTGGCAGTCTCCGCGTAGTCGCCCCGCTCGTTCCGAAGGACGTATTCATCCTTCCACGCCCGGTAGCGAATGCCGTACGGAGAAGGTTTTTCACCGCCCGACCATTTCACAAAGCTGTCGCCGATCTTCCAGCACAGGACTTTCAATCGACCGTTCCACGGCCGCTTCTCGCCCTTGTTCCACACCACGGTGCTATCCAGTCCGGCGAACCTCCAGATGTGTCCAACCGTCGGCGCCTTCTCGATATCAATATGCGCGAGCAGACCGGCCGTAATGACGGGACCGATGCCTTTTACCCCAAGCGCCCACTGACCCACAGGATGGTTGTGCGCGTAGATGTCGAGCGTCGTCTTGATGTACGACTCCAGCTTGTCGGTCTGCGTGTAGAGCCAATCAAGAATCTGGATGGGCTCCTGCGACTCTTCAAGCGCGCGGCGCTGGTTTGCAGCGCTCTTGCGATACTCCTGCAGACCGTAGTAATGGTCCACCATGAACCGAGCCTGGTTCGGTCCCATGGTCTTGGCGGCGATGCGCAAGTCCTTCTTGAGCCGCTCCATGGCGAACTGATCAACGTCGTCTTCAGTCGTGATGATGTTTGACATTTCAAGTCTCCTTTGATTTATCAGTCATTGTACATAGTTCACTCTACATCTAGAATTCGATCCACTCCTGTAGTTCTATCGGCACCCGATAACTCATTCACCCTATACATATCAACTCGTTGGCATTAATTCCTTCGGACAGCGCAGTTCTATCTGATTGCGCAAGTCATTCACTGATATTAGCTCACTCTCGCAATCTCACCTCATTCTGCTTTCGCAGATCACTCAAGCCTAACCTACTTCATTCGACGCACATTTCTATCCGCTACTACAATTCGTTCCACATCCCCAATTCTGTCCTTCGTAAAAACTCGTTCCCCGTTTACATGTCAATCCCATATAGCCATCTCGATCAGCACAAATCAAGTCTATCGTCGTTCACACCTCATTCCCGAATTGAGTTCACTCGCTTACAGCACTTCGATATACATAACTCATTCTTACAAGTCAGGTCTCTCTGTTCGCCCAAATTCAATCAGAGGTTCAAGTTCAGTCTTCGAGCACAATTCGCTCTCGCTATCCAAGTCATTCCCATTGTGCAAACTCATTCGCGCGGTACATATAACATCCAACAGGACACTTCATTCTGTTTATACAAGTCTATCGCCCCGGAGGCAACTCAATGGCCTGAAACAGATCGCTCCACACTACACACTTCATTCTGATTACACAAATCTCTCGTACGAGTCACTTCAATCATGATGGGCAGTTCTTTCGTGGTCCCCACTTCATTCAGGAACTACAAATCTATCGTGGGACTTATCCTCAATCTATCTTAACAAGTCATTCATGTAAGCCCACTTCAATCCATTTGTGCACATCAATCGTGGTAAATACTTCATTCGATTTCAGCAGATCACTCACCATTCTTAATTCATTCCATCAGCACAGTTCGCTATTCGTTTCCAATTCATTCTGCAATCTGGAGGTTAAGTTCTCTCACTATACGCGCTTCGCTCAATAGCCCTAACATTAGTCTGTCATTGCAGCTACAATCACGTGAAACAGTTCTCACATACGCACCACTTCATTCCACGATTTGATTTCAATCGATTCTTACACTTCGTTCAGTTTTATCAGGTCATTCGCATCTCGAGACTCGTTCACTTTCCTCATATCAATCACAGCTAGGCAACTCTATCATACCCAGCAAGTCAATCAAACCCGAACAGATCGATCGACGCTTGTCAAGTCAATCCTCTTACTCACCTATCGATCGTCCGCAACAGTTCACTTCTCTGCCATATCTCGATATCGAAGCACAAATCAATCTCCACACAACTCGATCATTCGTAACAGGTAGTCCTCGTCTCTTCGAACTCGATCCTCAGCCGCAGATCACTAAGTCAACTAATCTCGTTCTCTCAATCCATATCTATCTTCAAGTGGAACTCAATCCTACCATTCAAGTCACTCTAAATGCGCACTTCGTTCCAGTTCCCCAAATCAATCCAAGAACACAACTCAATCCTGAGCAACAGTTCTATCGATACGTGTACTTCGTTCCAGTTCCCCAAATCAATCGTGAATTACAACTCGCTCCACATCCCCAGATCCATTCCATGTTGCAACTCGATCATAGTTTGCAGTTCTCTCTACTGGTTGTAACTCATTCCTACTATACAGTTCCGTCGAACCCAGAACTTCGATCCTCCTGATAAGTTCACTACCCAAGCGCATCTAGATCAGTCCCAACATTTCCATCTTAGAATGCACCTCGATCTACCCTAAACAGATCACTCAAAGCATACAACTCGAACGTAGACCACAATTCACTACGACGGTTAATCTCGATCGGATCGATCAAATCACTCCGAGAGGCCAACTCGATCTCATATATCAAATCACTCTGAGAATGCAACTCGGTCCTGCGCTGCAAATCAATCTGTAGTCTACACCTCGATTTGGTGATACAGTTCACGCGCTATGCACACCTCATTCGACGACCACAAGTCTATCATCAACAATACCTCGATCATGGAACACAAGTCCATCATCTACAACACCTGAATCAATCCCGCCTAAAAGTTCTCTCGGGCTTTACGCTTCGATCCGGAACTACAATTCACTCGTTACTACCACCTCGATCCTGTCATACATTTCTAGTCACCAAAACGCATCTCGATCATTTAATACAGTTCAATCCTGCGAAAGCAACTACGTTCTCTTCGGCTCCCACGGAAAGACAACCCAATCGTTTGATGGGATACAGACGCTGTAGAAATCAGGGAAGGACTGGCTAGTATGCCGAACATAAATCGATGCGAAGTAAGCAGCCGGAAATATCGAATCAAACGCTCGATGCGTCTTTCCGGAATCAACGATATCATCAACGAACAGAACGCTGCGGTTGTTGAAAATGTATCGGGTAGATGAATCAACAAGGAACGCGGGCTCTTGTATCTGGACGCCTTCGGAATACGAGCTAACCGCGATAGAGCGGACATCGCGGACGTTCAGAGCATTGGCTATAACAGCAGCCGGAACCAGCCCTCCGCGAGCGATAGCCACGATGCAATCGATATCAAGCGCAACGTCTTTAAGGCTTTTGAGCAGCACAGCGCACTGGAAGTCAAACTCAGTCCACGAGATGTTCAATAAATTCTTAACTTCTTCTGTCACTAGACCCTCCGTCAACAATCAATGAAACCATTCTTAACTGCAAGGCTAAATTCATCCACCGCAACCCGCCGAAGCGTTGCGGAGGTGTTCGTATATCGTGGAACCCTACGCATCGATCCCTCTTCGGCCGCTTGCGCGAGGTACTGAGCCATCATGCCGTTGATGGCGTGCGAGAATCGCGGCGCCGAATACGGACACGCTTTAAGCATCGCCTGTACTCGACGCAAGCTCAACCGATCGGAGACATACTGCACCTGCTCAAGGTCGCTTTCGGGGACGGTGAAGTACGGATAGTCACCATCAGGATTGAGCACCACTGAGATGTGCTTCACTCCTGTAAGAGCAGTATCGTCTGCTGCGAGGCCGTAGTCGTATTTCATGCAGCGGTAGACAACCTGCCCAGCCTTGACACTAGGCTCGATAGTTGAATCCTTCAGCATGATGTATCGCGGCGGTTTCATTGTTTCCTCCTCCTAAGTTATTCGTACTCCGCTCGTAATTCTGGAAGGTTGAGACCTGCAGGCTCGTTGCCCCACTCGTGGTCCCAGTGCCATAGCTGACATACTAGGCACCAGCGCTGCCGCTCCCCTTTATCGAGACGCTCCTGCGCATCAGCGTGAGCAGTTAGGAAGTCGAAGTTATCTGGCGTGTGCCACTCACAACGCTCGACCTGGAACCTACTTTTTCGCATGATGTTGTCCCGCAAGCTCGCGAAAGATTTTCCGAGCCTCTCGATAGGTTTTCACTGATGTCAGGTGCGGAGCGCAATCAGGACGCAGACCAAGCCGTTTGTAGTGCGCAGTTTGAGTCTCGTTCGCCATGGTGTTCGCCCAGCTTGCATGATACAAGCGAAGTTGCCAGGCTCCACGATTTCGGAAGTATTTAGCGGAGGCAACAACGACATTGCCCTGCATGACAGTCATGCCGTGCCTGGCACCGAAATCATGGAGCACTGGGAACATCATCTTACGACCTTAAGTTCCATCGTGTGATTGCGACGTCTCTGGTTTGATTAGAAACCATCTTTCCTTCTTCATGCTTGGTCTCTACAGCAGAGCTTGTATGACCGCAGACCGAACATCTCACGAACGTCCGGTCAACTTCTTTCCCGTAGTGCGTATGAGTCGAGATCCTGTTGTTCTTGGCTTTGCACTCCGGACAATCTCGAATGAGTACCGTCATTGGCGTAAGTTCCATCTTGCTATGGCAGCCAAGGTAACTGACGTGCTCACCTTTTCGCCGTAATTGTGCGGTGTTTCAACTGCCGGACCTGATGCCTTACATTCGCCGCACTCAACGAATGTACGATCCGGGGTTGGGTAAGGACCGCGCGTACCTTGTAAAGTGATTATCTTCAAGGTTGCGGTGGACGTGCATCCACAGAATGGACAGCTTGCTGCTACACTGGTCATCTACTTCTTCTCCTCCTTCATAATCATCATGAGGGTTACTTCCATCGCTGTACCTTCTTCGTCGACACCGTCATATTCAGTGCAGGTGCCGCGGATAGGTATCCCGTCAGAGCGAGCAGCGTCGAAAGCCTCCATGATGTGCATCATACAATCGTCCTCCGTCGGTACAGTCTTGTAGACAGGCAGCATAACACCTGTATTCGGAAACTGCACCAAGAAGACGAGCAGCCAGACCTTTACCATCGCATTCTCCCTTCCACCTCTGTTATCTTGGCATAATGGCAAGAGCCTACTAACGCAAGCCATAAATCCCAAGTATCCAATAAAGCTGTATCTACTTGACCTTCTTCAACCTGAACGGAGTTGGTCAACCTCGAACCTCGATTGATTCTTCTTCGCGCGAGAAGTATGTCACCTTAACCTAGAATTTATCACCTAAGAAATATCGATCATTTAGGAATCTGTAGGGCTAGAGCCATAGCTTGCCCATCAGGACGAACAGCTATGGCACTCACATCATTTGAGGCTGTGAGGGAAGGTCTCAGATGAGACACGCCATGCAGCGAAGTAGAGAGGAGATGTATAGAAGGTCTTTTTGTAAGAATACTTCTACAACCCATTCAATCTACATACTGCGCTAGAAGTGTACAACCTGAGTCTAGTCAGGAATGGTGGGGTTACTCTATCACCTTTACGTACAGCTTGCTCAGAAGCAACGGAGACTGATCCAGCTAAGGATCTGTAGAACGAGCTCTTCTAACAACAAGTTCTACGTCACGCAGGTTGTAAGTTACCAGAGCCTGCTCCAGGTGTGGTTCTTCTCGAGCTTTTTCCACACTCACTAGTTAGGATTTTTCCTAACGCTTGTCACGACGATGCCCTTCGTCATCTTTCCTTGTAAGCTCTCGCCTACGGTAGGGGACATTAGGTCCTGGCTATGAGCTGCTCAGATTCGCGTGCATGTGCGGTTGCGATAAGTGCCAAGTGCGGCACGCATTGAGCCCGGGCAGCTCATATAACATACCGACCGCGTTCTAGGATTTTTTAGGTGGGGGTTTGAAAGCGCGAAGAATCGCGGTACGCAAGAGCTTCCAAGGCTGCGATGCTGCCCCAGACTCTGCGATAGACCGGAACTATGGACGATCCCCTAGCGATACCGCTGAGCAGCGATGAGCGTCCAGAGTCGTGCCAGATTCGCGAGCGAGAAAGAAAGACTTCAAACAAAGGAAAACCGGACCTTCATCAACGTAGGCGGGTGCTCGGGGGGCGTGAGCACTACGTATCTGAAGGTCCGGCGACGCGACGAGCCAGGTTGGGGTACTTGTGGCCCGTCGATCGGTATAAGTGCGTCTAGCCATTAGGTCAAGCGGCAAATTATTGACCTATCCTAAAAAAAGGGTTATAGTGCAAGGATGCGAGAAGTCAACGGAGAACCAACGATGAGTCTAAACAGTACGCAGCTACAGGCAGAGCTGGATAAACTCCTGACCGTCCACGACATGTGCGACATGTTCAACATCACAGCGATGACCTTGTACACTTGGCGGAAGGATCGCAAGCTGCCAACCGTCCAAATCAAGGGTGGTCCGCGTGAGAACATGCGAGCCTCGATTCGCTTCCATCCCGACGACGTAGCGGCATGGGCGAAGACTCAGGGTCTCCAGGCGAAGGCGTTGCCGAATACTCAGCGGCGCGTGCGCTTGGCGGCATAACGCTCCTCCAGATCGGGGGGCGTTTCCATGAGACTCGTGGAACCAGACCTTAGACGCTAGAGACCCTCGGCTTACCACCGGGGGTCTCTTTTTGTGCTCTTGCGGAGCCACGCTTTACCTACTATAAAGCACGTGCGCATTACGCGCGAAGGAGTACTGCAAATGGATGCCATGATTATACAAGGCCTGATCTCCGACCTGTTCTTCAATCACGAGAACGAGGAGTTCCGAGGCCTCTGCAAAATGCAGCCGGAGTATACAGCCGACCAGCTACGCGCAGCCATCCAAAAAGACTCGGAGACTTTCACCAAGCACTACTTCGATCTGTTCAAACAGATCCCTGGCGTACCGTGGAAGGACGAAACTGAGATGGCCGAGTGGCTTCACAAGGATTTCCGCCGCCGCCTCTGATCGCATACCGGAGGGGAGTGATCCCCTCCTCCCTACAAACCAAATCACAGGAATTGAACAATGGTTGATACAGTCTACATCACGACGTATTCCATGGCCGCAGCATCGCCCATTGACGACGTATTCGCCTCACTTGAAGGAGCTAAAAGATCCCTCAGAAAACGGGCCAACCATCTTCTCGAAAAAGATGGTCGGGCGAAAGAGAAGTTAGCCATTTCCTTTACGTTCGACATATCACTCAACCTTTGGTCGGTATTCACCGCACTCGAAGAAGGGTCAAACGAAGCCAAGCTGTTCGCGCACATCCACGTGAAACAGGTCCGCTTCGAATAAACATGTGGGAGGGTCCGATGTACAGAATGTCCTGGATCAAATACTGCAACACGAGAACGCTTCGATACTCGCACAAGGAGGTCTGCGCGAAGCTAGGTGCGGCTGGGTTCCTGGTTAAAATCGACCCTCCCGCAACTATGATAGCCTACATCGAGATCGAGACAGCTGAGCAACGCAAGCGTGCTACTGAGGTCCTCAATCTAATCTCGAGGAATTTCCCCCACCTCTTTGAGAAAGTACAACAGTCATGACAAGCTATATCGAATATCAACTACCCTGCCCGCATTGCGATAAACATTTGCGGTTGACACTTCACCATCCGGAACTGCGTCCGATGACGATGCAAATGTTTTCTGCAGGTGGTGGTGGTGGCGGTGGGTTCTCGGGCGCGAGCGGAAGTGGTGGACCCGGCGAAGGCTTCACCATTTTAGCCGAAGGCGGAGGTGGGGTCGGTGGAGGCGGAGGTGGTGGAGGAGGTACTAGCTTCCCCAAGAACATTCGCTATCCGCTTACCATTCCGAAGAATGTCCGCTGGTGGCACTTCTGGAGAAAATAATTTTCCGTGATATAAAGTTTCTGCTTGCGGCTAGTGGCACTTTACCTTACACATAAATCACAGGCAAGCAGAAACACAACGGAGAATGAAAATGTTCATCGAAGACACCAAAAACCTGACCGAGTATCAGCCGCATCATTTCTGCACTGAAGCATCCACCCTAGGTCTGCGCCCCGGCCAATGGCCCGAGAAGATCGAAACCAAGATCGGCAACGGTCAGCCCTTCTACATCATTTCGAAGAAGAGCACGGACGGCGATATCGAGTACGCCACTTACCGCCAAGACTGCGGTTGCGTTGTCCTCCGCGTCTTCAACGACTAAACCCCGAGCCACAGGAGAAGAAAATGACCACCGCCGCTATGCAGCTTGAATTGACCCAAGTTCACATCCGCGCCATCATCTTCGACATCGACGACTCCGAAGATGGATATGGTGGAGCTATCGTCCGAGACATCTACGAAGTCGACAACACAGAGAACGGCAAGAAGTGTCTTCGCTCGATTGTCACAACCCACTGCCCCGACGTCATGCATGTACGTCTTCCGAAAGCCACGATTGGAACCGTCCAAGTCGGGAACAGTAACTGTATTCCGGCTCGCACGCGTTCGATGCTGTGGAAGAAAGCCTGGGCTAACATCTACGACAGCACCGTTCCTATCGTTGCCGAAGAAGAATTCGTCGAGCCGGAGATCACCAAAGAGCAGCTTCTCGCCAACGCGTTGTTCGACGTCCTCGACAGCCTTGGAGCCCTCGGCAACCCCGATGAGCTGTGCGGGCATGGATTTTCGTCCGAGCGGGCCAAGGAAATCGTCCGGCTCGTCCACAAGGGGTAATTTGCCTGACGGTAAGGTTTCCGCTTGCAGTAGCGGGAGCTTTACCTTACACATAATTCATAGGCAATGCAGACCACAGGAGAACGAAATGCACTACATTCACCCAGACGATGAATCCGGCGGACTGGCCACCGATGTTGAATCCTGCCGCGAATACGCTCGCAACGTTGGCATGGAAAATCAGGACGTCGCTTGGATCAACACGCCGCAGGATACTTGGGAGCGCAATCCCTTCTATCAGGGCCCAGCAGTTCGTCATCCCGAAGACGACGATTACGACGAGGAGGTGTACGGTCCGTTCCTTCCGCGCACGTCTTACGCCGACGACGAAATTCCTTATTAGGAGGCAGCAAATGTCACGGGGGCACAAGATGTCGAACGATTCAGAATTCAGTCGCAGCTACTTGGCCCTCGTGCACAAGGATGTGAAACGGATCCCGAACGGGCCCAAGAACGTCTGGTCAGCAGCCTGGACTTACAAGTTTGGGCGGGACTGTTATGAATTCCACGGTCCAGATCAATTCTACTGCACCGTGTCAGCGACCAACGGTTACGAGGCTCGGGCTAAGGGCTGGGATTCATACATTCGGCAGAGGCATCCGACGCTTCACGCACAGCTTGAGGCCGAATCCGAGAAAGTATTTGAAACTCTTGGTAAGGAGGGGCTGTGAAATACAAACGCATCTATGAGCTACTGAAAGCGAATGGACATTCAGCAGCAGTAGCAGCAGTAATCATTCGCGCAGCTAGGCGGAAAGATCTCTTTTCGCTTAACTGGATTAAAACCTTTTTCAAAGGGAGGCACTCGAAGTGACACAACTGCATACCCGCGTGACGATAATCGGGCGGACGACAGGAGGCTCTTCCCGTAGCGTCAACTTCGGCATCAAGTACCAGCCGGATCGCGGCCTTGCTCGCCAGGACCCAAAGGTGAGTGCGGCGGTAATCGAGCTACAGAAGTTCTATCCTCTCATCTCAGTAACCTTCAACGACACCAATTAGAGGCAGCAGCAAGAATGATCCGTAGACTCATCCCCTTCATCGCAGCGCTGATGGCAGCTATTGCTATCGGCATCATCAACCCAAGCGTTCCGACAACGCCACAGCAGGAGGCTAGCAATGGGAAGAAAGCGGAAAACGGAAGTGGGCAGCAAAGGCCCGGTCAATCGGGCCACGCACATCAAGCTCGCTGAAGAAGCGGAAGCCAGAGCAGCGAAGGAGAGCAATCGCGAGAAGCGTGAGTCGCTTGAAAACCTTGCGAAGCAACATCGCAACATTGCAAACACTGGGAAACCCGATGACTGAGGAGACACTCGAGGACGGCGCCATCGCCGTCCTGCTACCCGCTAGAGAGATTCCACTGGGTTCGGAGGTGACTAGACGCACAGGAGAGAAGCGTGTCACCATCATCGATAAGATTCGGATCTTTGATGAGAGCGGCACTGCTCGGGAGATCAAGGCTGAAGGCGACACACGATTCCTCTCTAGCTCGCGCGGGGACTTCAACGTAGTGCCAGGCGGAGTACTACTGCTGTGGCGGACTACTGGCCATGAGCTACTCGACTTCCTCCGCGATCTGCACGAAGGGACGGATTGATGTCGCAGCCAATCAGAGTCTGGGAATACGAGGGCGCTCCGAAAGACTTGCGCGAGCTGACAGCACTCAAAGGCAACTGGATAGCTGAGATCCCTCCTACCTGGGTTGATAAACTGCCCGCGTGGCTGTCCGTGCTTGGACGAAACATAGTCATGCGTCAGCATCCGAACAAGCCGAGTTGGCGGGTTCGCATCTGGTCGGATAGTTAAAACTACAATTGCGCTCACGCGGACTTTATCCTATATAAAATGAGTAGCCTACAACACAGGGATAACCAAATGCGCACCTACACCATCAGCATAAGTGAGCAGCAACGCGCTCATATCGTCGACGCTCTTCGCAAAGCCAACATCCAAGTCGATCTGGAAAACGACGAGCTGTCTAGCCTCATTCAAATGCTTACTAATATGCCGCAAATCGAAGAGGACAACCCCGGAATTCTACACGGGCTCTGCCTCTAACAACTGGGGGCTTCGGCCCCCGCCCTTCTCAGGAGCACGAACATGGGATACGCAGACGAAGGTTCCGAACACGCCAAGCTCGTTCTTGAAAACCTCGACAGGGACATCGCTAGGTGGCATCGATCCAACACAGTCCATGCCAGGTTCAACTTTTTCTACATCTGCGCAGCCCTGGCCATCTTGTTCAGCCTCTACATGCTCATGGGCGAACTCGGCTACCGGGAAGGATACACAGGGCCGCAGTGGGCTGCGCGCCGGAACCGTAACAGCAACTACTACGACGACCGCTACGAAGAGGGCGGGATGTATAGACGACCCAGCAGAAACTACTATTACGAAAGGGACGAGCGTGGCAGATACTACTCCGATCAACCCGTATACTCAAGTGACCGTCAAAGGGAAAGAAGGTGGCGCTAAGGTCTGGGCTGTAATAATTCCTTTCAACATTCCTTGGACGCCCAATCGATCTGAGGCCCGGAAACATCCCGATGTCGTGTGTCGTGTAGAGGCCGTCGGGAAGCGATACCCGGTTGTAGATGTAGTTTTTCGAGACATGGATGTCTGATGGCTCTAGTAATCTGCAAGAACTGCGCGGGGGTCGGGGGTTTCCTCGTCCCCAACAAGAATAACCTAACCACAGGCAAGGGCTGGGTGACGTGCCAGGTATGTAAAGGCTCGTGCCATGTGGAGGTTGATAACAGGTGCACCAAGTGCAGCGGCACAGGGAGGATGCTAAAATACAGTAGGCTTACGCAAGCTGATCAGTATGTCGATTGCGACGGTTGTAATGGCAAAGGCACAATTTAACAACAGAGTGTAAGAGTGAGAGGGGAATACAATGTCAGCCGCACGGGACGCCTTGGTTTTAACAGTAAAAGATTTCATTCGTGATCTTAATCGGAGCAAGTGGATCTGCCACCACGCATACAAGGTCTACGTTCGCAGGGACATCGAGAAGACCAGGTTCTGGATTGCCAGTGTCGAGGTCTACAAATCCGGGCAGGGTACATTCAAGAATGTGATCCTCCCGGCTTGTGAGAAAGCTGCAAAGGAGGCCGGGTTTAAACAAATCACTGTCGAGAACGTTGGCAGCCCGCGCTTCGCCGAATTCTTCCGCAAGCTGGGCTGGACGGAAGTCGCGTACGGAGGAACTCCAACCTTCTACAAATCGTTACAGGAGTAGGGATGAGCGAGGACGAAGAAAACGCGTATCGAGTTGCTGCTATCGATGCGTTGATATCAGCCACAAAATCAACTCAGGGGCATGAGGTCCCTGACACAAAGGTGCCCAGCGTCAAGACCTTGGACAGCTTGCGGCACCGTGTCGCTGCCTTCCTTCGGGAGATGCCCGAGCTTATGACTGTCGAGGAGATCTTGGAGGCCTTAGAGCGGCCCGTGGATAAGGCGGAGCTCCACAGTGGCAGCACCGTGGCTGTAAAACCTTAAGCGAATCAAGGCTCATATACACCATGACAGACGATCCTAAGAAGAGCAAAGACGAGTCTAAGCAGAAGGATATCGTAAGAAAGGAGATCCAGGAGAAGGGAAAGCAGAGCGTAGTAGACAAGTACCGCATCGATCCTGATAAGCCATATAAGCCGCACACACCTAAAAGAGGGATCAGGGAACAATGATACCCGAACGAACCCACTCGCAGATACGCTGATGAAGTCTTAGCTGGGGCTGAGATGTCAATCCGTGAAGCGAAAGGGTCTCGGCTGGCTCCGAAGCCCGATAGAGCCGCAGAGAGCGGTGGGAAGCAGGCACGGACCGGCTAGGGTAGCGGAGAGCTCATTGTGCCAGCTCATTCGCTGGCGCTCGCAGAGCTCTCCCAATAAAAAGCCCGCGTACCCTGGAGCACGCGGGAGTTTACCTCCATTGCAGTTCCGCAGTCACTTCAACGGAGGGCACTCACTCAGGTACGTAGCGTTGTGCTCGCGTACCTGCTTTACTGTTTCAACCGTGTCGTTCTTCGCGGAATACCTAATCGGCTTGTAGATTATGCAGTTCGCCTTAGGCGTCGTTATCACGGTTGAAGGGGTCGTCGCGCACGCTGCGGTCATCATGCTTAAGGGCACGACGAGCAGCCTCAGCCTTGGCAATCGTCTCCAAGTCCTGCGCATGTTGAGCAATTTCTTGTTCACGTTGCTGCTCCACTCTTCCTTCCCGCCGACCCATAAAATACGAGATAAGATGAGTAAGCGGCGTTGTTATCAGTTTCGTTACAACTGTAGATAACCATGCGTAGAAGGCAGCCATAGTCTACTCCTATTGATCACAGGTACGTATACCTGTCGTGGGATCGTAGACACACGCACCATTTGTAAGAGGGGCGAAGGGCTCCTCAGCTACCACAACCTCAGGCTTCTCTTTCGTCGGAGCCTTGAGAATCCCCATACGCTTGCCGTCCGGCCGGAAGGTAGTGAAACCTTTCAGACCCATTTCCCACGCGCGCATGTAGATGTTCTGGAATGCCCCAAACTCGATGTCGGGGCCGATGTTGCTCGTCTTCGAACAAGATGAGTCAACGTATTTGGATGCGATGTTGAGCACGTTGAGGTGATCATCAATTGTGCAGTCACCAGCGGTCTTACCTCGCACGCCGAACCGAGCCACACCATAGTCCTGCATGATGAAAGTTTGCAGACCGCTCGGCGTATACATCTTGCGCTCGTACTCGTATGCGAATACCGGCTCGATGCCCGACGAGATGTTATCGGCCGTGACCGATATCGTCCCCGTCGGAGCAATGGACAGGAGGTGCGAGTTTCGGATGCCCTGCTCGTGGATCTTGTTCTGCACGTCCTCGGGGAGGGTATCGATAAACCTGCTCTCCATATACTTGTCGCGATCGAAGAGCGGAAAGGATCCCTTCTGCACAGCAAGGTCGCTCGACGCTGCATACGCTGTATCACGAAGGGTCTGCATGATCTTCTCGAAGATTTCGAGAAAGTCAGGAGACCCATATGGACATCCCAGAGCTTCGATAGCGTTGGCTACGCCTGTTACCCCCAAGCCCATCCGGCGCTTATTCATCTGCTCTTCGCGCTGCTCTGGAAGTGGGTAGGTGGCAGTGTCGAAGATGTTGTCCATGCCCTCGACAACCGGAGGGATATCAGCCTTGAAAGCTTCGAAGTCGAAAGTGAGTTTATCGCTGCGACGTACGACATACTTTACAAGGTTGAAGGATCCCAACATGCAAACACCGAACGGCGGCAAAGGCTGCTCACCGCACGGATTCGTGGCAGCGAGTTCTTCGCAATACCACAGGTTGTTCATCTTGTTGATTTGATCGATGAACAGGATGCCAGGCTCTGCCCAATCCCAGGTGCCGCGCATGATCTCGGACCAGAGATCGCGAGCACGAACCGTGGAGTAGACCCGGCCGCCGTACGTCAACTGGAAGTCGGTGTCGTCCTTGACGGCTTGCATGAACTCATCAGTGACGGCAACCGAAACGTTGAAGTTGGTCAGGCGCAGCGTAGACTGAAGCGCGTTGAACATCTCCTGCCGACGAATGGGGTTCGTCTCAGCCTCAGCGAGATCCCAAAGCACCTGGGTTTCCATTGGTGCGCGTTTGCAGCGAATGAAGTCCAGGATATTCGGATGATCGCAACGCAGCACGCCCATCATGGCTCCGCGGCGATGTCCGGCCGACTTGATTGTCTCGCAGACCGCGTTGAAGATGCCCATGAAGCTAACCGGGCCAGATGCCTGAGAGCCAAGAGAGGCGATCATATCTCCTGATGGTCGTATGGTTGAGAAGTCACCTCCCCAGCCGCCGCCCATACGCAATGTTAGCGCGCAATACTCGGCCGCGCGCATGATGCCTTCCATCGAGTCATCGATAGTTGAACTCACGTAGCAGTTGCCTGCCGTAACCTTCTTCAAGCTTCCCACCGCTGCTTGTATCCGCCCTGCCGGCAAGAAGCTCATGTCGCCGATGATTGATTTCAGACGATAGAAATGTGCGCTATTCGACGCCATCCCGCCGCACATTCTAACTACGGCATCACGGAAAGTTTCATTCGCTCCGCGATACTTATCGTAGTGCGTCTGATCAGATATAACTAGAGTTGGACCCATTTAGACACCCCTTGGAGATTTATATAGCGTCCGCAGCGGATACGGACGCTATATGTTACATATCGACCACGAATTCTACTTGTTTTCGTTGGTGGCCGTAATCTCCTTCTTCGCGTACACGCGGCCCCACAGCGACGCGGCGCCGGCTAGGGATGTCACGATGGCGACGATGAGACCGGGTAGCTGATCGGCGATAGTTGATCCAGCGGCCTGATCAACAAAGCCGAGGCTGACTGCCACACCAACGAGAACCTGTACAAGGCTGGCCCACACGCCGATTGACTGATACCAGGGTTTCGTTTCGTTCATATTACTTCTCCATGTTGTAGATATTGCTTATTTGAACGGAAGGTATCGTGAGATAACCTCCCAGACGAATCCTCCTAGTGCGGCTGCGAAAGCCAACATGCTGAATAGCATCCGCTTACCACCCTCTACTCGAACCATGTAGTTTTTAAGTTCATCTACATCAGCTTTTAAACTCTTCAGCTCTTCGCGATCAGCCTCGCGCCGCTCCTCCATATGCCTATCGTTACGATCAAGTCGATCATGTAATGCCTTGACTTCTGCAATAAGCTGTCCGAGTAGACGATCTGTTGACTTGTCAGCAGCAACCATGGCCAGTTATTCTCGCTGATCTACAATCGTACGAATCTGCGGTAACAAGCAGGACTGATTTGCATCAGTATCGACTCCTAATGGTGATGCCATTAGCGTTCCCCTTCTATGAGCCATCTTCTATCTTTGCTTGTGCGAGAATAGATAGTTTGAATTTAGCTTACCCGGTCATTGAATTCCTCCGTAACTTGATTGAACGTCGTCACCTCCCCCGCATCGATCTTACTGCTGACTTCTGCTTCGGCTGCAAAGCACTTCTGCACGTGAGCATATACAGCTTCGGCAAGCGGAAGGAATTTTTTCATCGTCTGCTTCTTGAAACTACCCGATCCTGCTTTGTAAGTGAACAGTTCGTTGGGGAATTGTTCGGCACGCAGTCGAACCTCCGCAAACAACTTCTGCTCTTCTCGAGTAGTTTTGATGGGTTCAGATTCCCAGACGATACCAGAGGTCTCTGCGAAGTATCTTAGGTCTGCCAAGAAGGCGTGCAACTCTTCCGCAGACTTTGGCACCGCTCCAGGATGCGTGAACTTGGCCCCATCGTACGACCAACCAACACTTGGAATCGAGCCGTCCTCGGTTCTGAATGGAACAAGGTCGTGGCCGTCTTCATCGACTTCCGAGAGGCGCACCATTGTCTTTCCGGGGATCCCAAAATCGGAGTCCCCTAGTATGACATTCTCCACTAGTCCAGTAGTTCCGATAACAGCAATCTTGTAATTCTTGTTCATGACTATCAACCGAGTGTCCATACCCGAACCTCCCCACGAGCGCCAGCACCGCCGCCACCGTTGTCAGAAGCACCACCACCGCCACCGGGAGCCGATCCAGCACTACCAACAACGCCGGTAGTACCGCTACCGCCGCCATCGCCGCCTACAACAGAGTTGCCTCCAGCTGTGGTGGAGCCTGCAGCACTAGCACCACCACCGCCACCGCCGCCATATAATGACTCACCACCGATAGACGCGATACTGGCACCACCGGCACCACCACCGCCACCGCCGAATATCGCTGAACCACCAGTAATTACTGTAGTGTTAGAGCCGCCACCGCCGTAACGCCCAGCAGTACCGCCTGATGGAGTTTGGCCAGATATACCCGGCTCACCTGGAGTGGATCCAGATCCAGCACTTGTAGCACCACCACCGCCACCACCAATTCCGCCGGCCACGCCACCACCGCCACCAAATGCTGATAAATGTGTTCCGAAGGTTGATGAGCCACCTGCACTACCGTTGGCGCCCGAGCCGCCGCCACCACCCGCTGCTACAGTAACTGTAACTGTGGCAGCCAAGTCGCCGGCACGAAACGTATATACCGTGTACGCACCGCCACCGCCACCACCGCCACCGTTAGTATTACTGCCGCCACCGCCACCGCCACCCCACAACTCTACACGCACAAGAGCATCGGCGCTAATATCTTCTGGCTTGGTCCAGGTGCCGGAGGCTGTGAATACTTGACGGTCAATCTGAGCCCCGCCGCTGCTGGCAACCTGAACCGTTACAGTTCTAAACTCACCATTGTTAAACAGCACACCGTAGGTAACGCCAGCTACAATCTCACCAGCAGCAAACGGGTCTCCGTTAACCTTGACCCAATTGTAGTATGGATTGGAAGAGGATACTCGAAGCCGCGCAACATCTGTATTGTCTTGTTCTGGAGTAACCCAGAATAACATTCCAGATACGACATCAGCATCGAGGACAGGATCAACGATGATAGTGTAGTCATTTCCGGTATTCGAGATAGACGTTGGAACCAACGCGATGGCATCAAACATGATGCCAACCTTCTCCGCTAGGTTGTCAACTAGCTCCTTTCCTGTAACAGGAGGAGTACTTGCAGATGTAAACGTCGTCCGAGTAGCCATTAGACAGAAACTCCAAAAACCTCACCAAACATTTCCGAGGCCTCGTCAACACAAACAAGCTGAGCTTCCAGATTGATTTGCGGCGATATCTCAGACACAACTAACCGTTTGTACTCACTCCCGAGAACACCAGCGACAACCAAACATCCAGGAGCCACTGTGTGGATCGGATGTCTATCGAAAGTAGAATTATGTCCGTATCGGATGGGTATCGGAGTAGTAAACTCAAGCTCATCTGTTAGGCCTGAAACCGTGCTCAAGCCGTGAGTGGTGGTCTGCCCATTCGTCAGTCGAATAGCAACTCCAGTTGTTATTCCGAGGGCTAGAACATCTTCTACTTCCAGCATGTCGTATACATCGAGGACGTCTTCTTCAGTAACCACCTCGATAGGAGCATCGAGAATGATTCCAGTGATTTCATCTTCGTCGTATATAACGTCTGCTATGCGCGCGTATCCGTACTGTGACTGCAGGATATCGTGAGTGACACCAATCAGATCACCGCGGCGGCAGACGATTGATTCAGAAGGAGCATTCAAACTGTAGAATGCTGCACGACGCTCAGCTTGGAGTAGATCAAACCTAGCCCTACGAATAACATCGGCCTCTCGAATAAGCCCGTCGTATGTCACCTGTTCCAGGCGATTAGATGAACCTTCGGCACCGGTCCGGTAAACGACAACCTGGTCGTTGCCATAGTCGAGTTCGAACTCTCTGAAGTTGATTCGGAACCCTGCCGGAAGTCTAGAGAACGCCTTCCTCCACGATAACCCTGAGCTATTCCTCGGAGAGAACACCTGAGTAGGTGTATCACCGCTCCGATCAAAATCTTGGATAACTCCGAAGAGTTCTGAGCGGTACAGTCGCCCGAATCCGCATGAGGCAACAACACGCAGCAAGTCAGGAACCTCTAGTCCCTCGACCACCATATCGCACGTGAAGTCAGATGCTGCACATCTGCGCCACCAATCAATGATAGAGGTGTCGTCCAGAAGCTCTTCCGGAAGCGGATCAAAGTTTTGTGCTCCTGTAAGAACATCACGAAAATGCGCAGCCGGGTTGCTCGTGACTCTAAACTCATTCCAATCAGTCTGCTTACCATTGTAAGGGAACATCGCGTTCTCCGTTACAAGGAATGTCGCATTAGCTACGACCCAGAAGTTTGTCCAACCTGATGGATTTGCTCCGAGCGTGTCGGAACTAAAATCAGTAGCGAGCGTTGCTAAATCGGGCGGACTGGGCGCTGTATCACCATCACTCGCAGAAAACCAATTTATACTCGATGATGCATCTGTTCCGAGTTGGTTGAAGAAAATACCAACCCTACCTGATGTGAAAGCAGTATCAGTTGTTTCTAGAGTCCAATCATCCGGCTCAGATAACGCAGCCGACCACACTTTGGCCTTTAACGCAGAGCCACGCACCTGGAACCGAATAAAGTAGTTTCTGCCTTCTTCGACTGGAAAAGGCGTTGTTGCAATAACAGTGAATGCCGGTGCGAACTTGTTAATCTCCAGTCGTGCTGTATTCGTAGCATCTGCCAAACGAAGCGTTGCCCTGTACCCAGTCTCAGTTGCAGCCGCACCTCCCACCCTAAGCATAGGTGTGCCCTGAATCTCACCTTCGTCAACAACAAGGGTGGGCCTGAGGAATATAAGCACTTCAGGATCGATCATCGTTCCCGCAGCATCATACGTGAATACGGTTCGATTCGTTCCAGAGGACCTAGCTGTAACTGGGCCACGACCTTGCGGAAGGTCTTTCACGTACCCTGAAGCGATAACCGACAACTTCTTAACTGACCGGTTCCGAGCCGTAAGAGCAATGAGCGTCATCCCTGCTTGTACGATGGGATGCTCGTTCCACACGTTCACCAACCGAACGAGTGTGATAGAGTCGAGGAGGCCTTCTCTTGTTACTGGAAGCTCACCAGCATCAGTCCGACCAAAAAAGTTTAGGATGCTTCCGCTATACGTGTACGTTGACGAAGTGAAGTTCGCCGATACAAGAGTCGCACCACGCTTGATTTCAATATCGTAGATTCCCGGTGTCCAGTCAGCTGCACTGAGGTAGATATCAGCGTGCTCAGCGAACAAGACAACATTTCGCAGATTTGTAGTTAGCTCCGTTCCCGCTACAAGAATATCGTTTCCCGCACCCGCAGAAAAGTACGCGTCTGATTCAAAAATAGTTCCCAGCGGTTGTACGTTTTGCGCAGGGACAAGTTTGCGCGCAGATACAAATCCGATAGTAGACGGCACTGGTGGAAAGGCAGAAGTGTAGGCCTCTCCCCAGTAAATCTTTATCTGCAACCTGACTGAACTCTGCGTCTCATTCTGATAGTGAATCTCAGGCAAATCACGCCAAAGAGTATCACCTCGTCTCCGCATCCGCAAGCGAATTGGAATACGCAAACTTCCTGTAGCGTCTTGCCGAGCCAGACCTTGTAGATTCAAATGGATCCAGTTCTCGTCAGGATCAATGCGTGTGGTGACAGCATGGAACACGGGAAGCGGATCAGCACCTTGAAGCGTATCCTGATTCTCTGGATCTACTGTATGAACCGACAATTCAATGTTTGGCTCAGTCGTCCTGCCTTGCCTCTCAGTCAAGGTAACGGGGATGTCTCCTGGGAGACCATTCCGCACCTCGATCTCGATATCCGTCGCATCGGCCGACTCCAAGTCGATGGAAGCGTCACCTAGGCGAATATCTTCTAGAGCGTGCGGACCTGCGAGTCCCCAGACAGCTTCGACGATCTCGTCCTGACCGATGAGTTCAATAATCGGCTCAGTGAGGAACGGCGGGAACATCCGCCGTGTGCCGATCACGCGAGGAACCGGGGCATTCGCCTCCAGCAGATTGCCGTCGATAGAAGCGGCCTCAAGCCGGAGACCGGCTCCCTTTTGCTCTGCTCCGGGCTTTGCCGTTGGGGGCGGTGTCAGCGCTTGAATCGCCAGAGCTCCGGCAATGCCGACCACGCCGGACAGAACAGCCGCGCCGATCGTTCCCGCAGCGAACCCCGCTCCGAGGACTGGGGCGAGCAGACCAGCACTGATACCACCAGTAACGACAGTAAGAGCGATGGCAGCAATCAAGCCAAAGACTTGTTTGCCACCACCGCCTGCGCCGCCCCCGATGTAATCATGCATCGATATGATTGTACCGGTCTTGGGTCTGACTCTTTTCCAATACTCCCTAGGCACGAGATCGCCATTGATCGTTACCGACCCGCGCTCGAGGAAGTCCTTTGGCAGATGTGAGTTGAAGCTGACGATCTCATAGAGCGTAAAACCCTCCCCAATCTGACTGATATGAGGAGAGCCCAGAGCAAAAGGATCGCGATATACTGTATGCAGCATAACTACCCACCGATATCTTTATGTCTTCTGAAGCCTACGATCCTCGATCTGATTGTCATGTGCCCCAGAGGCACCATAACAGAATCTACCGATCTCTCAGTATGAAGGACCGCGGTTCCGCCAGCAACTACTACTCCCACATGCCCAACCTTTCGAGCGCCATAAAACCGCATTACGACAACATCGAAAGGCATTATATCTTCTCGCGCGATCTCTCTCCACGGCTCGAGTATGTAGTTTCCTTCTACCATCTGCGAGACGGCCACGAGATCATTCGCTGAGATTTCTCCGTAGGTTGGCAACTCGATGCGAAGCTCATTCAGATAGATCAACCTGACCAACCCCCAGCAGTCGCAGCCTGTCCGCTCGCGACCTTGATCCTTGAAAGGAATGCCTACATACTTCGAGAGCCAATTCATCTGAACAACCCCGGAAACCGAGTCTTGGTCGCCATCATTCCTGGCCACAGCTCTTGCGTATAGTCCCATGACACAATACGCGCAGTCAACTGCATCGCATCAGTTTCAATCTCGGTTAGAAACAACTGAGGAGCATTGTACGTGTACACTGCAGATCCTGCTCCGTTCTTTTCTGTGCAGGGCGTCTCGTCAAGGTTGAACTCGCTGCCTGCGAACACTTGGATGTGTACGCGCGCGGGAGCTACTGCTGCGAGGATGCCTTCGGGTATCTGCTTGCTGATGTTCTGAATAGTCAACTGCGAGAACGGCGCCGCTTCATTATCTGACAAGAGTCGGATATCAAACTGGAACCCAATATGCTCGTGACCATCCAGTACGAAATTACGGGGATCCGAAACAACACGAATCGCATCCGAGAGCGCCGGATGCGATATAGTCAGGAACACAACGTAGAACTCTGCTGAGTCCTGCCTATTGAGTTCCCGCAATACTGCCGATGGAAGCGAACGAGGCATCTAGTCCAACCTTATCACTGAAAAGGATACCTGGTATATCCCATTCGTATAGTCAGGACCAGGAGACCGTTGTATAGATTCTTGGTATGCCGGATCGTCCGAGCCGAACTTGAATGTCTTCTCCAAACCAGTGAACGGATCCGTAATCATGAAAGGCAGAGTGCCTTCCTTCAGAGTTGTATGATAGAACTCAACAAAGGCGAGGTATTCCTCCTGCGTCAAGCCGGGGCAGTTTACTTGATACAACCGATTGGTTGCACTCGCGCGGCGACGATCGATAGGCGGTCCGATATCAGGTTTGAACGAGATCTTATTCGACTGCGGACCACCTTGGATATCAACCGTCCAGTTGTTCGGGATGGTATCAGTCGGCCACTCCGTAACAAGCTCAGTGATTGCAAAGTGCCCAAGCTCGAATACCGTGCCTGTGTAGAATTGGAAGATGCCCGAGCGTCCTGCGACTGTAATATCGCTATCAGACGTATCGAGGAGCCAAGTCGATGGCTCTGTAGAACCCTCGGCCCAGATCCTAGCCTTGAGTGATGAGCCGCGAACTCGGAACCGCATCCAATAGTTTGTATTTAGAGACCAGCTGAAGTTCTCTACATCGAGAATCGAGGTCCCTGCGAGGTGCTTCGCGATACTGACCGTGTCGCGCAGTCCTGCACTAGACTGGGTGAGCAAAAATGAGTAGGCCTGCTCAGAAGCGGCGGCTCCTCCGCCACGGACAGCAATGCCTACACGCGCGAGATCACTCTGGGCTGTAACCCTGATTAGTGCCAGCGCTTCGACATCGTCCAAGAGTGGGATCACATCCCAGGACCACATCGTCAGAGCATTGGAACTCTGCTTCGTGAATTCAGCACCCTGGCCAGACGGGAAGTATGGAACAGGGGTGTCAAAGGCGATTGCAGCCCAGCCACTCTGAGAAGGAACATCGTTTGTACTCACTGCGATGCTGATCGAGGACTCTTCTGTCTTAATCAACTTATCAGCAGCAGACCGATACGATGTACCATCAACTAGTCCGTCTACGCGCTCGTCGAGCGTAGACCAGAACATGTCAATTCCAGCGACACCTCCTGTTACTGCTTGGGCCAAGACCACGCTGCGTTGCGCTACAGCGATTGCCGCCTCAGCGTTCACTGAAGGCGACGTAACTTCTGCGTCGTGCGTAGCTTCATCATTGCCATACAGTCTCCAGACAACAATGGCACACCGATTGAAGGCCGATACGAAGGTGACTGTTATATCGCCATGCGCGAAGCTGCTTGGCTCCAACATGAAGAAGGCATTGATCTGATTGCCACCGGGCTGCTGCTCTAATATCTGATTGCCACCGGTTCCGTCAATCGTCACAGAGGCGATGCCAATCGCGTTATTCGTCTGCCCTTGCACAGCAACGATGTACGTGCCGAACTCATCGATCAATCCAGAGAAGGTGTACGATGTGGCGTCAGTACCATCTACTCCAGACCCAATAAACTCGTAGCCGATGCCGAGGACCTCAGCAACGGCCGCTGTATTCCAACGCTTCGTCCAATCAGATTCCGACAGATCGCCAGCTGCCAGATACCCACCAAACTTGGTTATGTATGACATGCCTCATCCCTTACCGGCGAGTACCGACTACTTGGTTTCCGTAGCGGCCTCGCATCGAACCATCAAAGGCTCCGCGGGTCATACCCTTGTTTGTCTCTTCAATGACAAACCTACGGATTTCCTCACCATCTGAACTCCGCGTTGACTCTTCCTTAACCTGAGCGCTGGAGTTGTTTATAATCTGAACCGTCACCCGGCCATTGTCATTCTCGCCGCGCGGAATAACCTTCTCACCTTTTTGAAGGATCGCCGGTACTTCATCAGCGCCAAGGATGCTGCCGCCTTTGTGCATCCGCGGAGCACCCATGAGAGCAGAAGCAGAAACCATTCTCCTCACGCCGCTACCGCTACCAACCACACCACCTGAATGGAACAGTGACATGAGCGCCTGTCCCATGGCACCACCTCCCTGCACCTGTCCGCCTCCGAACAGCGGTTGCAGCACAGCCATGCGAAGTGCGATCATTGCAATGTCAGCGATAATGGATCTCGTCAACTCGTTAAAGTCGATCTTTCCGGTCTCGATAAAGCTACGGAAGGCACCTTCCAGTCCACTCGATATCGCGCCAGTGATGTCTTCAACGAACTTCAAATCCTTTGCGCGCAACTCCTCGAGCTTCTTCTGCGTGACTGCTGCCAACTGCTCGCGCGCTTGGTTATACTGCTCCTCGGAAATCAACTTCTGATCAAGGAGTTCTTTAAACTTCTCGAGTTCGCGATCGTGTTCAACCTGTATGAGTCGCGCGTTCTGTTTGGTCGCCTCGAGATATTCAGACTCCAAAGCTTGAAGCGCGCTAAGGGCTGCCTTCTGTTTTGCTGCCTGGCCCTCAACATCAGCGGGAGGAGGAATATCTTTATCGTCTGTACGCTCGATTGTTTTTCCGGGAGGCGCCTGGCCTGCGAGCGTTGACTGTAGCTGACCTTGGAGACGAATGAACTCCTGCGTGGTCGCCATATTCTCGAGCATCGCCTTTCGACCGGCCTCGAGACGATTAATCGCACTAAGCGGACGGTTGCCTGCTCGTGATTCTGCGAGAACTCTATCAAGCTGATCAAGCTCTGCCTGCTGACCTTCCAAGGTGGCTTGAAGAGTGTTGAGTGACTGCTGCTGTAGCGGGGCCATTCCCTTCAAGCTTGTGGCCATCGACCTGAGTGCTTGTGCAGCTCTATCAGCCAACACCTCGAACGCGTGCCCGAGGCCGCTCTCTCCGATTGCGACAGCGAGACCTTTCGCCGCCGAGCCGAGTTCGATAAACGCGCCTTTCAGACCTTCCATCTGAGTAGCAGCGATTCGCTTTGATGTTCCTGACACCTTACTCAAGGCGCCCTCAAAGCGATTAAGCTCATCTGCTCCGGCCTTGGTCAAAGCTGCAATGCCCTGGAATGGTCGTGCACCAAACACTGTGCTCAAATCAGCGAGGCCGCGAGCACCTGCTTTGGACATCGGCTCGAACTGCTTCACGATCTCAACAAGGGACTTGAGCTTCCCTGTCGTGTCAATTACACTGATTCCCCAAGCCTTCATAATCTTAGCAGCTTCGGGGACGGGATCAATCAAGCGCTGGATGATGCCGCGCAGAGCAGTACCTGCTGTAGAACCTTTCGTACCGGCTTGGGCCATGACACCGATAGCCGCGGCAACTTGTTCAATGCTGTACCCAGCTTGCTCAGAGATGCCAGATGCGTATTTGAACGCGTAGGCGAGTTCGGTAACGCTAGTCGTAGAATCAACACTCGTCTTTGTCAGAACGTCAACGGCGCGGTCGAGGTCTTTAACTGTTAGACCCATACCCGTCATAATGTTGACAACCGCCTCAGTAGACGTCGCCAGGTCCATGCCTTCAACAGCGGCTAGGTTCAAGGTGCTGGCCACGCCTCCGTACACCTGCCCAGCGTTCATGCCGGCCTTGGCCATAAGAGTCATCGCCTCAGCAACCTGTTCTGCTGAGTAGCGAGTGGTAAGTCCTAACTCCTGCGCTTTGTTGTTAAGCAGGGAGAACTCCGAGCCTGTCGTTTGCAAGACAGCTCGCACCGTATTCATGTTGTATTCGAATTCAGCGAACTGAGCAGTTACCTTATACAGTGCAAAGCCGGCAGTCAACGTCCCGAGGAACGCGAACTGCCGGGCGAACACTGATATGGCTCCACTCGCCCTTGTCGAAGCGGCGCCGAGCGTATCGAATTGCTTGGCTGTGGTGCCTGCTGCGCGAGTCGCAGAAGCATCGAATCTTGCGAGCTCCGCACGCGCGCGTTGTAGATCGCGCAAGAACAAAGCCATGTTCGCACGAACCGCAACTTCCACAGATCCAGCAACTTGCGTCATTTCTTCTTCGCTTTCTTCTTAGGAAGTTTTACTTTGCCTGTCTGCACAAGAAGATTGTGTGTCTTTGCGAACTGTTTGATCTCGTCCGCTTTGGCTGTCTTCGGACGGTCCGCTGTGTCCCTAGATCCGAAGAGTAGTTGAAACATCTCCATCCTGCCTTGGTACGCATAGAGGAGATAACAGATGTCGCATTCTAACGCTTGTTCTGGTTGCCATCCGAGCCAACCCGCTGCAAACTCCAGCAGCTTGCTGTAATACTGCGAAAGAGTTACAGGCTCGGACTTGGAGGGTTTCCCTCTTCTTCCTGCTCCTCAGTAGTCTTGTCAACGTTGATAGGCCGGCCGCCGTTGTTGACCACATGAATGAACGATATCAAGGCTGGCCGGAGTTCGACCAATCCCGTCTTGTATACCTTCTCCTGGAGCTCTTTCGAGACTGGACGGTTCAATCCAAAACCGACGACGGAGACGATGGTATCGAAATCCATCGCCATAACCTTGCTGGCGGTCTCGTGCGGATTGTTGTGCAGCCGCGATACACTCATGCAAGCCTTGAGAGAAGGCTTCAGGAAAAGATCTTCACCATCGAGGGTGAAGGGAATGTCACCTGATCCAGGTAGCGGCAGTTCTACTGTCTTTGTCATTGCTTGTCTCAGTTAGATTTCAGGAAAATGTGAGCTCGAGATCCACGAATCTGGACGAACGAGCGGTCGAAAGGGCTTTCCGCTATCTGCGGGGCGGCTAAGTCCCTTCCACGAGCGAGCGCCTGCGATTCGCAGAGCAATTAGGTAGCGGTAACCTCAAGGATCTCGGTATTGATACCGACCATGAACGTCTGCCGGACGATGTTGTTCACCTGGCCGACGTTACGGGTCTTTGACATCACCTTTCCGCTGAAGAATAACGTGGTGGGTGATCCACCGAGCGTCAGCTCATCGTTCAGCGTGACTTTGAAGTTGTAATCAAAGTCGGTGGCGAACGCAGCAAGGAGGGCTTGCTGGCCCGAATCAGCCGGATCCGATCCGGTGATGATTGTCAGGGTCCCGGCGTTGAATGATCCCTTGAACTTCCGAGTGCGCCGATCCGCAAGAGCGGTGAACGTCACCTCCTCAGCCGTGTCGCCGAACTCACCGAGATCCTCGACCTCGCCAACTTCGACGTAGCTGTCAGATTCGTAGTCGATGACACTGTTCGCCTGCCCAGTGGTGCCGATGAACACCCTAGATTCCGCTGCTGTATTAACCGTCATAGCACGTTCCTTTCTACGCTGTCTGTAAACGAATTGTTAGTGTGACTCCCCTAGCAATATGTTGGTAATCATCTGTTGGCGCAGGGAAGGGACCAACTACTACGATGTCGATAATGTCGTATCCTGACACAGTCAAACTATCGGGATTGCGATGGAATTTATCACGAAGGTAATACCCAAGTTCTTCTACTACGCGATACTGACCATCCTGCTCACCGTACGCAATCACGTCACGAGTGATAACCGGTCTCCGAGAAACAAGTGCATCCTCGTTGATGATGCTCGTGTCAGGATTAACAACGATCATAGGGTATTCAGCACCCTCAGGAACCGGCCGCCGTGTATGAATAGAAGGCGACATGAATTGACCGAGCCTAGAGGTTATGTATAAATCATCAGCCAATGCAGCATATATCGAAGAAGCCAGGTTCAAGGTGGCGCCGCCGCCCACGAGAGTGACAGCCTGTCCTTGTACTGCGACATCAACCGGGTCTACAGCTATTTGTAGATTGATAATGTCAATGGTCTGTCCCGCAACTGCCGCTGCTGCTGCTGTTACCGGAATAGGATCTTCAAATAAGTCGATGGTCTGTCCGGCTACTGCTGCTTGAGCGGCATCGACTCCAACCACGCTCGCAGTAGAGAACGAAGCAACTACTTTTGCCGCGGCGTCATTAAGTAGAGTCGCTGTAATGGTGCGAGGCGTTTCAGCAGAAACCGCGCTGGCATACGCAGTGCTAAACCTGTTGGAGCCTTCTGCCGCAACGTCAATATCAGAGACCTCAGTAAGCCCTGTCCAAATGACTGTGTTGCCATTTCCATCGTAGCTGGATCCAACAACAATGCCATCGGCTGACGTATTTACGCTGACATCAGAAACTCCAAGCGCGGCTGTCTTTGTAGCAAACGCTGATGAGCTAGCATCAGGAGAAACAGCGACAGCGACAGCGTGCCGAATACAAACCTGATCATGTGTTAGAACGATATCAACATCTGTCTGGTTTGGATCTGGTAGGTTGTTCCTCGGCAGGACGAAAATGCCGACGTTAGATCTGACGTTGCCTCCGTCATTCTGACTAAAGAAAACGGCCTGTGTTGCAGCGACGCCGTCTACTGAGCACGCCATGGTTGAGGCGTTAGCTATAGTACGAGCGCCAGCCGAAATATACAGGACATCGCTACCGCCATTCGCGCCGATCGCCTGCGCCGCAAACGTCGGAGTCGCTGTGTCCGTTGAGCTGGACGCGATTGCGGTCTGTGTGACGCTCGCCATACTGTTTGTATCTCCCAGGAACGATCAACTAAAACCTAGCTAACAGTTCCCGCTCCCAGCCGCAGCAGCCCAAGGGTCGCGCTAAAGTCAAGAGTCCGGCTCTGTCCATCAGCCAGCGAGATGCCTGAGCCTACATCAAGATAGCCGATCAGCGGATCCAGCGGAGACGACGGCGTGTCATCGTACAGCACCGGATACCGCCAGGTTGCCATCGTGCCACCGCTCGCAGTGATCACCAGATCAGAAGCAATCAGCTCAGCGACAGCACTATCGAGCGTAAAGGTAATACCTGAGAGCGTGAACCCGCCGGTCGTGTATCCGTTACCATTCGCGATCTGTGTGATGTCGCTCAGCAAAGCTTGCGTGGCGATATTCGGAGCCGAGTTCGTCAGAGCCATCTTGAGCGCGTTGGTGTGCAGGTTATGAACACCGCGACCAACGTTCTGAAAGAACTGATTGAACAGAACCAAAGCTGCCATGATAATAAACTCCTTTTATCGACCGCCGCCGGCCAGGTAAGCTCTAACCTCAGCAGTCACTCTTGCGTTGATTTGCGCCGTGTGTACTGCCAAGGCCGGCCGCAGGAATGGCCGAGGCTCCATACGCACCGTGCCGTACTCGAGAGCAGCAGCATAACGCGCGCCCGCGTTGACATACACGTTCAACTTTGCAGCATCGATGCGCAGAGTGATTGAATTCTGTAAGGTGCCAATATCACCGGCTGGCGGCTCACCTGGCGCTGAAGCCTGATGCACTTTACCGCCGCGCGAATATACAGCACCAGTCTTTGGTCCCTCGACTATCGAGTTGATTGCGTAGTTACGAACGTCGTTTCCTACGCTAACCAACCCGCGCATGATAGCGTTGCGAACACCGATAGTTATTCTATCGCCATTCCAAGTTGTAGACATTAGAATACTCCCCTCCGGATAAACACCATCCGAGTGCACTTCTTCGAACGATCGGGAAGCGTCTTGTGATACTCGAATCCCGCATCAAGGAAATCTTGCATTCCGGAAGTGCCGTTCCGAATATCAACAATCACAGGATTTCCGTAGCTCAGACTCTTCCGAGCTAGGTCCATGTAAGTTGATGCTGCGTAATGATGCGCCCATGACCGAGTAGAGATTATCAGGTCTACAGGAATAGGTGCAGCCGGATGCGGATCAGCAGTGTGCCGATATACTACGGCGCCACCTTTGACATTCCGCTTCACGATGTCAGTACCAATTCCAACATCGGCCCACGCCAAGGTGCTTGGTTTGATTCCTGTAATCCGCGGGATATTCTTTTCGCCGTCCATTAGGCGGATAGTAGAAACCTTTGAGATGCGCGCGAGGAAGACGTCGATGACGGCTAAGCCACAACCAATGTCGAGCGAGCGATCTGACTTGAACTCTGCTACTACTTCTTTGATTGTGTCGAACCGCGTGGCGATCGACTCAACATGACGATGGAGATAAGAAGTAATAAACGCAGGATTCTGATTCTCGAAGTAGGGCTTTACTACATCGAGGTCAAATTCAACTGGACCATATGCGCTATCTACTTCTACGAGGGTCATGTCGGATCCGCTATCTGAAAACTCTGCAATTCCCAAGTTGCGATGCCTGGGTCTGTTCCAAGCCTGCGAACCTGGTACCAGACGCCTCGGAACCGAACCTGATCATCTTTCCGAGGGGCGATTGCGAGGCTGCCAGCGATAATCAACAGCTTCACATCAGATTCTGGGATACCGGCTTGGGCTTTGTAGAAGGCTGAGTAGGTGTCCACAAAGCCTTCCAGGTTGTATGTAGTGTACGTCTTCTCTGTAGGATCACCTAGAGAGTCAACGACACCACTAAACGTTGCTCTGCGCAGAATCCCCGTCAGCAGCCGGCCTTTGAACCCTTTGTAGATTTCGTTTCTTATCTGCGTTTCCAGAAACGACGGCATTGTCAGCTTCCTTTTCTTTCGCTTGGATAGTCTCCGCTAGAGAGATAATCTTCGCGCGGTCACTTCCGGGCCTTGGAATCTTATGCCGCGCCGCTAGCCAACTCACGATAGCAGCAGTAGGCAACTGTTTGAAGTCGATTGAATGCGGAGCAATCAAGGCCGGCCGATCGAGATCACCCTGGACGATAAAACGCTGCTCGTACAACTGGCGGAGTCTGCGAGTCGTTAGTAGAGTCTTATCGACAGTATCACCAAACTTAAGAACTGTTCCGGCTAGGGTAATCTGACGCTTGACAGTAAACTCACATTCACGATTAAAAGGCTGCATACGGGGAAATGCTGTATACCTGGGCATTGTTGCCATTCCTTCTAAGCCAGGTTCAATCTTGTGCAGTCACTAGGCTAGAAAAGTATTAGCCAGTCACCACGTCGTTGAAGAAGACACCGAGGTCGGCGGCGACCTGCTGAAGATCCCAAGCCATGCGGCCCTGGAACCAATCGCTGTGCGCGCGCTCGTCACGGCCAGACTCGATCACGCCGCCCATCGCATTCGTGGCGCCGGGGATGAGGCCGGTCCAAGCGAAGTTGGCAATCGCGGTCGGCGAGTCGAGGCCGGGATTCGGCTCGATGTACGCCAGCAGCATGCCAGTACGATCGACGATGAAGTCGAAGTTGTCGGTGGCGCCCTCAGCCGCAGAGTTGTATACCGACCGAGCCGTGATAACGTTGTCGACGTCGAACAGAGCAGCGAGGATCTGATCGTCGGCAACACCGTGCTGGACGTATTTGATACGGTCAGCGATATCCGGATGCGAACGCAGGGTCCGCTTCACGTCGGCGCCGAGGACGAGCGTGTTCGGCATGAAGCCGGTCAGCTCGTTCACCTGGTCCTTCGCAAGGTCGATAACACCGATCGGATCCGACGAGGCATCATTGAACTGCAGGAACTGGAGGGAACCCGGAGTTGATGCAACGCCTTCAAAGTTCGTCGTCCAGACGCCGGAACGGAAGAAGTTCTGGGCCCAGACACGGTCCTGCTTGATCAGGTGCTTCTGCGTCAGCAGGATCGTGGCGTTCTCGTCGAGGCGGATAGGATCGTCCGCGTTGGCGCGCTGGCGATCGTCAACGGTGTGCTCCAGAGCGAACTCGGTCGCGCTGTAGGTGCCTTCGCCGATCTTGTAACCGACCTGGACAGGGCGGCCGCCAAGCGGACGGGGCTTGGCTTCATCACGCCAGAAGTAGCCACGATCGTAGACAACGAATTTGTCGGTCTGCTTCAAGACCGGGATCACGGAGGCGGCCCGCTGCGCGATAAACTTGTTCGAGTCCTGAACGAACATCACAGAGAAGTCGGTCAGGTACCGATCAATATGCAACGTCCCCTCGATGTTCGTTGCCGACGGGGAATTCTTCCTGATACGCATTGTCATAAGCCCTTCTATATTTATGTGGTACTGAGTGCCTAACCGATGTTGTTGTTAGACGCGATGGCCGCCGAGCAGGACCGGAATCACGTCGCCGGAAACGCCGCCCGTCAGAGACTGGCCGATCGCATACAGGGCAGAGGTCGCAGCAATGCCGAGGCCGGAGGCATTCGACATCACACGCTGACCAGGGACGACAGTACCGCCGAGCTTGACCTTGGCAATGCAGCCGATCTGAACAGTCGCCGGCTCGCCGCTGGCAGCTTCCTCATACACGGTGCCGAGGGCGACTTCACCATTGCCAGCGAGAACGAGCGTGCCGGCCTCATTCAACTTGACGATCTTGTTCAGATCGCCCGTGAGATCCTCGCCCGCCGTCTCAGCGTGCAGGAAGGCCTCATGAACACGAAAAATTGCCATTTTATTCTACTCCGTTTGATTTGAGTATGAATGGGAGGGGCTAAGACAATGCCTAGCCCTTCTGATTACGCGGCGTTGTCGGAATTGCGATAGTCCGCAAAGTCGTCCGGGAACTCAGTCCGGGCCTTCGTGAACGCAGCAGCGTGACCAAGGTTGTCGCGCTTCTTGACTTCGGCGACTTTGGTCAGGAACGGATGCGAGCCGTTCTTGCGGAGACCAGAGTACTTGTGGACCGAATCATCATCGCCGTTCGAGCCGACACGATTGAAGGCCGACTTGATCGCGCCCTCGCCCGCAGCAAGCATCTTCGAGATGGTGTTCTGGACAGACTCGTCGAGAACCTCGAGGCCCTTCAGGACCGCTGCCTTCTCCGCATTGGTGCCGGGCAGGTTGCCGTAGGAGTCAGCCGCCACCTTCTCGTACTGCGACATCTGACGGGCTTCCCGCTCAGTCGCGGCCGCCTTCTGGGCGATCTCGATCTCCTCGTTCTGGGCCTTCATCATTTCGAACATGTCGGCATTGGATTCCGACTTGCGAATGGTGCGCCCCTTGAACGTGATGGTCTCGCCCTCGTCGCCGGCCTTGCCGACCAACTTCTTGCGCTCGCCAGCCGGCTTGCTGCGGAAGGCACGCTGCGCATCAGCACTCAGGCCGCGCATGTATTCCTTCTCAGCGTCGCTCATCTTCGCGAGAGCCGACTCGTCCTCGAGCTTCTTGGTCAGGTCAGCAACCTGGGCGTTGAGCTCCTCGACCTGCTTAGTAAGGCCGGCCGCAACGCTGGCGTCCGTGGAAGCCGTAGTAACCTCCTCGAGCTTCTTCTCAAGGGCCGCGATCTGCTCCTGCATCTGATCAGCAGTCAGCGCCTTCTTCACCATATCATCAACCTCTTCGTTCGATTTGCCTAAAGCCGACATCATGACGACATCAGCGCTGCTCCACATCTGTCGAATAACAGACATGAAATCTTCGACGGTGTTCCGCATCATCGTGAGTTTGGTCTCAGGAGGAACTGCGGAATCGCCAGCAATTGATTTTAGTGATGTATCCATCGCGTAGATAACCGGACACACCTCTTCCATCACTTCATGGTATTCCTGGCAACGCATCTCCGCTGCCATAGCAGTAGAGAAAGGGACGGCGCCGTCTATGGGATCAATATATCTTTTTGTTAGTGCTCCAATATCGAGTTTAGTCATATCCACATCTCCATCTGCGCTTTTTACAATGCGCATGAGTGCGCCTGATTGCGCCGGAATATCAACAGCGCTGATCTCTCCGATTTCAAAGGCGCGCATGACATTGAGCGCTTTTGGTTTCTTGCTCATCCGTTTACCCTCTCATCGAGTATACGGCGTCCGCCGATACTGAATCCCGTGTACGTGCCATCTTTAAATCTTTCGAGGATCTCCGGCCGCACAACTTTCATGCCGATCATCAAGCCAGTGGTCGGTGTCGTGATCCCCATCATCTTGGCGATGTCAGCTGTCATCGGCCATGCGAATACAACTTCCCCAACCCGCTCGACGCTCCTCGGATCATCGCCAGCGTAACGATGCATATGGCCAGCAATACGTGAGTTCATCATGAAATCCGTGGCAGCGTGCAACATCGCCTCTTCGGGGATGTGATCGCCCTGAGTATCGAAATACGGCTCGCCGCGGATCTTCGAGATGACTGCCCAACCAAAGACGATACCAAGCTCAGTGCTGACTTTGGCGACCTGGAACACCTTCTCGGTGATAGAGTCTTTCCAGTCCTCGTCAATCGGCTTTAGCTTCTCTGGGCCGAACACCAACTCGCCTGTATAGGGATGGACCATGTCGAGGTTGACATCCGAAGCATCCCAGGAGATAGTGACGTGCGGCGTGTACTGGAAGTGGTCCCACGTCGCACCGACCGAGCGAAGGTAATCCCACCGCTCGTTGAGTTCTGGTGATTTGAATAGAAGGACAGTAGCTCCACCATCACCAAGCCGGACCACTGCTCTACCCGTCGGGTCGTCGGCAGTGACTGGCGTCGCCACAGGAGCCGGCCATTCTACCGGCACGCGCGAGTACGCGAGAGTAACGTGTAGATCGCCACGCTGAAGAACTGTCTTGAATCCCTGCTGCTTAGCCCATGCGATAAAAGGCTCCGCATTAAGCAGGGGCCGGCTCACGTAAAGCGGCCGCTCAACCCTCTTCTCGATGGGAGCGTGCTCGCATACAGCACCAAGCCGAACGGAGGCGTTATGGATCGATTGGATATCAGTAAGGTCCGTACGCGAGTTACGGGCGCCAATCTTAGCCATAGGCTCAGGTAGGGCCGCCCTCGCCGCATCCGGCAGGTCATCGGTAGAAAACCCTGACATATTTATTTGGGAGCCTACGGGAGAGTGGCAGCCGCCCGAGTTCCGTTAGGGGCCAGTCCGCGTAGGCCGTAAAAGTAGCATAGCCCTATAGATGACGCAATATGGTAAAATTTAGGTTAAACGCAGAAACGGCTCCACAAATACGTGAAGCCGCTCTTCCTTCAGAAATATTTTATGATTTCTTTAGCATGGCGCGGCTCTCAGCGAGCAGCGCCTCGACGGTCTGTCGACGAGCTTCGTCGTCGTAACGAATGATATCAAACTCTTTCTCGTCGTCCTGCCACACAAATCGTGATACAGGATCTACTTTCTTGACTGGTTTTGCTTTCCTAGCCATCTACCTCTCCTATGGAAGAAGTTCCAAAACAGCTTTGTTACTTGATATCGAATGAACGATAAATTTCGAACCTCGATTAAGTAGAACTTCATATTCTCCCTTAACCCTACTTATAGGATTGATAGCTAACGCCGAAGAACCCTTTGGCACCATTATTTCAACTACAAAAGGCTTCTGATTTGCCCGCGGAAGATACCAATTCGCCGCAAAGTCTCGGCTCATGCTCGTACTAAGGAATGCTTTATCTAGAATAACTATTTGCCCTTCCAATGCACCAGAAAAAGTCCTAAGAAATCGATCAGCACCCATACCGCGAAAAACCATGATATCTTCTGTTAGTCGAGTTCTAGAAAAAACATCATCAAGGATTTTAATAAACTCTCCCTCGAAATCAGGTAAGGTGGGATCAAGCTGAAGTGGTTTCGAACTCCTCAAACGTTTTTCTAGTAATTTGTTAATCGCCTCGTACTGAGAACCCGTATACCTTTGAATGGTTTCGAGTTCAATAGACGTCAATGGTCGTTTTAAACTCTCCTCGTACATCTCCCTAGCGAGTGTGGTTAGTTCCTCCTTTGTTTTAACAGCGATAAATAGATCTTTATTCTTACCAGATCCCTTTGGCGGTTTCGTTACTGTAGATGGCACACCATAATCGTATTTGGCAGAAGTTGCAACCTTTTCGTTTCCGATGGTTTTTATCGAAGTAGATGTAATCCCACGATCCTTTGCGGCGGCTCGAACCACATCAGTGTACTTCTTTGCTGCCTTAGCTTCGGCCAACTCCAAAGCCTCTGCCGATTTCAAGGCTGCGGCTAGGATCTCGTCTGCCTCAGCTATTTGGGCGGCCTCTACCTTCCTAAGTACGTCAGCCACCTGAGTATTCAACTGCGTAAAGGCTGTACGAGCTACGTCATTGTCAGCGAAGGTAATGAAGCCATCAGCAAAATCATCAACATGCGCCGTATTGAGATTCTGGTAAACAGGTGGAGGCGTGGTCGGTCGAAGCGGCGTACGAACTGGCTGCGAGATCGCTGTGCTTTCTCCTGGCGGAAGTATTTTAACCTGAGTTACGCATCTGCAGTTGATTACCTCAGCAGCAGGAGCCGACCGATCTCCCGGATACATCAGCTTCGCACCAGACGGACTGACAAAAGGCTCTTCCGCGCCGCGGACCTGTCTATTCATCGCGAGATGCGTATCGCGCGTGCGCGTATCCATAACGCATCGCCAGGTTCTCTGGATGCGGCCCATCTCCAGATCAACCTTATTGGCCATCTGGATCGTGGCTGTATGTCGCGCAGCATTGACTGTGCTCAGCATCTCGGTACGCGCGATAGTCTCCGCACGCATAGTCAACATCCGTTCCTGGTATCGGCCAACCATTCGTTCAATTTGAGTAGTGGATAACTGCACGCCTTGATCGATAGCCCGGCCGATAGTGCTATCGAACCGGCGATCACGTAAGGTGCGACTAAGCGCCTCAGAACTACCATTCTGGAGTAGATTGCGGTACTTGTCTACAGCCCCCATCTGGAACTGTGTCAAGCCGATCTTGCTTCGGAACAACCTTGCTGCCTCGATAGGACTCAAGCCCTGCTGCAATGCCTGTGCTAGAACAGTACGAATCGCCTTCCGCTGCGCATCAGTCATCTCACGAATAAACTGCAACAAGGAGTTGCGCATCGATCTAGCAGCCTCAGCGCTGCCTGGATCAAATGACAGATCAATGTTCGGGCTCACATCGATCTTCTTGACCTGGTTGATATCCAGTTCGTGGTAGAGCCAATTGGTTTCGAACTTCCCGGCATTGTTAAATACAGGAACCAGCACACGAGAGAAGTTAGCGATCGCCTGATCCGTTACGTCTACAGCTTGGATCATTCTTGACTTCGAATAGGCCTCGCCGAATTTACTGGCAACCTCATCAGATCGACATTCATCTAAGAACGTGTCGAATGCATCAATGATCAGACGCTCCTGCTTCGCCTCGAATGTCACGATGCGTTTAACATCTTCCGGCAAGGCTTTACCAAGCGTGGCGTGCCGGAATCTAACTACATGCGACTGCGGAATAAACTGCATCTAACCCTCCAACCATTCTTTAGTAGGGGACCCGAGTAATTCAGCAGTCCACCCGCTCATACTTCTAACACGATCGCGGAAGTCATTATTTGCTGCTTCTCTCCAGTGCTTCTGGTACTTCAAAGCCTCGGTCCAGGCTGCTCCCTTTTTGTGCTTGTGGTAGTGCGGCATCTTTGCATCGATGGGAATGCCACAAAGGATCACCTTCGCAGCATCTACTTTCAGAGCGACATACGTTGCCAGCATCCCCGAGGACCCTCCAACTGCATTCACCGTTCTTGTACCTTTGGGAGCAGACTTCGTTGGTCCACCTTTCCCCGTCCAGTAGTGTTGGATATCGGGCATTCCTCGTGCTGCTCGAAGGCGGGCCCATTTGTCGAGGAAATCAGTATGATAAGATACCCAGTGGTCGATCCTTCCCGGGTAGTCTACTCCGATATCGTTCACGGCAACAACGATATGCGGAGAGCATAACGACTGGGCTGACTCCAGGTCAGCCCAGATGCATTCAGCGCCCCCGAGAACGAAGGCAATCAATTTAGACGAGCGCTCCACCACTGATAGCCCATGAGTTTAGGATGTGGTGAAACTCATCGTAGTAGATTGTGTTCTCGCGGGCGACGATATTCGGACTGCCGAGGGTCCAATGCACCAGATTGATGTGTTCAGTCGGCATCATAGTAACGCCTACAAGGTGGTTCCACGTCGCCGGCAGTGCGCCGATGTCATCGTCTTCGAGCCAACAAAAAGCGTGGAGGTCTCGGCCTGGGAGAGTGTTGATCATCTCCACAGTCAGCTTCTGGTTGGCCGGATGCTCACAATTGAAGACCATCACCGAGGACCAGTTCTTCCGATTGTATTTCGTCTGGATCTCGCCGGTCTTCTTCTTCTCCTCGGTCGGCACGTGATTGTGTTTGACACAGGTCACTGCCTTGCTCGGATCAACCAGGTCGAAGAGCTCGGCCGGATCAGAGAGGAACATGGTATCGCAATCGACGAATAGGGCTAGGCCCTCTTTCTGCAGATGCGGAACCAGGAAGCGTGAGCACGCAAATTCAGTAGACATAGGAGCGTCGCTGATTTTGTCCCACAGCTTCCCTTCCATGTTGATTGACGTCGGCCTGGTATACAGACCGCGGCGCCGCACTTGGTCCAGGACTAGGCCATGGACTGGGATATCCTCACGCTTCATCATCGAACGCGCCGAGCGAAGGCACACTACAAAGTTATTCGTCTCGCGGGGGTCGTACCCCACATAAATGCTACGCGAATTTGACACAATAATCTCCTGACTTTTCCCACATTAGTTTTGCCCCGTTCCCAATCAGGTATTCAAGGGCGGCTGTTCTGCTTAGTTGGTAACGCTCGGCATTACCTGGCTTCTGCTCAAGCACGATGACGGGCTTGTCTTTCAGTATTGTCTTTATGGCTCCTTTCAACACAAACAGTTCCCATCCCTCAGTGTCGATCTTCATCAGATCGATCTTCTGGGGAAAGAGAAGATTGTCCAACGCGCACGCACGCGTAAGATGGCCTCTGCCGGTACCAGGTTCGGCTACGTGAGCATTGCCGCTGTTGCCCTCGACGTATTCAATCCTGATGTCAGAGTCTACATTCGACAACGCTACCTTGTGGCCGGTGACGTTCTCGATCCCTGCGCAGTTCCGTTTCCAGCACTCGAATAGCACCGGATGCGGCTCGAAGGCTTCCACGTGATCGAAGAGTGACGCGAGCACGTGAGTCCACAGGCCGACATGGGCCCCGATATCGACCGCGAGGCCGCGCGATGACTCGGGTACCAGGGCTACCGCAGCGTGTAGCTTCTTGGACTGGTACTGCCCGCGATTCAGCAGAAGCTCCTCACGCTCGAGGTGCTGCTGGAAATGGGTATCGTCGTCGGGGAACCACATTCCACGAATCTGCTTCATCTCCAGTAAGCCTCTCTCCGCATGTTCTTGACTTCGACCTTGCTCGTGCGGCCATGCCGCTTTCGTGCACCCTTCGCATGATCAAGACGTGAGCCAAGCTCGCAGTGCACGAATGGATGATGCTGGCGACTGTGTCTCCCCGATAGGCTATGAGGAGTAGTAAGCCAACCCTGCGCGATTCCGCGCAGAGCTATTCGTTGGAAGACGTATGAGTCGTGAGTCTCGTCAAGCTCGAATATCTTTCCCGACTCATAAATCTCTCGCATCTCTGACATGAACCGAGTATGTTCAGGTCTCCAGCACTTGAACATCATGAACCCACACTCGGGATAACCCCGATCACGATGTAGCCACGCGATGTACGTGTCGGTTGGAAATAGACTGAACAGCCAGTCAGCATCAACGTGAGTATGGGCCAAGGTATCGGCGTCTATCATTATGAGCAGGTCTTCGCCGCACTTGCCTGCAGCATCAGTTAGTGCTGCTACCTTGTGCCCGAACTTCAGGCAATCACGCCGGAAGTCATACTCCCGGCGCTCTCTGTTCTTTCTGCGGTCGCGACCAACAGCATCAGGATTGTCAGCGTGCTTCTTTTTGAACTCCGTGTACCACTCTGGCATGTCGCGATACACTACATTCTTTATCGCTGGGAGGTCGGCGCTCGGGATGTCCTCGCTGTAGAAATACAGCTTAATATCTCTCGGCCAGAAACGATCGAATGTCCGCAGTAGGCGATGCCCGTATTCCTCGTACCCTTTCTTGCTAGTCGTCGTAACTACTCGGATCATCCTTAACCTCGTAATCGGCCCTAATGATGAGCCCATCTCGTTTGTACTGGCTCAGCTTCTGATTCCACCACCGCGGAGACATCACGGTAAGGTGCACGTTTACCCCGTCAGGAAACTCCTTCCTAGCAGGGCGGCAGCAGATCGCGAAGTAGGCAAAGCCTCGCTTCCCGATATATCCGAATAGATTCTTTAGTAGCTCGTCGATATCGGTCTGCGAGATGTGCTCCATGACATCTGTGCAGATGACACCATCGAACTTCGTGCCTTCGGCTGGCGGATCCTGAAGCTGAACTACTCCAGGATCGTAACAGGTTGGAAGGATCCCCCAAGCCTCGTGGACTCTGGCTTTCAAATACTGATAGCCTTTTCCGCTACCGTAGTCCAGAATCGTCTTCGCGCCTGTATCCTTGACCAGCTGGGTGATCTCCTGGACGGATACAGACTTGAGCGCCCCGCTAAACCACTTAGGGTGTTGCTGGTGTAGTTCCCTGTAGCGTTTTTGATATTTGAATTGACCCATCTAACATTCCCCAAAACTTACCGTCGTTGATTTCCGACACGCTCCACTGGCAATACGCCAAATCATTCAGTAGAGTATGAACTTCCTCGACACTTGCCTCCCTAGGGTTGTTAACGTCTTCAAGCGCGCGGGAGGATATCGGAGCGATAACAGCCTCGCCGAGACAGATGGTTGGGATGCCGTCAAAGAGGGCTTCCATCACTGCGTTGCTCCCGTACGTCACCATGGCATGCGCGCCACGCAGATCTGCGCGAATGCCAATCTCAGTTGAGAACTCAGACCCAGGCAGCTTTTCTGCCTCGTGCCAGGACTTCTTCGGACGGTAGAGTATCTCCCGCTTGGTCAGAGCATGGAGACGATCAACAACATCCTGCCAGAATTTAGTCGGATGTTCGAGGTTGTGGTAGACGTGATACTTCAAGCTTGATCCAGCGATCAGCACGTGGCCGTCTTTGGTGGGCTTCCGCCAGCCCTTAAACTCCCATCCCTCGGCCTTGCGACGATCATCAGGCATTCTCAACTGCCCGAGGAACTTCGTAGGCTGGTGGCTGCCATACGATATCTTCCACCAATCCGGATTGCGGTTGTAGGCCTTGTCGAAGTAGATGTACGGAACTTTGAGCAGATCGCACTTCGCCGCAAGGTCGGATTTCTTAACTCCGATGAACCCGATAATGTCGTATGCGGCGACATCAGGAACTTCTTCGGACAGGGTAACATTCCAGCCGTGCTTGGCCACGCCGTTCTTGAATGCCTGACCAAGATCGTATTCCAACTTCCGCCATCCGCCGCTATCGGGATTGGGCCGGATCTGAAAATACATCTTCATTTGATACACCTCGAAAGTTTGATTGGGTTAAGAAATTCTATTGCTCGACAATCGGTCTGATGTAATCCCAACAAGCGCCGGATCGCATCTCCGCTGGCGTCCACTGCGCGTACGCAATGTCGTACAGAAGGCCCATCATATCCTCACGGGCAGGACGGGTTGGATTGAGGATCGTATCGGCGCTGAAGTCGGGCAGGGACATCAGAGACCCTACTCCCTTCTTAGCGTAGAACGGCACACCAGCAACGAGGCAATCGACTGCGACGTTGCTGTGATGGCTGACTACGAAGTATGCCTCCCGTAGGGCTTCTTCGATTGGCGCCATCCTACGCGTTGATTTGTTTGGCTTCTGCCGAACATACACCTCGTATCCAGGTACAGCCTTTTCGACTTCTACCTTTGTCCGCTGCTCCCACTCGCCAGCCTTGTAGCCGTGGGTCCAAGCCGCTTTGTCAGACATCCCAACAACCATAATCGTCTTGCTGTTGGAATCCCAATCATTCCGCAGCGGAATGCGTAGGCTATCAAATCGATCGGATGGACAGCCGCGCCGCATCTTCAAGGCTGTATCCCAATCGTCGATGCCTAGCCGATAGTGCCCTTCTGCGCCACGCTCCCAGTATCCCAGATCGAAGAATACAAAATGCTTCCCCGCTTCTTTATACTTCGAGAACACGTGAGTGGTCAGCTCTCCTAGCCAACCATACGCGAGCGCGACATCGGCGACAACCTCACCAGTGAATCGCTCGATCGGCAAGCACTCGACACCATGGCGCTTGAATCCTGCACGAAGCGCGTGCCCGATTAGGTTTGGTTTGTCACGCCCTGCTGCATGATTGGATACTCCATACACTGCTACTTTCACGGGTTCCTCCGTTTGTGTAAATCAATAAGCCGGGCCATAGGGTCGCCGGTTACAACTTCTTCCAGGGTCCACTGCGCCCAGGCAAGGCTTTTTAACATCTCAACTCGATCACCCATCAAGGTGTGGGCAGTCGTGTCGAGTGAGATGTTGTTAATTCCGAAGCAGGCTCCTGGGCCTGCGATCCACCGATCGAATTCGTAGAAGACGGGGATGCCTGCCACCAGTGCTTTCGTCGCCGCACTACTGCCCCAGGTAACAGCACACCAAGCCGGCTTGAAATCTTCTTCGAGAGGAATGGTCTCTCTACTGGTTCCTGGATGCCTGCGGACGTGGACAAGCGTTGATTTACTTATCCGTCTGATGCGTGGGACGACACTGCCTTCCCAATCCTTTGGCATCGCGACACCAGGCAAACCAACTCCACGCTGCGGCAGCACAAGAATGTGAGTGCCTGATTCCTTCCACGGCTGCAACTCGATATCGAGTTTCTCAAACCGGGAGTACTCAGGTGCTGGCCACGAGCCTGCGCCGTTGTGGCGGTTAAGCGACATCGCAAAGGACTTCTTCGCTTTGCGCATGTTGAGATACGAGTTCTCGACAACAATGACTGCGGCACCATTGTCCTCGAATAACTTCGCTTGCTTCTCTCCTGTACCGTATCTGTTCCAAATCAGGAGAACGTCATCTTCACGCGGGCGACGTTCCTTAAAAAAAGGTTGGGACTCAACTTGGAATCCCAACTTCTTCATTCCCTCAATGAATGCGTCGTGACGATATACAGGATTAGGGCGGATAAGAGATAGAGCTATTTTCATTACTTATGCTCAAAGGTTATAGGGGTTCGCTGTATCCGAAATCGTCTGCGGTGGTTGATTCAAGATCAGTTCCGGATGATACAACTCCTACGGACACACCAGTGCCGCATAGGTATTTCCTGATCAGTGACATGATGTTATACGAGAACCTAGACGGCTCTCCACCCGCACCACGGAAGAACGTGATGGCGGCCGAGCCGGCCTTCAACGATTGGATGGTCTGCTCGTTGTTCTGAGACGTAATCGGGGCCGTGTCGGCAACAAGGCCGGCGGCTAGCTCGATGCTGGCATTGATGATATCCTGCGGGACAACATCATCTTCCACACCAGTGATACCTGTTCCGGTTCGTGGCCACTGTAGGGGCTGAGCGGAATCAGTCTTCTCGCCTAGCCAGCATTCCCGATCGAGCGTCCGAGTAGCAGTCACCAGATACCTGGCCCGATCGTCTAGGCTTAGGTCTCGCCAACCGGTCGCGGTCACTGATGCGTTCAGATATTCATCCGCTTGCTCGATAGTGGCGTATGTATCGTAGACAATACCACTATCGATCTGCACCTGCTCAGTCATCTAGAAGCCTCCATCTCTCTGACCATGCGGGCCCGTCTGGCCCGCACCTGATCCTGTTTCCTATTTCGCATGTTCAGCTCAGCCTTCTTCCTTTCATATCCTAACAGCAGTTGCCGCTGACATCTTCTCCACTCGATCTCAGCCAGGTAGTGCTTTGGCAACTTTCCTTTGACCCTCTGCACGAAACACATACAAGAAAGAGTACGAAGCTCTATCGGAATCGCACCCTTCTCGATAGCCAGCTCACGTTTAGACATCGAGACGTCGTAATGTGCGCCGCTGTGCTTGTCTTGGAAGTGACGTCGAGCAATACCAATCCGCTGGGCCATCGCATGAAGCTCGTCCAAGGTGTCAGCGATCATATGCGACATCTTCATACGGCCAAATTGACCCATAGGATACTGGTACATGTCATCGACGTAGACGGTCATGGTTATCTCTTATGCCAGGTGTAGGCGTACTCGATGGCCTGCTCCAGAGTAATGCGAGTAGCGTCTCCATTCCAATAAGAACGGTGCTCACCGTCATGGCATCGAGACTCGATCTTCCATTCGCCAGCGACCTTGGCTATCTGCATATCGACGCCGCGGAAGCTGGCCTTGAGGCTCCATTCCTCGCTCATGGTCTACTTGCTCTCCCGTAACCGAGCTTGTACCTTCCGCCACAAAGACGGCATGTGCTTTTTGTTTTCCTCGACGCACTTCGGACACACGATCTGCCCGTCGAGTACGAATGTAGGAAGGTTGTGCGTATTGCAGCGGTCGTCGTCGGACTCGTCCTCAGCCACAGCTAGCCTCCATAATCTTCTTGATGCGGTCGCGATCCGAGGGCAGGATCAGCGGAAGGATCTGATGCCGGCAGACATTAAGAGCCTCGACATCAGTAAAGCCTTCGCCCTTTATAAATCGTCCGGTCCTGTAGTCAGTAAAAAGCCAGAAGGTCATCCGACGACCTTCTAGTATGTAATCGTTGTGGATCGCGACCAGCCAACCAAGGTTGCGGATGTCATCGGGAGAAGATGCTCTAAGCCGATCGCGCTCATTGTCTTTGACCTGCGGGCCGCAAGTAGGGCAGTCCTCATGCTCATGTACGAGCTTGACGCCACACTCACAATACCAATTTACGTCTTCTGCGTGTTTCTTGATTGCCATTACTTCTTCTTCTCTGCTTTGGGATAAATCGTCTCGGACGCTCCCGTCAATTTGTTAACAACAGTGACGTAGGCGACATCATTCGAGCGAGCCATGCGCGACTTCCAGCAGTCTACTTCTAAGTCTTTGCCGGCGTCGTCCGCGTGCACAGTGCCAAGAAGGATGTCGCCTAACTTGACCTTGGGGTAGAGTCGGTGCCGGTTACTCGCGTAACCAGTCACCTGCCATTTCCAACTCCTGGCCATCAGATGCCCATCCTACCCCGAGCCAGTTCGAGTAGAGTCAAGGCTGCGCGTAATCTGATTACCTCACGCACCGAACCTGCTGCCTCTGCTCGTTCTACTGCTCTACGCACGCGCGGCAGAGCAATTCTAACTTCTTGCTGGCAGCGCGTGCAGTTCAAACATCCTGTATTGGCAAGAACTGACCCACCACAGGGCGTATCATTCAGAGCCATCGAACCCTCCTAGAAGATGTAGGGGTTTAGAGCGTCCCACTTCTCAGCGAATACCTTAGCGGAACCAACTACCACCCACTTACCTCCGCGAAGAGCTTCTACATCTTTTCCGAGGTTCGAGAGTCTGAACTTCTGGCCATCAACATGATTGCTCGCATATGCGAGCGCTGCCTGGCCTTCTGTATACTGCTGCTTTCCGTACTTCATTCCTGTGCCTCAATTCAATAAGGTTTCGTCTTATCCGTCTGACTGAGAGTCTACAACATACAGAGTATTGGTATCCGAATCAACACGCAAGCCATACGACCACTTATTAACGATGTGGCCGATAGGATCTTTCCAAAAATCGGGGTACTTCGTTCCAGCCGTATACAAGGTCGCGACGTGGTCGTATAAATCAGTCCGGCAAAGGTTCCACCAGGCGTCCTCGTACCAGACCTGGAGCATCTTACTACGATGCGGCTCCGAATCAACAACCTGCCACAAGCCGGCCTTGCGGATAAGCAGCAGCATAATCATCGTCTCGGAAGGGCTGTATACGATTGGAAGGTGCTTAGCCGCCTCGCGCTTATCGTCCAGCCAGCCGTTCTCGAATATCTTGTGCGGAGGAACATCCGGATTGGGAACAGCCCAGAGCAGAGTCACCTTGGTAACATCGACACCAGCTTCGTCGCTCTCGCGTTCAGCCCACGGACGAATCTTCAGCTTGTAGACACCAACCAGAAGATTGTCGTCCCAGTTGTGATTGAATCCGCACTCCTCAGCGGTATCCTCGAGAAGGATATCCTTTGCTGCAATCTCATCTGAGCGTGCGATAATGAATCCTGTACCGTCCTCACCTAAAGAAACGATACACTCATCATCTTCCAAGACCAGCGCGCCGCATATCGACGGGAGAGCGTTCTCGAGATATTCAACGCCATTGAGCTTCCGACCACACGACCCATCACATTCCGATTCGTGGGCGCAGTCGCACTCAATGATACGCAATTCACCTTTTCCTACCTCAGTCATTTTTTAGTATTCCTTAACACCAGGGTGCGGGTTCTTCTGTTGCGCGATTAAGTACATCATGTACACGCGTGCGGCCCCATCGCTTCCGAGCCGCCGCATAGCCTAAAATGATTATGAATAGAAAGATAATACCTGCCGGCCAGTAGATGAGAAACAGTAGCATAGATGCGACTGCGGCATACAAGGCTGCGAAGACTGGAAACCCATCTTTCAGCGGTAGCATTATCTGTCGTCCTTGTAGTGACCAGCAAGACCTACGACGGCAATCAGTCCAATGATAGTGATTGCGCACCACTGCCAGCCATCTGTATCGCTAGTCGCCGCCATAGCCACCGGTGGCGGTGGCGATTGGATTGCTTCCCACAGCCACGGCAGTTCTCCCGTCACCTCCTCGAGAGCCATTAGCATCTGTATGATCATTAGGCATTCCTGTGTTTCTTAGAATGTCTGCGAACTCATCACGAACAAAGCGTGGATCGGATAGAAGCTGCTGTGCTTTCCAGCCAGACATTTCGACTAATTGCTTTGCTGTCACGTAGGGCTCCTGAGCCCAGTTCGTGGAATCCAGCTTAATCCGTTCACGATGCAACGCAATGAATTGTTTTTCGGATCTGGTAATTCGCATCCTCTATCCGATCTCTGAGCGTTATTTCAACGACGTTTAAATCCCGTCCTCACGATTCCTTCATCAGTATCAGCGAGCTCGGCGTCGTAACGCGCAGCAGTCTCACCTATTCGAATAGGTGCGAAGTCTGGATGGAACAGGTCCATGTGAAAGGCGTCATCGATGGCCCTGTACTCACAGCGCAGGACCACGCAATCCTTCTGTACGGCAGCCAGCTCTGCCTTCCACGACTGATCGCGGACAGTAACGCTCACCTTGCCAACACGTCTTTCCATTCCTGCATAAAACAACATATCGCTACTCCTTGGGAATATTCCCTGTATGAATGTAGGTCTCGTAAACCCGCGCTCGTTTCAGAACGCTACTAGAGTCCTCTTCCAAATCGTCTACTGCCGGACCTGATATTGTCGCGCAGAACAACGCAACGGCGCGTGTGATCATCGACAAATCAAGGTCTTGCGAATCATCTTCTTTAGAATCAGTTCTTAAGTAGTCACCGCTCTGCACTGTCATCGATCATCTCCTTGATTGCAAACGTAAGTGGTCTTCCAAAACGCGTGACAGTAAACTCCCGGTTACCTCCTTCCGTTATCGTTAGAAGTACTGTGATGGCTGTTCCGAGCGACTGCATCTTCGTGCCATCAAGCCTGAGTGATAGCTCTTCCAATTGAGCGACAACTGCAGGATCTACTACTACTGTGATGCCTTTAGCTGCCTCCTCGAGTGCTTGTGCTTTAACCTCCGCCAAGATAGCTGTTGCGGTTTTGGGTTTCTTTTTACGTGTCCAGCCCCACCACACGGTTCTCACCGTAACGTGCCAGAGCGGATAGGTTTGGTTCTGTTCTTCTCCCTGATCTTATCGCTGTTCGCCCAGTTGCGAGCAATACCTTCTCGAACCATCTTGACTAGATCAATATTGCGCGCCCTAGCCAACTGCACGAGGCAGATGATAACATCTGCGCACTCGCCTCCTTGATTGGAAGACGGAGGTTTGCTGTATACCACGTCAGCCATCGCATCGATCTGCGCACGCGTATAGCCACAAGCCTGCAGGAGTTCGAGAGCTTCCTCGCAGAACCTGTGATTGCGTTCAGCCAGGTCATCGGCAACCTCATGGCCTACACAGTCGCGCAGCCAGATGTTAACACGCTCCTCAATCTCCCGGAGGCCAAAATCATCATCGGCTTCTGCAGAACGCCACCAACGTCCTCTATAGAAGTCGAGGTCTTCATTCCGCACACTGATCTTCTGCTCCTCGGTCATACGAGTACCAGGGCAGTCCCTAGGCAAGTCGGCCTCAGCACCACCACACACCGTACACCAGCCAAGCCCGCCGTTGCAGACAATGCAATCATGCTCGTTGCATTTATGCCAGGTGTGCGAAGCCCTCAACCGCCTAATCGAGTTCGCGGCAGACTGTCCCATCTCTTTCCCATCCGTTTCTCAAAAGCCATAACCAAATGCTTAATCTCTTCCCGGATGGCAGTCCGCTCTTCTCTATTCGCATACTCGAGCTGGATCCACTCACCCTTCCTAGTCTTTACATACCAAAAGCCATTCCCCGGGTAGTAGGATGTTTCTCCTGTTACCTCGACGACATCAAGGTCGTAGAAATCTACTCCCAGGAAGATCGGCTCATCCGATGCGGTGGGAACCTCCGCCTTCGGATTCAGGTCGAACTTGATCATTACGTGGCTCCTCACTTATTTCGTCCCAGAACCCACGTTCTGCGCAATCTGTTGCCTCGTCTTGGTGCGGTGGGTGGTCTTTCTTCGGACGGCCGCACATATCGCAAAGTTCATCACTTGTTGCCCATGACGGCGGCCGTCTATCTTGCTTCTCGTTCTTCTTGATCACCACGTGGCTTTCCTCTCACCCACTCACCACATACCTCTGTAATTCTTGTATCCGGCCAAATTGTAATAGGGTTACCCATTGGGAGCATCAAAGGTATGGGCGGATACCTACGACATTGTCCGGCAGTGCCGTGAGGCTCAGTCCGCTTCCAATAGTGGCAGTTCCCGCAGGAGTCTTTCATTTCTTGTACCTCACTAAAGCTTCGTTGGCTCTACTAATCGCCATCTCGGTTGTAAGACCTGGTGTCGATTGTACCATCTGCAGATGTGCGGTCAGGATCTGCTCAGCCTGTGGTTGCGAAATGTTCTGAAGATAGGCGCTCCTGTAGAAGGCATCGATCTGCCTTTGCGCCTTCTGAGTCATCTTCAAAGTCTGTGTCATTCCTGAAGTCTTTCTATATCGGCTGCGAATCTGGACGAATGAGCCGGCTGAATCATTCCGAGCGGCTAGGGTAGGGGCAGAGAGCCTTGTGCCAGCTCTCTCAGCCGCGTTCGCGGAGCTTCACCGTCCGCACGGTGTTCCAACGCCTGCGTTATTATGATACTGGCCGCAGCTTTCGCAACCGCCCTCGTCGCTAGACTCTGGCTCAGGATCAGGCAGCTTGCCTTCTAACAGCAGATTCCTAACGCCCCTAGTCCGGTTCCGCAAGACAGTCGCTGTGCGCGTTAACCCATCAACAGAACGCGGACGCGCATCATAAGCTTCAAGGAAGTCTTCAATCGTGTTGAGCATCGTCTCGAGAAGCCTTTTGTACTTCGCCGCCTCACCAAGTGCGCTGCTCAGCTTATCCGACATCTCTACATAAGCGGGCGGTATTGTGCCATCAGACTTATTCCATTCACCACTCGCAGTGTACTTAGAAGGCGTAGGCAGTTCCAGCTTACCTACGATATATTCCAGCCTAGCCAGTAAGGCTTCTTCTTTGTGTAGAACCATCTTCTGCTGAATTGTGATGCCGCTAAGCATCGTCAGCGTTGAATCAATTCCATTGAATAACGAGCTAGACAAACTTTTGACGATCGCGGCAAGTGTGTCGGTGAGTGGGTTGGGCGCAGACATATCTTACTTCTCCCTGTTGCTATTGCTTACATCTCAATACATATCGCTTGCGCGCTAAACCTTACGTATCGGATATCACCGCAGCCGAGTAATGGTTGCAGCCTATCGAAGCTCGTAGTGCTCCACCAGACCTATTTGTAAGTCTGATAAGATATGCCGTACTCACCTTGCAGATCCATTCAAGCGTGAAGGCTGAGGAACTACCAATCGCTTGGTTCTTTACACCTCCTGGCATAACCTGAGCACTGAGGAGTGTTCCAACATCGGATACCGTGGGACCAGACACCATTACGCCACTCCACTCTCGTGTGCTCGTTCGCTTGAGGTTCATCACCTCCTCAGGTGTTCCACCTGTTGCCACAGTACCTTCATATACTCGTAGTTCCGAAAGTCCTCCTGCGGCGGCCTCGACTATCATATGGATGGCATCGTCCGCAGGTGTTGTTATCATCATGTCGAGATTAGCATCGTTCGCAAGGTTGGTCGATATCGCAGAACAATGATACATCACGCCTTGATGAACTCTACTGTGCGGATCGTCTGCAACCCGCCTGCCTGACGCTGATAGCATCAGGATCCCAGTAGTCTGGAGAAGTCTTCCCCATGAGCTCATAGCCCAAATCCGATCTTACAAAAAGTTACAACTACGTCTCAGATGCGGAACTTCTTCTTGGGCGGCGGCTACGCGATTCACCGCTACCATCTGATCGAGTATCGCTACCACCAGCATTATCCGGCTGCGGCGGATTGATTAGGTTCTCTGTCGCGGCCAGTGATGCGTCCATTGAGTTCTGTGCCATCATGGTTGGATCCATGACACCTTCGTATCTGCTTATACCAAGAAGGTCGCGCACATCATCGATAGCAGGATCGTCTGGTGCGAGGACTGCTCCAGCTGTTGCCATATCACGAATCGCTGCTGTGATCTGTCCCACGTCTTTGAATGAGACATCTTCAACCTTAAACCTAGGCTTGGACTCTACTGGGAAACCATTGAGGACCCAGATCGGTGTGATTACGTCTGCATCATACGCAGCCACAATCGAGCTAAGCACAGAGTTGGCGATGAGGTACAGGTTCCGACTCTTGTCAACAGCTAAGGCACGATTGCCACCTTGGTCGCCCATCATCAGATGTTCTGTTCCGATGATGCGAGCCATCTCTCTTTGCAGCCGATCGATCGCAGTTGACAGTTCCGGCAATCCATTCGCACTGCCCTGCAGAAGCTCTAGGCCGTACTGATAGACGCTAGAGATCTTCATGCCATCAGCTGCCTCAGATTCATACGGCATGGAGTCGAGCAGCAGACCAGTATTAGAGTCCTTGACCTGTAGCTCAACGAAGTTAGTCATCTGCGTGATGGCAGCATCAGCCTGATCCTTGGTAATCTGCCCAGCCTTAACCAACTCCTGCAACTTAGCCAAGGGCATCCGGCCGATTGGAATACCACGAAGGTCTCTCTCAAACGTCCTAGCCTCAAGGTCGAGGTACTGCTTCAACCTGTTATAGGGTTCGAGCAGGTTGCGGAAGATACCAAACCCTTCAGGTGAATCCGTGAACGTGTCATCAACCAGATAAACCATCTTGGATCTGGGCAGGCCTAGCAGATTATGGTTCTGAGGCGAGCGCTGCCAAACACCAAGAACGGTTCCCTTCTCATCTACCTCCCAGCGCTCAACTGTATGCTGCATTCTCGGCTCCAGACTCTCAAAGCCGATCTTGCCATCTTCTCTTCTTTTGGCCGTCCACTCCTGAATGCCAAAGCCGTGGAACAGATATGTCGCTGCCCTGCGCACAGTAGACTGAAATGGATTGGTCATGTCGTGGATAACGTCTTCCACGAACTCAGAGTACATCCTATCCTCGTCTGTATCGCTGGCAGGAGTCACCGTCCACTGCGGATGCGATACCAGGTTTAAGAAGTATCGCACGCTCGCTGCCACGATCGAGATGTTCGATAGGATCTCAGACGAGATTGTATATCGCTGCTTTCCATACCACTCAGGCGCTTTATCTTTCCGCTGTACGAATCCTCCGTATACAGCAGTGCCTGTCCCACCCATCTCCTTGAATGGTTTTGCCGGGGGCAGTCCCAGCCCCGGTGTATTGATGCCCCGGTTCAGACGGCTGACCGTAGCCTTGCCTAGCCGAACTCTTTCAACCATCTTAACGTGTCCTCTTACTTCGATTTACCTAACGCCAACTACCCTAAAGCCCGCAACAGATATCAACCTCTCCTTTTTATCTGCCGGACAGAAGCACATTACAAACCCGTCACCAAGGTTCGGTGACTTTGCTCCATCTGGTTGCTTCTTAATCATCATCTTCAGCGTGGCACTCTTTGCCGCTACTGGCTGGCTGAGTTCTTTTACCAACCTGCCGAGTAATTTCGCTGGTAGAGTAGATGGAAGCGATATCACCATATCAGGCGTCCACACGAAACCTTCTTCGTATATCGCTCGATATGTATTCTCAAACCTGCGTGCGACTATCCACCAAGCCTGTGCTTTGAAGTTTTGGAAGAAGTCCTTATTCCTAGGTGACTTCCTCATCGCTTCTGGCAGCAGATTATCTTCTGGTACTACTCGATCATTCGGATTAAGAACCTTTGCGCCAGCTGACCAAGGTGAGATTGTCCACTGCTTTGGTATCTTCCCCCTCTCACTTAGACGGTTTGTTTCAGACTTTATACCAGCACCAACCCCGATACAGTCATACTCGAACTCTAGGAAGTCACCTTCTGGAACCAATGTCTTTGCATTGGATACTGCGCGTCTCCCTGAAAGGCCGGTATCCCTGTCTCCCCACTCATCGATAAACTTGAGGACACTTCCTTTCCGGATGAGTTGTGCGTTAAGGTCGACTCCCTCATCTGCGACGTCAAGACCGCTGGCCCATCCACCGCTATCATCAAACCCCAGTTTCTTATCAGCGTCGATTGCAGCCTTGACCCATTCGGGTAAGATGATAACACCTTCGACCGAGGCAGCACTGTCCCTGTCAATCTCTCTTGCGAATACGTGACTGAGACCATCTGCCTTGGCTTTGGTTTTTCTCTGCAAATACCACTCTTGAGTCTTCTCAGGATGATCCGACCAATCCATAACAAAGACATTCGTCTTACCTTTGTAAACCGGATCATCTTGTCCCCATTCAATCCCGGAGTCGCGCTTGCGGTAGAAGATTGTATCCGTGCCACTAACTGAGGAGATATCAATCTGGCAACGCGTATTATCCATAAGAGCAGCTTCGATCGATTCTGCCTTATCATAGTGGGCTGACTCGTCCTTGAAGTAAACAAGCGTTCTACCACCACGTCCGATCTGATCGCCGATTTCCCCGATGATTGAAGATCCATTCTCAGGGTTTGTAACACGCATGAAGTGGGCATTGCCATCGAACGTGAATCCTCGAGGTAAAAACACTTCTGGTAGATTGCGAATAAGGATTCTGATCTTCTCAAAGATAGAAGATGGGTCACCAATCCTATCTACGAGTTCCTGCTTCCTACTTCCCCAGCCTACTGCCGATCCATCCTTGTATAACCATAGCCAGACACTTATCGCGCAGCATATCCAAGTGGCACCCATGTCGCGTGATTTCTCTACAAGGCCATCGCATTCCTCTGCTAGACAGCGCAGGATAAAATCAACGAACTGCTCTTGCCTGTAGAACATGATGAAAGGCATCTTTGCTGGATTGCCTTTCGATATCATTCTAGGGTCATACGTCGTGCACCAATCATTGATAAAGTCCACTGCACCACGGAACCCAGACTTATAATGGTTCTTAGCAGCATCAACTAACTCAGGGTCTAATGCCATTCTTTCTAACTGCTGCTGACGCCATGCCTTAACCAAATCATAGTTTGGTGGCCACTCATTCGACTTTAAGGTCGATGGTGCGGGAATACTCCTTAACCGGCTTCTTATCACGAGTATTCGCATCTTCTCGGCTATCTCCTCTTCCGAGGAGTTTACCGAATACACGCTGGAAGACATCGAGTTCATCTGGCGTCAAGCTCTCTAGTGCTTCTTCATTAAACACCATCTGTTGTCTTGGTGTCGTATCTGTATCATCCTTAACTGCTAAGGATCCCAACTTCGGAACGAAATACTGTGCGCAAGCCTTCGCACAATCTATCCGTTCTTCTATTGTAGGGCGATGACCGCGAGGTGTACCATCTTCTATCACTTCCCCTCTGCTAATCCTCAACAAGAATAGGTGTGGCATCTCACCTGTTTGAAACGCATGTTCCCTTGCCGCCTTAGCAGTCCACTTAACCAAAGGGGAAGTAGTTGATACTAAACCTGGTTCCTTTGGTACATCTTCTTTCAACCTGACGCGCTTCATATACTTAACCTTCTTTCTATTACTTACTGCTTTTGCTCTGATTCCATCTTCTTCTGTAGTAGCGTCAAGTATAACATCAATCTACATCATACTTGCCGCTACAGGTTTTTGTCGTTTTAGTATTCAACTAATTCTTTTTGTTCTACTTAATCAACTCGAGGATACTAGCGAACGCTGTACCCAGATCGAGATATCTGATCACTGCGTATATCAGAGCCATTACCCCAGCTATTCCGCAGAACAACAATACTTCTTTGTATTCCATTATCTGCTCCTTCGCGCGTTCATCTTCTCTTTTACGAACTCTGCCCGACGCTGCGGAGTTGTATTCTCTATCGTCTCATACTTCGCGCCATACTCAGTTAACAAGCCGAGCATGATCGATTGTGTTGCGATCCGGTACGCTTTGTTGTTCTGCCGGAAGCCGTCATCAACTACTTTTCCCCAATCGTATATCGGGAAGAAGAAAAGCAGATCATACTTGCTCGTGTATGACCAGCATTCTGTTTGGATCCATTCGAGATCATCATCGCTGATGAAGTTACCGCATCGATACAACGCGTAAGCTGCATGGTCTATCGGCGTCCTATCGAAGAGTCCTGTAGTAGCGATTGTATCGTATTCAAACTTCGCTTTCAATATCATCTTCTGCAGGTGCCAGGCATCAGTATCGTTCATCTTCAACTGATCGAGCTCGCCTCTGTAGCCAAGCTTGGTGAACACATCACGAACGATGGATGGCCGGAACTGTTCTGGTATCGTGATATCTGCTGCGAGGATGTTGGCAACCGAACTCTTTCCAGTACAGCCCGCACCAACAAAACCTATCTTCAACTTATCTACGCCCTTCATTATTGCTATTCCTTTCCTTGGGAATGTTGTAGTTGTCTACTCTTGAATCAGTCTGGCCACCTGAGGACCTGGATCCTGATTCTGATATCTTCCAACATACGGCTGCTCTGTATCCTCAAGCAGTAGATGGAAGACGATCTGCGCGATTGGTGTTCCGCGCGTAAGACTGATAACCTCGTCGCCGATGTTGCTCAGCTCTAACGTCAAGTAACCGCACCAACCAGGCTCGATCACTGTATTCTGAACAACCAATCCTCGACGGGCCCACGATGATTTATCGCAGACCTTGCCGAGTAGATTCTTTGGCATTATGAATCGCTCTACTGTAGATGCCAGCGCGAACGATCCCCGATAGGATGTCGGGCTGATTGTGACATCCTGATCGATTCGAACATCATATCCTGCGGGCGAGAGCCCGAAGGTCATACCTTCAAATGCTTGCTGCTCGTTGAATGGAGACACAAGCGATTCTTCTTGCAGGCACAATTTCCTGATATGCTGAGCCGGGAGAATCATACGTCATTCCTCGGATTGAACTACTTCGTCACTTCCACTCACACTGTCAGTTCTACTTCTATAACTAGAAACTTCGCTGACAGCCTCTTCGCTGTATAGTTTTCTATGTTGAACCCACCCATGGAAGTTACCCCACAAGTAGCGTTCCTTTTCTAACGGATCGGGAGTGGCCTGATGCTCAAGTGGTGATGCGTGTAGAGGTCTCGCAGCCACCAACCGTTTACCCAGTGTGTAGTCTTCTTCGCAGGAGAATACGTTATGTTCGAATAAGGTGTACGATGTACGCGCACATCGCGCGACTGATATCAGCTGCAACTTCTTTCTAGAAGTCTCGGGATTCAACGTCACGAACGGGTCTGCCATATCTACGCTTGTGATGAATGGAAGGTGCCATTCATCTTTTCCCTTCAGCTTCGGAAGGCTTTCGGTGTACCAATACTGCATCTTTCTTGCAAGATCATCAACCTCCGGCATCGCATCAGAGTGCGCACGAAGATGGAAGAAGTTTTTCCACTGCGTCGAGGTAACAAGAACGGTGATGTGCGAATGCGTTTCGAGTAGACGATTTGCCAACTGCTTATGCAGTCCCAGCTTGTTAAGCGTCCAAACGATTCCAACACTATGCCATCTGTGAATATTCCACAGCATCTTTGCGCATCTTAACCGCCAACCGTCCAGCTGCCGCTTCGCCTGCATCCCCTTCTGATTCTTACCCCAATGTATCGGAAGGGCAGGAGTATCTAAAACAGAGTGTAACATCTTCGTAATCGGGATCGCGCGACTAGATGCACTATTCCTCGAAAAGACTCGATGTGTTAACACCTCCGCATGAATGAATCTCGGATACGTCAACAAAAAAGTAGTGATCCGAACATCTGTTTCGGAAATGCTATCTGCGATAATTTCAACTTGTATCGTCATGTGTTTTTTGCCATTGCTTGATTGCGTTGATGAATAGCATTCGCTTGATGTACGACCAAGCTTTGCCTGATTCGAATTCTTCCATCGACCATTGATGGTACGCGAGATCATTCAGTACTGCGATAACTTCTTCTTCAGTTCCCAATCTAGGATGCTCGATGTTCGATAAACTACTACTCGAGAACCCTACTGAGACGGCATCACCTAGAATTATTGATGGCACACCTTCAAGTGCTGCCCAGAGTGCTACGCTTGACCCTACAGTGATCAGAGCATGAGCACCTTTTAAATCTTCTTGGATCGTCCTCCCGTCTTCAGATTGTATCGTTCCTGGCACCGTTCCTTTCTCGTTTAGGTTTGGTTTGCAGCGATATAGAATCGGCCGATCGGTATACAGCCTCAACTCTTCTACAAGCTGGGCGGCGTGCTCTTCTGGTGGCGGAAGGTTTCTCCACTTATGCTCTTTCGGGCTCGAGGACGCGATAACGATATGATTTCCTTCTGTCCGCCAAGGCTTGGGTTCCCAGTTGAACAGCCTGCGCCGGTCATGCTTAAAACCGTACAGGCCTAATGACGTACCAGGCTCGCATCCGTTGAAGGCAATTCTCTTCCAATCACGAGTACGCGTGTAACCTTTGTCAAAATACAATAACGGAATCTCATTCGCTTGTGCGTAGTCGAAAATCTCCCTCCGCTTTACAGCCAACACAGCAATCGCATCAGCTGGATTGTTAAAGTCACCGCCGATGGCATGCTCGTCTAATGTGTCGCCATGCACCAGCATACCAGTACGAAAGATGCCAGCGATGAGCCGGCATCCCTCCTTCGCGCTTCTGTAGAAAGCGAGCCGCATGATTATGAAGTCGGCCAGGTCGCTGCAAGGATCTTACGCTTGCGGCGGAAGATGTTGCGAATCAACGCCTGCCGAGTTGCGCCGGTCGTCGAGTTCGGGATCAAGGCGATGAGCTCCTGGGTTTCACCGTGGAAGATCATCGAGCGGATACGAGCATTCAGAAACATCTACTTCTCCTCTTCAGTTACTTACTTGGTTTAGTAGTTAGATCCCTTCAAATAAAAGGGATACCCGACTAAAACTTGCAACGTCTTCCGCTGTAGGCCAGTAGAAACGCATTGGAGGAAAATAAATTACGTCACTCCCTGAGGGCAACACGATACTGTCAGAAATGTTTGACAGCACACCTTGGCTTGGATCTGTCTTGGCTGCCTCCAGGTTACTGCCGTACAACTTGCACAGAATTCCAGAAGCCGATAGAGCGTGTACCGAAACAAGATCGGCGTCTATCGCTTCGAACGGATCACCGATGTAAACATCAGTAGCATTTTGAGGATCGAGAATCCATTCAACAGTAAACCGACGCGCCCCAAACTTGTACAGTGTGTACGGCACAGAAATAGTCGTCATTCGCCAGCTACCTCCTAGTAAAAACAAACCGACGACGCTTGCTAGACCTCGACGGCAGTTCACGTTCAACTGTAAAACCGTGTGCCCTAAACGTGTCAACTCCTTTCGTCCTAGTTCGTATATCAGTGATGATGCAACCTCCAGGATTCAAACATCTAGAAGCTGTATCAATATACATATCAACAGGAAAGTGATGTCCCCACGCTTGTGTAGAAATTATCATATCTACAGATACGTCAATACTCGGATCAGCTAGATGTCCGAATACAGTTACACCTTCCGGAACGTTTTCCTGTACAATAGTTCTCCCAAGTTCAACTGAGTACCAGGCAACAGCATCTTTGGAGAAGCTATTCAACTTCTTTGCAGAACCATCACCATCCATCAGATGAATTTCTGTGATACCCCCAAGCCCCGCTAGGAAAATATCAATCACACCTAACCCCGAACCAATGTCAAGAACTGCTTTGGGGTTAAACTTCTGTAGGACCGGTACCAGAGATAAATACCGATTGTAAATATGTCTAACGTGTTCTTGTATCTCTGAAGCGCGTACCTGCGGAACTGCGGGGAAGGTGATAGCGCCAGCTTCGAGATGATCAACAACAATTTGAGACACCACAACCCCCCTTACCAGACAAACAGATAGTCGTTCTTCTGCCGCCATATACATCTCATACCCAACTTCCTAAGAAACCTTGTTGCCTCCTTTCTGGAATTCAACTTCTCTTCGATGAGCACTACAGACTTGTTTTTAACAATCGTCTTCTGTGCTCCCTGCAACGCTGGCAACTCATTCCCCTCAACATCAAGCTTTAGGAAATCGACAGACCAGTCGAAACTATCTAGGCTGTGCATATGAGCTGTAACAGACGGGGTCTTTGGATCATCTACCAATGGAATGCGATACCCATACGCCTTGCCAAGATCGGTCATCTGCACTTCGCCGTCCTTGTCGCTTAGCCCGCCTCCCACCAAAACGACATTTTCAAGCTTGTCAACATTCTTCACCAAGCATACGAAATTATCTGTTATTGGCTCGAACGCCACCACCTTAGAAAAATGCCGAGCTAGGTGTTGTGTCCAAATACCAACGTATGCTCCCCCATCAATTGCAAGGCCACGACTCCGCTGAGGTAGATGCTTCAATACCGCAGCGATATGTTCCTCGCAGTGCTTAGATAAGCCCTCAGGTGTAGTATCCCTGAAGTACGGTTTCCCGTAGCATCCGTCAGGAACCCAAAACCCCGATGGCAGCTTTTCCATACCTTTTACACCTTTTTGAGAAATACCCTCAACGACTTCTTCCCTGCGTTCATCTCCGCGACCTTCCAAGGCTGGGCTTTGAGTTGCTCTATCCACCAAAACGCCGACTTGATGGTGATGTGTGCGTTGGTACCGTCGGGGAGGTCTCGCTTGGCTTTCGTAAGCGCGATGGCGAAATACGCTCCACGCTCTGTCAACGTGCAGATGTGCTCCAACACGTTAGCGACGTACTGCTCTTCGACGTGTTCCATCACATCAGTGCAGACAACGAAGTGGGCCGAGTCTGGCAGCAGGTCATACTCCGGCACACATGGATCGTAGCAGTAGACGGTGATCTCTGGATTGACCTCCGCCAGGTGTTCTTTTATCGTCGCCCTGCCGCAGCCATAATCAAGAAGGGTTTGGCAGCCCAGCCTTTTGACGTGTGGATAGAAATCGTCGATGTACCGATAGCCCTTTGTCCCCCAGGGCTTCTCCTTGTGCATCTCTTCACACAGCTGACGGTAGGCCTGCGAGTACAACGTCTTCATAACTAGCTCCGTTGGAAAACGTGTTGACGACTCTGACGATCGACAAGTTTAAAACCAGCAGCTACAACCTCGCCAACCTGCTCCTGTAGAAATTTCTCATCACCTGGACGCAAGGTCATAACAACTAAACCACCGGGTTCCAATGAGTGCCAAGCAAGCGGCAGGTAAGTAGACACCGGATAATGGGTTCCCCAGGATTTGAAAGAAACAATAACGTCTACTGGAATTATGCGATTCGGATCTGCGTAATACGCGCTAACCAAACAACCGAGCGGGACGTTGGCTGCAGCCATCTTACGAGCTAGCTCAACGTCATTCCACGGGAGAGCATCTTCACGGTAATCGTGATAGATTTCGCTCGACCCATCGCCGTCCATCAAATGCAAATCAGTCAAATCGAACTGCTGCGCAAGAATAATTGATGCTATTCCAAGTCCACAGCCGATATCAAGAAGTGTCCTTGGCTCGTGCTCCTGAAATATCGATACTAGCGTATCCGCCTGTTTGCGTGCTCTGTTGATTTGCAGCGCACATGCAGTATCAATATCGTGTACTTTGGTACGCTGCAGATACGCAACAACCTCGCTGGGGAATTCCACGGATAGCCTCACTACCTAGAAGTTTGCAGCCTGTACGTGCATCCAATCGTAGTTGCGTTCGCGGCCAAGCGATACCCAACCTTCGTCTTCCCAGAACTCCCAGAACTTCACACACGACGGCAGGGCGAGTCGCGCGCGATCTCGACCCCACCTAAGCTGATTACGCAAGGGATCAAAGTCAATCGCGATCCCCCAGTTGTGCATTGACGCTGTTTTCAAACTGCCGCGCTTGAACCTGGGAGGATTGGCGAGGCAGCCGCCGAACATGTTCATCCCGAGACGATCAATCTCCTTCTTCCCGTAATGCATCAAGATCTTCTCGAGAACGCGATGCGCAGACTCAGAGCATCTTTTGTTTATCGCAATCCGGTTAACCTCTACAAGAGGGTCCCAGGCAATCTTCATCGGGTAGGGCAGGTCCATGTTCACGAGACCTGTACCAGGCTGCCCGTAAAACTTTTCAACATCACGCTCGCGCGGCCAGGACGATATCTTTATCGCAGCCTTGGCAGCAGCCTTGGTTGGCTCAGTATCGCGGATAATGTTCTGCCACTGCTCAAGCGCGTTCATGGTCATCGGACCGACCAGCCCGTCGATATCTCCGGGGTTGGCGCCAGCGTCTGCAAACATCAACTGTTGTACTGCAATCACCTTTCGCGGAAGCGGCCAGCCCTTGTCCTGGTCTTCTTTGACCTTCCTAGTAGCCAGGAAGCGAGTGATGTCGTTACCAAATTCAATGCTATTCGTGATTGAGTAGTTTACGCCCTGACTCAACAGATAACGTTCGAGCTCTTTCACGCCAACCAGGAGCTTGTAGTTAGCTTCTGATTTATACTTAACATCGGCCATGAGAGTCTCCTATTGGTACAAGAGTTGGGTGGCCCGGATCAAACCGAGCCACCCACGTTTATGTTACGCGAGCGGAGGCTCCGGATCCGCAGGCGTGTTGGCCGTAATGGCGGCGGCGAGAGCAGCATTGCTCGCATCCAGCTCGCCGACGATGCGCGTGATCTCGGCCTCGTTGGCAGCATTGGCACGGATCGCATCCGTGACACGCTGAAGCAGCAGGATGGCCGACTGAGCAACGTCCTTGGTCTCGGTGACCTCGGCGAGCAGGGCGTCGAAGTTAAGCTTTTTCATGATCTCACTAACTCCTAGTAGGTTAAGTGCCTCTTCGATCCGATCCAGCCGGCACCCTAACTCCGGATCGGTATGCACATGAATATGGATGTCCATTCGCGAGTCTTTCTTCGCCATCTCTATACCTCCAAGGGTGTGATCCGCGGATAGGATTCCACGTACTTGATTATTTTGTCAACCTTGTGCTTCAGTTGGAAATGCTCACACCACGTCTTCAAGCGCTTAAGCTTGCGAGCTACGTCAAGTGCGTAGTCTTCGGACGGTGGTAACATCTCGCACTTCGCGCCCCGGGTCGTACCATCGACCTGAAGCATCGCATGTGCACGACCGTACAGCTTCTGTGTGAGCTGATTTGCCTGCTGTGCATTCGAGAATTTCAGAAATCTGATCAACTCGAAATCGCACGAAAAAGGATGCTCACCATGGATGTCGCATCGCCCATCATCTTTGACATTACGACAGTGGTGGCTGTTGTGATCGTCTTGCCCGTCGGAGTAGATGACGATGTCATTCCCGTTGAATTCAACAGTCCGCTTGGTCAACCGATAGGGATGAGGCTCAAGCTCTTTGGGAAGGTAATCAAGAGAGAAGCGGCTACAACAAGCAGCACACGAGGCCGGGCAGGTGTAGCCGCGGAATATGTATGGACTCACGCGAAGTAGTTTAGGCTCGAATCGTTCACCTTTGTATGTGAACGGCTCAGCCGTAACGCACGCGAAGTACGAATTCACGATTTTGTCGATGGAATCGCGTTCCGGCATAGGGATCTTGCCACGAGCTCTGCGAACGACTCGCGAAGCGGCAGGGTCCGCGGCTAGGGTAGCGGGCCAGCTTCTCGTCCGTCTCTCATGGCCCTCAGCGGGCTCATGCTTCGCACTGGGTTACGTCTTCACTCTGCTCAATAATAGCGGGAATGGTCAAAAATGCGACAATAATTTTTCTGCGGTGAAGAAACATGAAGCCAAGCATTCAGGTAAAATATCTTCACCGATCTGTCGCATAACAGTAAAAAAGCTCTAGGGAGCACGTCCGCTAGAGCTCTACGCCTCCCCCGACAGAGAAGTTATTTATCTGCCGCGCCAGATCGGAGCAGGCAACTGCGGAATGTCGAACGCGGACAGCTCGCTCGGAACCTTCCCGTGGTAGAACCATACGTCGATAGGAATGCCGCCGCGAGGATTGAAGATCCCAGTGACACGCATCCAGATCGGATTCAAGAGCTCAGCCAAGGTCTCGCCGATCTGATTGATAACCGCCTCGTGGTAGGCGCCATGGTTGCGGAAGCTGAACATGTAGAGCTTCAGCGACTTGGACTCGACCAGGTACCGGCGGGGAATGTAATCGATAAAGATATTCGCGAAGTCGGGCTGGCCGGTCTTCGGGCAGAGGCTCGTGAACTCCGGCACGGTAAACCGGCAGACATACAAGCGCGTTGGGTTGGGATTGTCGATGCGGTCGAATTCGAAGCCGTCGGGGGTGGTTGGAATCTCGGCCTGGCGCCCGAGGACACCATCACCGGCTACAGCAGCCATCATACCATTCTCCAAACTATCTACTTTCCTGTGAGTGAGATAAGCAGACCTGCGATCCTCCCGAGAGGGGTCTAAGGAGAACCGCAGGCCCTATACTGCGCAGCTATAGCGAGCGGGGTAAGCTCAGCCGCAGCAGTAATTACATACCAGGCAGGCCGTTGATGCCGAACTTGTAGTGGACACCAAAGAGGATCTTGTCCTCGTCGGCTTTGTCATCAACCGACACGCCGCCGTCGTCGAACCAGTTGACATCGCCGTAGAAGTCGTGCTGGTATTCCAGCTTCGCGAACAGACCACCGGAGATGTTCGTCTCGATGCCGGCCAGGGCTTTCACGCCATCATAGTCGCGCGAGATAGAGCCAACGCTGCGACCTTCGATACTTGCCGTCCCTTCGTATTCAGTCGCCACGTAGGCGGCGCCGACATAGAGAAGGGTACTCTCCGAAAGCAGAGCGCCAATGCGGCCGCCGACGTACCACTCGTCCTGCTTCTCCAAGGAAGCGTTGATGGCGCCGTCGAGGGCGGAGAAAGTTGTCTCCATCCCGGTCCAGGTGTAGCCAGCGAGTGCACCCATGACGATGCGTTCGCGGCGCCAATCGAAGCCGCCGTATACGCCTCCGACCACGCCATGAGAGTTGAGGCCATTCAGGTTGAACAGGTTGTGGCTGTCGCTGCCGCCTTCACCATCACCGTAATCAACGTTGACATCGACTTCGTGATTGGCATTGCCGTAGCCGACCTGGCCGCCGAAGTAAAATCCCGTCCAGGCGATCGCCGGAACAGACTCGACGATGGCGCGTGGCGAATCCTTGTAGCTGTTGTAGACGTCAGCTGCCTGAGCAGCACCCCCGAGAACAAGCCCGGTCCCGATGACCCAGGCTACCTGCAAAAACTTTTTCATTGTGGTTCTCCAAACCTTAGAGTAGTTGCAGCGGCAAGACCCCCTCGCCGCCGCTACGTCGTCTGGGCGGTTTACTTCGGTCCGCCTTCTCCCCCTCCGTGACCGCCGCCCTCGCCGCAATCGCCGCCATGGTCACCACCATGATCACCGCCGGCGTCACCAGCAGCGTCGCCGTTGTTGCCGCCCTCGCCGACTTCGCCCATCAGACCGTTGGTGTAGCCGCCGCGGCAGAACTTGGTGCGAGTGTTGACGGACATCCAGACGTCGTTTCCGGTGGCGGTGGAAACGCGAATCGGACGCTGATAGCGATTCAGACAATCGCCGCTGTCGCCCCACTCATCAGCAACCTCAGCAGAAGCCACGGCGCCGGTAAGCACAAGAGCAGCGAAAGAAATAGCAAGAAGTTTCATTTTGTAATCTCCTGGGCAAAAAGCCCTATTGGTTGACGTTACGATACGCAGAACAAAACTAGGAGTGAACAGCCGCCAGAAGCAGCGTCACGAAAACGAACTGGAAGGTGAAGGCCAAGCCAAAGACGAAGCCAAACATCCGCCTGTGTCCCCACAGCGCCTTCGCGTGGTATGTCATCCGATACCGGAAGGCCCACGCTTGATGCCGTAGGCCAGGAAGGGGTACAAGGTGGTCGGACACACGATCGATAATTCTGTAGACGGCGTAGATCGCCGGATCGAAGATGCTGGCTACAGCGTTGAGCGCATTTGAGAGCATCTGCAGGACCGCTGTAAAGAAGCAGCTTGTTGCCATCTTCATGTGAAACGAAGCCTGATTGAGCGGGACACGGGTATTGAAATCGTTATACAACACTACTGCCATCGAAGCCTCCGTACACGGACATAAGTGACGATTTCCTTATAGAGCTTAAATAAGCCACAGGTCAAGTTCAAAATTCTACTTATGAACACTAAACCTGTGGCAAGTTCTACGAAGTCATCGCTAGTTAACTACGAATGAATACTGTATCCAATACTAATTAGATCAGCAAGTTCCAACAAGCTTGCACTTGCAAATCCACCTACCACCAAGATTGCTGCATCCAAAAGGACAACGCTCACAACCAGGAGGCGCCCACTGGGCCGGAGTCATGCGCGGCAGTGGTGCCGAATTCGCCAGCATCGGAAGTCCAATGATAGCGGCGACAGAAACTACTGCAAAAACGAGTCTCATGAGTTCTCCTAACCTCCGTCTCTACAGCTCAAAGGTTTAGCGGCTATTTTAGCACAGGTCAAGAGGTAAATATCCTAGATCCACAGCCTGGTATTTTGCGGACAGTTACAACAGCCGAGAACAATGAGCTCTCGGTTGTATGGTGGTCGGTGTACCAAATCTGTTTCTTGAGCTCTTTCGCTCTAGTACTAAGGAACTCACACAAATCTCTGACACCGTCCTCCGACAGGCTTCGCGTCGGCTCGTCGAACACCTCGATGTCAACATTCACGCCTGCGTATGCGAGCAGCACCTCGGACAAAGCCATCGCTCCTACAAGCCGAAGGCGTTGTCTTTCACCACCAGACCAGCACTCCCAGCGAACCGGAGTAGAGTTGTGTGGCGAGATCACCGTTACAGATAAACCGCGCTTTGTCGTCCCCGACTTCGTCTCCTGCTCGACGGCATACTCGATAGCCCAGTCGTGCAAACCTACGCTATCCAGCATCGAGTTGGTAGCCAGCTGAAGCTGCGCGAGCACCTCCTCCATGATGAACAGCCGGACATCTTTAAAGCCACGAACCCAGAACTTCGTCCGCTCCAGCCGCTTGGTCAACTTACGGATCTGCTCTACAACGTCATCTACAATCTGCTTCTGCTTCTTCAGATCCTTCTTCAGCTTGGCAACCTGATCGTGATAGGGATTGGTGTCGGCGTCCAGTCGCGCAGCTTCTCGCTTCGCTGTTAGAAGATCAACCTGGAGATCACCCAAACGGATATTCCACATATCAATCTCAGACCGGGCCTTCTTCGCAATCTCTTCCTTCTCATTCAAGGCCGGCCGCACTCTATCTATCTTCTTGTCCTGTGCGTTGTATCGCTTCTCGATCGAGAGGATATCAATCTCTTTGATGTCAGCTACGAGTTTATCAACCTTCGCCTGTAGCGACTTCTTATGCTTGAGCAGCGAGGTGCCTTCGAGCGACTGGCCGCACGTCGGACAGTTGTCGAGATCACCTAGTCCGCTAATCTCCTTCCTGAGCTCCTTGATGCGCGAGCGCTTCTGCTCTACTTCCGCGCTCTTTGTAGACAGCTCATCGCGTAACTCGAACAGCGCGTCGTAAAGCTTGCGGAACTGTTTATCGAGAGCGTCTTTCTCAGTAAGAGCACCATCCTCAACAAGGCTGGCGGAGTTGCGCTTTTCTGTCGCAGTATCGACCTGAACAGTGAGGGACCTTATCCCCGCTTCCAACTTCTCGAGATCGTCGAGCCGATGCTCTTCAAATTCTTGCGACTGGACCACGACTCTATCGAGTAGTTCCTTGGTGCGATCTACTTGGCCTCGTGCTGCTGAGAGCTCACCTTGCAGAGCGATGCTCCTGAACTCTAACGTACGAACTTCGTCTGATGCGACCTTGGAGCGCTCGTCCCATCTGTTTAGATCGAGGGCATCAGTGAAGAGTCCAAGCTTTTCGCTCGCCGACAGATCAAAAAACAACGCACGGTCCTGACCGAACAGAACCGTGTGTGTGAAGGTATCGAAGTTGAGACCAATCAGCCGCTCAACCTTTTCTTGGTTCGCATCCTCGCCATCGATGCGTAGGGCGTTTGGTGCTGCCCTTCGAGTGACGACGTAGGGAACATCGTCTACCAACAGCGACACGTCAACCCTGGGAGACTTCTTTGCCTCCCAAGGAATGATGTCAGGATTGCGAAGACCATCAGGAGTCTTACCAAACAGGCACCAAGACAACGCGTTCCATATCGAGGTCTTGCCAGACCCGTTCGCACCAAGGTCGGGCTCAACTTCATTCTCCCCGCGCAGGAAACAGACTCCGATCGGAAGAGAGGAGAAATCCAACTGCTGCGCGGGGGAGGTGAAGCTTCTAAAGTTTTTTATCGTGATGTCTTGGAACGTGATCTTCATTTGACCTTTTCCATCAGCTTTCTACCGCGACTCAACAGATGAGGATCAATCCCTCTCTGTTGTGCATACGCCTCTAATGTCTGTTCATCAGATAGGCGCGACCGCTGGGGGGCTGTTGCTCCGAGCGATAGACCCGCGGCACCTGTTACTGCTTGGACCATGTGAATGATATAGCCATGCTTCTTCCCCCAGGCATGGACTTCTTCTTTTACCTCGCCCCACCTGGCATACTGTTTGGGAGTTACAGAGATGCGGATCTTGAGGATGTCGCCTTTGTTTAAACCGCCCTCAGGCCAATCAACCCCAGCTTTGCCCAAGGTGCATTCCACGAGCCGCTTCTGAGAGCCCGGAACAACAATGCTTTTGCGCTTCAGTGTGGCGGAATCAATGAGGAGCACACGCGGCTTGAAATCATCACCGAAGTCTACAAGGTATGGCGACCCAACGTACGTAATGGGGCCGATGGTCTGCGGGATGTGAACGTCGCCTGCGATGACATTCGCATACGAGTTGAAGATATCAGTCGGGATGCCATCCAATTCTCGATGCTGCCCCGAGGCTCCCTTGAACGTATTATGCGCGAAGATGTAGTCATATCCCTCGTCCTTCAACTTCAACCCGCGCCAGTCGCGCTTGTAGTCAGTTGTATGGGGAAGGAACAGACAGTGCCCAATGCCTGCGACTTCCATGTCTACAGGAAAGGAGATGAACTGAATCTTCCTGAAGTTGCGCAAGAACTCAAAGAATGGGTACGAGGGATCAAGACCATCGTGATTCCCTCGCAGGATTATGATAGGGCACCGATCGGAGAGCGTGACCAAATACTCAACAATTGTGTTCACGAGGAGCGCCCCGTGATTGTCTTTCTTCTCGGTGAGGTCTCCCAAGATCAG
>Ga0247800_1000002_pt1 | contig 71895 bp, 99 predicted proteins | sample UWRJS092311B6_FD_179924 | JGI IMG/M metagenome (GOLD analysis project Ga0247800, IMG submission 179924) | Soil microbial communities from Arlington Agricultural Research Station in Wisconsin, United States - UWRJ-S092-311B-6 | ecosystem: Environmental > Terrestrial > Soil > Agricultural land...
CCGAGCTTTGACACCGTGAAGACTGCCGGAGCTCCCGGAGCTGCCGCTGTGCCCGCCGCTACCGACACGGCGCCGTCCGCTCCCATGACTCCCGAGAGCCAGCCCGCGCCGTCCGTGCAGAACAAGCTGGCCACGCAGCGCACGAAAAATTTGATGCCCACGAGCCCGACCGGTGGACCGGCCCCGGGCGCCGGGCAAATCCTCAACAGCATCCTGAAACAACCTATCTAAAATGAGCGACCCCTATTCCTCCAGCTCGTCCTCCACGAGCACGTCATCCTCCACCAGCACGTCGTCCTCTTCCTCCGAACCAACCGGTGGCGAGATTACTTCGGACCTGCCAAGCGACCTTCCCGGCTACGAGCCGCAAGGCCCGCTGCCCCCGATTGCCCCGCCTCCCGCCCCGGACGAAGACGTTCCGATTGCGCCTCCGCCGGGAGTCGAGATTCCGATTGATTACGACGAGCCGCCCTTTCCGGGCTACATCGTTGAACCCACTCCCCCGCCTGCCACTCCTATCCCTCTCCGTCCACCGGAGCAGCAATGAGCACCAGTTCCTTTTCCTCGAGTTCGTCGACGTCGAGCTCAGGCGTTATCCCGCCCTCGACTCCGCCATACGTCCCGCCTCCGGAGATTCCGCCGGACGACGTGGACAACGAGTTCTACGAGCCGACCCCGAATGACCAAGTCATCGGGGACCCGTCGCACGAAATTCTGCCTCCCGTAGACCCCCTGAACCCGCCCGACGTGGGCGACGGCGAAGGCATCTAAAACGGATTCTTCTCAATGTCCGCGGCTGTCTTCTTTGCATGACACCGCGGACATAACATTTGCAGGTTTCCCTCCCGGTGTTGCTTTCGGTAAAAGCACACCCGCGCCGACGTGTCCATCCTGTGGTGCGCGTCGCCTCGCGGCTCGATACAGTCGAACTCCAATCCGTCCCGCTGGGGGCAGGAAGCACAAACGCCGCCCAGAGTTTCTCTCAGAGCGGCGCGGGCTTTTTGAGCCCAGACCTTTTGGCGTTTGGCCATTATTGGTTGAGCCCAATGGCGACGTCTTCGGCAGCCGCACGCAAGGAGGAGCAGACCTGAGACGTGATGGACACGGCGACCTGTCGGACCGCTCGCTTGCTGAGTTCCATCCCAGCAGCGAACCCCACGACCCCGAGAACGAACATACCGGCGAGATACTGCGGAGCAACTCGAATTTCTGATGACCGAATAAACAAAATCGTTCAGGAGTTCGGCTCAGTTCAGACATTTATAGATACTCGATTGAACGTGTCCGAAACGCCAACTTTGTGAATCCAGCAACACAAACGACAGTGATACCACCGAACGTAGAAAAGGCATTACGGAACGTTTTGGAGCCGGGAGAAAGCTCGACTCAAACCTTTCAGACAGCTTTGAAACCAAGTTTCACCACTCCCACCCTCTGGTTCTCTGTCACACCGGCCCGATTAATTCTATTTTCGACCCTGCGGGGAGGAAAAGTTTTTAGACAGGCGAGGTTCCAGGAAATCGATTCGGTTTCCTTGGAGGCGGGAACTCTCAAAATACTTTTCCGTGATTGCACGGTTCCTGATATTGCGTTTCAGGCGGCAGATGGGGTCCCACAGGAAGTGGTGAACGGCTGTTTGGTGGAAATTAAAGGTAAAATTGGCAGAGAATAAATCCGTCGTAAGCAATCGAGTTAAGTCTGGATTCTCGGGCATCAGCCTTGCTAAATGTTGGTGGCATGGCGAAAGACATCGACCCAAGACTTAAAGCGTTGATTGATGCGGTCACGCAAAAACGTGCTCGGTGCGTGATAGACCACATTCTCAAACATGGGCAAATCACCAATGAGGACCTGAAAAATCTCTACGGTTACAATCATCCACCACGGGCGGCGTGTGATGTGCGGGAACATGGAATCCCGCTAAAAACGATTCGTGTGAGGGCCGAAAACGGCCGGGCCATCGGGGCTTATATTTTCGGCGACCCTGATGACATCAAGGATGGAAGGATGGAAGGATGGGAGGACGGAAAGCATTTTCTAAAGCATTTAAGCAGGAGCTCATCTCAAAATACGGCAGCCGATGTACTATCACTGGAGAACGGCTAGAAGACAGATACTTGCAGATTGACCACCGGATTCCCTATGGAGTTGGAGGCGATTCGGTGGATGACAACAAGGTTGAAGATTTCATGTTGTTGGATGCTTCGGCCCAAAGGGCCAAGAGTTTCTCGTGTGAAGCGTGTGAGAATTTCTTAAAGCTGCACGACCCGAATATTTGCAAAAACTGCTTTTGGGCATCACCGGAGAATTATGACCACGTTGCGATTGTTCCGAAACGAACTGTCACAATGACGTGGAGCGGCGACGAAATTGCACAATTCAATAAGTTAAAAGTGGCCGCATTGAAACAAGGTCAGACGGTTCAGGACTACGTGAAATCTGTCCTGCTTCGACATCAAGATTAAGAAAACAACATCGACAGTTGCCCCTGCGTTTTACGGTTTCTCTGATTACTCAATCCCCTCGATACGTAAAGGCTCTCAGTCGTGTGGATGACCCTCCCGTTGAGGGTACCTTGTGTTGAACGTCCCGCTTCAAGTGAGAGTTTTTCACACCCCAGTTCATCTGGAAGGTCCGAACCATACTGCTTTTCTCCATGAGAACCATCGTAGGATAGAAGAAACGGGACTCGTCTTTGATTAAGGTTCTCTAAACATTTTAACAAACGTTCGGTTTCGAGTTGTTTAAAATAACGTTTGTCCGAACCTTCCGTCGTTCCTCTATAGGGCGGGTCAAAATACACCATATCCGACTTGGTGGCGTCCTTTACACACTCAGAGAAATCTCCAACAAAAAAGCGGGTCTTCCCTTTTAACAAGGAACTCACGGCCAGAATACTGGCCCTCATAGTGTCAGGTGCGGTCCCCATTCGTCTCTTATCCGGTGATTGAGTGAAGTTGCCGTTCGCACTAAATCGGATGGCGTTAGCGACACAACGAGCAACTAAAAATAGAAACATTACCGGGTCACGGTCAGAATTGTATTTGGACCGAATTGAGAAGAAGTAATCGTATCTTTGAGTCGGAGTTTCCCCTTGGGCCTTCCACAGTGATTCGTATTGTGAGGCAGCCTTCCGAGGATGTTCGATAATCAACCTCAACAATTCGACCAATGGAGAACACACATCCCCAATCACAAACTCTTCAGCCAGTCGATTCTGTGCAGCAAAAATGGTGAGGGCTGCCGACCCAGCAAACGGCTCATAAAGAACATCCACCGAACGTGGGAAGAATTGGCAGATTTTCGGAGCAAGTTTCCTCTTGCTCCCCTGATACGGGATTACGTGTGGAATTCGTGTCATTTTAAGTGGTTTGGGTTGCAACTGTCGGTGATTCCACCAACGGCAATCCCCTTAGGCAATCGTCGAATTTCCCCGCCATTTCGTGAGGCAATCCAACCGTAAAATCGGCATTTTCAACGTGATTCGGTCTGTGCATTGACTTGCTGACACCATCGCGAGTTTCATAAAAGAGAGTGTAGCTTGTTCATGTTGGTGGTCTCTGCGGCAATTCGGTCCTCGTAGGACGCAATCATTTTCATGGCGTCCTCCTCAGACCCAATAACGAAAACTCCCTTTCGACTCGTGGCGAGAAAAGCAGAAGTCTTCCTACTCGGAGCAATCACCTGCTGCTGAATCCAGTGGCCCGTGACCGCAAACAATTCCGCAAGTCCCGGGATGGTAATGGCCTTGTTCTCACCCACGCAGGCGTCGGCAAGAAAGTTCAGGATTTCCCGTTGCTTGCTTTGTGGTTCGAACTCCGCCGCCAGTTGGCGGACGGCTAAAAATGAAGTCAGTGTTCATAAATTACATCCCCCGAATCAGGGTTTTCTTGGCCCGCGTCACGGCGACGTAGAAAATGTTGGCCTCTTCATCGTTCCCGCCAGCCACGTTCCGGAAGCTCGAGTTGACCAAGCACACCGTGTCCCACTCGAGGCCCTTGGCCTTGTGGACCGAGCTGCAGACCACGGCCGGGGTCCGGTTGCCCGCGCTATCTTGGAAAATCTCGGTGATGCGCGCCTCGACCTGCGAAACATTCACGCAGCCGTCAGCAATCGCCGTGAGCGTCGCGACTTGGTCCTGAGCGAGCTCAATCTTGCTCTGGACGAACTTGCCACCAGCAGCCTGAGCGCGGCGCACCTGCTTTTCGCCCCAGAGCTCGAGCTTGCGGAGGAAATCCGGCACGCTCTTGGCCTTGAGCTTGCGGACCATGCCGACCAGCTGCTGGCCGATGTCGCGGCCTTCCACGCGAGCGGACACGCCCCGGCGGAGCAACCCGAGGCAGATAGTCATCAGGGGCGCGTTCAGGCGGCTCAGGACGGCGTCGCCGACCACGAGGGCATTGACCGCCGAGCTCAGGGACATCTCGGTCACCGTGCCCTCGGGCGCCGAAGGAGCCGCGGTGTAATCGGGCACGATGGTGTTGGCCAGCTCGACCACGGCCTTCGGGCAACGATACGTCGTGGTCAGGCCGAGCGTGGAAGCGTTCAGGCGTTGCTTCATCAGGTGCATGCCGTCCGAGGCAGCACCGCGGAAACCGTAGATGGCCTGCCGGTCATCACCCACAACGCAGATTCGGCCACCGGGGTTGCAGGCGCGTTCAGCCATCAACAGCTGGGGCATGTTCATGTCCTGTGCCTCGTCGATGACGACCAGCGAAAAGGTGGGCTTCACCCAACCGGCGGCGACGGGCAGCCAGACCATGTCATTGAAGGAAATCCGGCCCATGCCGTCCTTCTCGAGGCTGCAGCGCAACACGTCGATGGCAATCTGGGAGAGCTTGGCCGGGGGGAAGGAGAGCTCGAGGTCATCCGGGGCGGAGATGTCGCGGGCGTCGGCGAGCTCGAGCACCTCGTTCAGGCTGGGCACGTTCACGAAGCTGTTTTTGCAGAAGCCGACCAGCTTGATGACCTGCGTGGTGATTTCCTCGGGCAGGCCGGGGCTGACGTGCTCAATGCGGTCGTATTCCACGGCGTCCTCGGGCTTGACATCGACCCACACCCGCTTGATGAAGCTGTAGCCGAGGGAGTGGAGGGTCTTGACCTCAACGCGGGGGTCGGAAATTTTCGACTGCGCCTCGACCTGATTTTTCTTGTTGAACACCGCGTAGAGGAGCTTGCCGGACTCGGGAGCGTTGGCGAAGGCCTGCTTGATGGTCGTCGTCTTGCCGGTCCCAGCGCGGGCTTGCACCACGAGGTTGCCCGTGCCCGTGGCGAACCACCCGAAAATCGCGGCCTGCTCCTCGGACCAGTTCACGGCGGGGGCGGTGCCCTTAAGGAACTCTTCCCGCTCGGATTCGGTGTGCTCGTCGGCAGCGGCGAGGGCGGCGTCGTAGGCCTTGCCCTTCACAAGGGCGTTAGCCTGCGCGGCGAGCTCAGCCCGGACCGTCCAGCAGCGCTTGGCCGCATTCCACCGGGCGCCCATCGACTTCAGGGCTTCCTTCACGGGGTAAGTGTTCCCGCTTATTTCCACGTAAGCTTTCGTCGTCTCGTTCATGACTCAATGTCGCACAGGTCGGATTCGGCGCAAGCACTATTTTTCGACTTTCTTTGTTCTCATTGAACCTCCGTAGTAATACGGGGTCCTTGCTCTCAACGACCCACTCGCGCACCCCGTCAAATTTTATTTTCGCGTCTCCGTCGGATACCGGCGCGACCAATGCCAGAGCGGCCAGAAAGGCTCCCAGCCATCTACGGAGGCGGGCTCGCGCACACTGGGCGGCGATGGTCATTGGGTAGTGATTCACAAAAGAAAACGGGGCAGGAGTCCTTCCCGCCCCTAGCAGCTTAGCTGCATCGGCCATCGTGTGCCGTTTTAATTGTTGTGATGAATGGCGCCGTTCTGGTTTCCACCAGCGGCGACTCCACCAGCTCCGCCAGCTCCGCCCGCGCCACCGGCTCCGCCTTCAGCGGTTCCACCCGTGGCAACTGCTCCGCCGCCAGATTGGTTCACGGAAGTGCGCGCCGGACGCAGCAACGCCGCTCCGCCCGCGATGCCGCCCGCCTGCGCTACGGCGGGAACGAATCCCGGGCCGGAGCCATTGGCCACAACTTCCGCGATGCTGCCCGGAAAGTTCGGGTCAGTCAAAATGATGGTCGTGGTGCTGGGCGAGAAAACGCCACGCGTGGTGATGCGCGTCACGTCGAGCCCGTTGATTTTGCCCACCTGTCGCACGTTGGTGCAGCCAACCGCGAACAGCGCGAGGCCCAGAAGGATGATTGAGTATTTGATTTTGGTCATTGTGGTTCGTAGGTTACGACAGAGCGCCCGCTCCGTCAAATCATGCGGCCTGCTTCTCTTTCCAAGCAAGCCTTTTGTCGGCTTCCACCATCATGCACACCAACGCTCGAAAGCTCATGGATGGTTCCCATCCAAGCGCAGCTTTCGTCTGACTTGAGTCACCCAAGAGCAGGTCCACTTCCGTTGGGCGGAGAAGCCGCTTGTCAAAAACAACGTGGTCTTCCCAAGTCCCGCTGAGCCCGGAGAACTTGAAGGCCCAGTCAAGAAAATCTCGCACGCTCCAAGTCTCGCCCGTGGCCACGATGTAGTCGCCCGGCTTGTCCTGCTGCAGCATGAGCCACATGGCCTTCACGTAATCGCCCGCGAAGCCCCAGTCTCGCTTGGCGTCCAGATTCCCGAGCACCAGTTTTTCTTGGAGCCCATATTTGATTCGGCCCAAGGCCCGCGTAATTTTACGGGTCACGAAGGTCTCACCGCGGCGAGGGCTTTCGTGATTGAAGAGGATGCCGTTGCTGGCATGCAGGCCATAAGCCTCACGGTAATTGATGGTCGCGTAGTGCGCCATCACCTTCGCGCAGCCGTAAGGCGAACGCGGGTAGAAGGGCGTCGTGATTTTCTGCGGGTTGTCCTGCACCAAGCCGAACATCTCGGAGGACCCGGCCTGATAGAACCGCGAGTGCGGGCTGACGGTTTTCAGGGCCTCGAGGAGACGGAGGGCGCCCATGCCCGTCGCGTCGCCCGTGTAAATCGGCATGTCGAAAGACACGCGCACGTGCGACTGTGCCGCCAAGTTGTAAACCTCGTCGGGGTTCACGATGTCCAAGATGTCGCACAGCGAAGCGAAGTCGGTCAGGTCAGCGTAGTGCAGCTGTAGCCTGTCGAAAATGTGGTCGATGCGGCCCGTGTTGAACGAGGAGGAGCGGCGCACGGTGCCGTGAACCTCGTAGCCCTTTTCAAGCAGGAGCTCGGCGAGGTAGGAGCCATCCTGCCCGGTGATGCCAGTAATGAGTGCGGTTTTCATGCGAATGCGTAGCCGGTTTCTTTGTCGAGGCTCTCGATAATTAGGATGCCTCGGTAGGTGAAGTGTTTCGGAAAACCATAGGGCATTGCCGGAGAGGTGTTGTCGAACTTGGACGGCCCTCCGAAGTAGTCGTAGCAATAGCTGTAAAGCCAGAGGTAGTCCATGTATCCTGCGATGCACACGCGAGGCCTCTGGCCCTTGGCGCCGTCCATCTCAATGATGATGGTTCGCCGCATGAAGTCGTGCACCTTCGCCCTCAGGAAGGCCTGCGTGACCGTGTGCTTAACGCAGCCGTCGCGGGTCATCTCGAGGATGTGGACCGGCCGCATGTCGTCGAAGGAGCTCATTTTCCGGTGATGATGGTTTTCGGTGCCCCGCGCAACATGGAGTCCGAGGGCAGGAACTTTTTATAGAATCCCCTGTCAAAAAACATGTTAAATTCGGGTCGGATTCGCGTGATGGCGCCGGTCTGTGAGGACATCTTGAACTCGAGGATAACGCCACCGATTTCACAGCGGAGATGCTGCTTGCGCGTGAACATGTCTTGGTCCTTGAAGCCCGGCATGCCCACGATGTGAACGTTCCGGTCGAAGCTGTAGCCGCTGACGTGGTAGTGGCCCTGCACCAGAATGGCTGGCTTCTCTCCGCCCTGAAAGCTCTCGACCATTTTCTGGCCCTTGTAGCTTCGAGCATACGCGGAGCCGCCGCCCGGGTGCTGAATCTTCATGCGGTTGATGAACTCGCCGCACTTCAGCTCGACGTCGGCTTCTACGTGCCCGATGTATTTCATGTCGAATCGCTGCAGCCGCTCGCAGACCATCTGCAAGTAGGCTCCGAAGTTGAAGCCCTCTTTTTGCCACCAGCCCTCGTGGTCATCGCCCGTGATGAAGTGCGTGGTGATTCCGTCCCTCTGTGGGTAGTTGCGAGCGCAGTAAAGGGCCTGACCGTCGATGCTGGTCTCGATGACGCTGGCCCCGTTGATGCGCGGGATGTAGCCGTCGACGATGTTGCCCGCATGGAAAACGTCCTTGACGCCCTCCCGCTGAAAAAGGTCATACTGCGCGTGGAGAGCGTCGAGGCGTTCTTCCCGACAGCAAAGGTGCGTGTCGGACACAAGCCCGATTTTGGTCCAAGCGTCGCCATCGAACACGTCGAGCGGGATATTCCCGAACTCCGCCGGAATGGTTTTGGCGGCTTCAATCAAGGGGTCGACCGCTGGGGCAGTAGTGGCGCAGACCGCCGTGGGGTTTTCGGCGTTAACGTTTGAGGTGGTCCACGCTCCTCCCTCGACTATGGTGTTCCACGGGCTCCCCTTGGAGATGGCGTCCCCCACCTTCGACATCAATTGGGCGGACAGGGCTTTTCCGGCCGCATACGCCGGGTCCTTCATCCTCTCGGCTTCGAGTGCCGCGGCTCGGGCCAAACGCTGGCGCTGCCCGCGGATTGCGGCTTCACTCCGGTCCAAGGCCACAGCACAGAATTGATGTGTGTGGCTCGGGTCAGAAACGAGAGAGATGTCTTCAGCTGTCCAAGGGCGGCGGTTCATTTTTGTTCTTGCGTTTGGGTTTGGTTTTTTCAAGGTTCTCTGCGACGGCTTCCGCCGCCATGATGATTTGTTCCTGCGAGGTCTTCGCAAAAGCGTCGTCGAAGGCCTGCATTGCGTCCGCGGGAGTTTTCCCGAGCCCGATGATTGCGTAGCCAGTGCGGTTGATGTCACCGTAGAAGCATATGAACTGCTCGCCGTCGTTCGCAATGGTCGGGTGGAACTGCACGGCTGGCCGGGCTGCGACTCTCAGGGCCGCGGCCTGTGCGGTTAGGTATTCGGCCTGCGCCTTGTAGGCCGAAGTGACGGCGTCGTAGATTTGGTCGTGCGCCGAGGTGTCCCAGCGCGACTTGTCCTCGAGGATTGAATCAATGCAAAGACACACGTTGTTGAAGGTCACGGCGGCGCTCGCGGCAACACCGCCCTCGATTTTCCGCGGCGTGAAATCCTCTTCGAGCTGGAAGAACGGCTTCGGGCACATCAAGAAGGGCTGCAGCACTTGGATGATTTGGTGCAGCGTGGCAAGCTGAACTTGGGTGAGGGCCTCTCGAGTTGGCACCACGGCTGACTGCTGTTGGTGAGCTCCGGCTATGCGCTTCTCTTTGTTATGGTCGTTGCCCATTGTAGTAAGTGTAGCGCGTCGGCGCAGTTGTCGTCAACTATCGGAACGTTAGGGAAAAGTTTTTGTGCGGCCTCAATCATCCAGTCCTTGTCGGCCGCGCCGGAGCCGGTGGCCAGCTTCTTCAGGGTCTTCACGTTGATGCAGTCCGTCGAGATGCTGTGCCGATAGCAGAACAGCCACACGACGGCGCGGAAGCTGGACCACAGCTGCGTCTGCAGGGTGAAGCGGGAAAACTGGACGTCCTCGAACACCACAAAGTCCACGGGCATGCTTGCGCCCTCGGCGGGATGGGCTCGCCAGAACTCTTCCAGCTTGCGGTTGAGCGCGGGGATGCGGGGGTCGAGACGACGGTCAAGGCGCAGCTTGGCGGCGCGCTTCCGGGAGTCCTCGCTTTGCAGGGTCCAAGTGCCCGCGGTGATTCCGCCGCCTTGGTTACGGTAAGCCCAGCCGGTGTCAGAGCCCAAGTCAAGAGCGAGGATGGTTTTCACTTCTTCACGCCCTTCTTGAACGCTGCCCTCAGCTTCTCGATGATTTGCCCGTGCGTCTGGTGAATGGCCTGCCTGCTCACCTTCCGCGTGCGGGCGATGTCGGCCATGCTGACCTTCTCGTCGTAGATAAGCCGGAGCAGTTCTTTTTCCGCCGCCGTCAGCTTCACGCGGCACTTCTTCAGGAGCGAGAGGTTCAGCGTCTGCTCCTCCTGCTCCATCACGACCTCGTCGGTGCTAGGAGCCAGCTCTGTGGCCGGGCGTTTCTGGTGATTGAGCGGCTTGAGCTCTCCGTCGCCGCGGTTGTCTTCGACGTAGCTCTGGAAGGTCGGGAAGGTGTCGGAGTGCGAGGACGGCGTGACCACGTTCTTGTCCTTCCACAGGCCCGCGATGGCTCCGCGAAGAAAAGGCATGAGGTATCGGGTGAAGCGGTTCCCGCGGCTCGGGTCGAAGCGGTCAATGGCGTTCATCAACGCGGCATTGACGGCAGAAATCACTTCGTCGTCCGGTAAACGGCCACGATTTTGGCGGCGAGCGAAGCGAGCTGCGTAAAGGAGATGATTTCGGATGAGGAATTCGCGAGCCTCCGCATCGCCTTTCTTTGCTTTGGTGAAAAGCTCAACCTCTTCTTCGGGAGTCGTGAGCTTGAAGCGGAGGTTTTCGTTTGCACGGTAGTAGTTATTGCTGTTCTCGCTGTTCATTAGGTTTCTGGTATGGGCTGTCCGTCCGTTGCTCTGGCACATCCAGAACCGTCAGATTCTTGGGATAGTGGGTGCTGCGGTCGATTGCGTATGTGTGAACTCCAGCCGCGCCGGGCCTCTCTTCAATCTTGAAGAGGTTGCCCTTGCTAAGCGTGTGAAGGTCGCGATTGAATTTTGGAAAGGGCATCTGTCGAAGGACTTCCGAGATGCCGGGCACTTGCTGAAACTGTTGGTAGAGGTCCAGCGCGCACCCAACCCAGTTGTTGGCGTCAGCGTCGGTCTTCGTGAAATATTCGCGCATCCACACGATTAGAACCTGCGCGAGGGCCGAGGTCTTGCTGGACCGTTGGGCACTCTTCACCATTTCGGGGTTGTGATAGGCCTTGATGCCTCCGAAGCGGGCTTCGTCCTGCGTCGTTCCGACGCACTGCGGCGGGATTACGTAATCCAGCAGGAATCGGCAGAACCACGGAAGCTCGCGGGCGAGAATTTCATCCAGCTCTTTCTTGGGCGGGAAAACTTTCTTGGGAGACTGCGCCAAAAACATCATGACCTTGTCCTTCATGCTGGCGTCCATGTCGGGATGAATCTGAGAATCCGCGTCAAGGTTGCAGGTGACGTGAATTCGAGCGGTGCATCCAATGACTCCGCCCACGCGGAACTTTTCGTTGCCCTCCCGCTCATTGTTAGCCGTGCCCTTCTTGATGTTTTCGCTGAAGCGGCGCAGCATCCGTTCGCTTTCGGTCACCGCGGTGTCATCGACAACATGCAGCCCGTAGTCGAAAAGCTGCGAGTTGAACTGAGTCTCTCCGAGCAGGTGCGCCGCTGCTTCGGCGAAGCCGCCGACGATGCCGCCGAGAATCCTGCGGCAACCAAAGGTCTTGCCGCAAGCCACGGGTCCGGCAATGTAAACGGCGTGCCCGAGCTGAAGGTCTCGGTGGTAACAGCCCTTGTAAAGGTAGCTGGCCCAGCTCAGGTAAAAGGGCAGCTGGTCAGGCGTGGCGAAGAAGTTGTCGTAGTATTCGGAAACCCACGGGAACTGCCCATCGGGACCCCAGACGGCGGTGCCGTTCGCAGGTGTCATGGCGTCGATGTTGTGCGTGTTGATATACCAGTCGTTGTTGAAAAAGATTTTGCCCTTCTTGAAGAAGGCAAAACTCTTCATGCCCTTCACGCGTTGCTGGTGGTGGATGTAGGCAATGGCGCCCTCGACCTCGGAGAACCTCTCGCCCTTTTTCTTGCTGACCTCGCGAGTCAGGCCGCGGTTCACGAGTAGCTCATTGATGACGTTGTCTTTGTTAAGAATGTCCCAGCGACCGCAGTCTCGTCTGACGCCGTAATCTTTTCCGTCGAAGTAGATGTCCTTGACGGCGCCCCCGATTCGATTTTCCTCGAAGCGCTTCACCCAGTCCGCGCCTAACAACTCATACCAAGAGTAGAAGGGCTTGCTCGCGTGATGCGCGAAGGTCCATATGCCGTTGTCCTGAACGATGGCGGAGGTCTTCGATTCCGAACCCTCCACCCAGAATGTGGGGCCTTGCGTGCCGGGGGCGAAGTCGCCTTCCCACTCCTTGAAGCGGGGATACTGCGTGGCGGACAGTTCGCGAAAGCGCTCCTCAACCATCTTCGGTGGAATCTTGCAGCCGGGCTCGTTGTCCTTGAAGTTGTAAGCCCGCACCATCTTCACCAGCCAGCCGGAGAGCAGGCCCCAAGGCACCGGGGTCGTGTGGATTTGTTTCCACTCGGACCCGAGCTGATAATAGCGCGAGGGCTCCATGTAGCCCTTGTCCAGATTGCTCAGTTGGTGAATCGGAAGAAACTCGTGCAGACTTTTCAGAATGAAGCAAGCAAAGGTGCGCGAGGAAAACATGATGGGCCGCTCGAAAATCCAGACCAGCCGCCAATTACCGGACAGGGAGCGCTCGACCCAGTTCGGCTTGATGTCCATGCGAGCGATTGCATTCTCGATTTCCAGCTCGGTGAACTTTGCGTCGTAGTCACCCGGGAAGCTCGTCATTTCGATGGGGTAGTTTGCGTTGTCCTTTCCGCCGGACTCGGACACGCGCCCGTTCTCGTTGACGCCCACGAAGCCGGAGTAGAAGCAGTAATTGGTCGATGGCTCGTTGGCCCAAGCGATGCGGGCGCCCTTGTCGGCGATGCAATTCTCGGGGACCTTGTCAACCTTATTCAGCAGTTCCCACGGATTTCCTTCAAACGTTTCAGACGAGGAGAGATTCTTAAGATATCGCACAGGATAAGAGTATCTCGGGTTATGGCTTCCCGTCAACCGGGGGTCGGTCTTTTCGACACAGACAGGGTAGCATGATGCCGTCCCTCTTGGGGTCGCAGCACGGCTCCGGCAGACAGCCTTGACGTGTTAGAACGTGTGTGGCCCATCGGTTGTGCGATTCGCACCACCACCATTTTTTGAAGTCTAAAACTCGAAAATACTGTGGCCCTGTGTCGGGCGAGGGTTCCAATGCAAGCAAGACCGCCTCTTGGTTAGAAATCTCCACGCCACAGGCAGGTCGGCACTCCCAGATGCCCTTCACGCCCTTCTCATTCACCCGGTGGAAGTAACCGCCGCATTCATCGAGCGAGCATCCGCAAAGTCGGCAATTCATAGGTCACTTGAGATAATGTGGGACTTCCTTCGCCTCCGCCGCAATCGGGCAGCCCTTGAGCCACTCGGGGCACTGGGACATGACGTGCTCGACGTCCTTCGCCGTGACCGACTGGTCCACCTCGTTGATGGCTTCGTCGTGCGCCGAAAAAAGCACCGCACCGTCGCCAAACTCTCTATCCAAGGCTAGGCAATGTTCACCAAACACGTCACGCGCAATCGCCTGAATCATATTTTCCGTGAGCATGCCGCCGTAGTAGGCGATGCGAACAAGGCGCCCCAGCTTAATCCCCTCGGCGCGGCACTGAAGACGATTTCGCCACTGGTCCTTTTCCTCGTCATACACCTTGGTCCACTCTTGGGCAACCTTGCGATACGTTAGCGCACGGCCGGAAGGAAGACCGATGGAAAACTCTCCATCTAGCACCGAATTCTTGAATGCCTTGTCGAGGTGCTTCCACAGCCCCACAATCTTCGGGTTGTTGGCGCGGAACTCCGCCACGCACTTCTTCGAGAAACGTCCGTAGCCCGACTCCATCTTGGGCGTTCCGTCCTTCTCGAGCATGGGTTCTCCTTCGTCGTTCAACAGTGGGATGAACTCCGGGTCGTCCTTGGTGATGTCAATGCCCGCATTCGTTTGAGCCATCTGGATGAACTTTTCCCAAGCGGCTTGGTAGCCAAGACTGAGCACCTGCGCCTTGCTGAGCGCGTAGCGGTCCTTGTCCTGTTTTTTCAGTTCGCCGCCGGTCCAGCCCATGTGCTGGCGAGCGAAGGCTTCATAGGGACTTTGCCCCGCCGCCATCATGTCGAGGAGCTCTTGGTTGCCGGTGACCCAAGCCAAGCAGCGCGGCTCAATCTGGGAGAGGTCCGCGACAATCATTTTCTTTCCGGCCCGCGGAATAATCAGGGAGCGGATGTCGAGGGCGGCGGTCACCCAACTGGGGAGCTTGCCCTCCTTGTAGAGGCTGTATTCAATCTCCTTAAGGCGGTCGGGCTCGGTGACGAGAAAACCTTTGTCATCGCGATACAGCGGTTCCTTGCGGAAGTTCTGGAAGTTGATGCCGCCGTCGCCGGACCATCGGCCCGTGTGCGCTCCGAAATACTTCAGGCGAAACTGGAGGATGCCGTCCGGGGTCAGGCGTTCCTTGATGGTCTCGAGGTCACCCAAAAATTTGTTGATGGAGCGACGCTTGGCGACGTTGGCCACCCACTCGAACCGCGGAGAGTAGAGTGCTTCCCACTCGTCGAAGGCTTCCTCGCCCTCGTGGGCCTTCACTGGCGGCGAGGGAATGCCTTCCTTGCGGCAGCGCTCCGCAATCGCAATGGTCGACGTGGGCTTGAAGCCCTCCTTAATCCAAGGCAGCGTGTTCTCGCAGTCGAGGAGCATCGTGTGCGCCGTCTTGATGTAGTCGGTGAGCTTCTCGACGTCGATTTGCACCCCGCGCTTTCCCTGTCGACTCGTCTGCCGGGCTAACGCCCTTTCGAACTCCGGCCACTTGTCTCCGTGCTTGACCCACAGCTCGCGAGTTGTGACGGCGTCACGTCGGCCATACTTCAGCATTTCCGGCCAGAGCCCGTCGGCCTTCATCATGTCCGGCGTCTTGCCATTCGCTTTGTCACGCACGGTCTTGTCCAGCTCGACGCCTAACAAAAACTTGGCGGCTTCATCGAGGCTCCGTCGGTTACAGAGGTAGGCCGACATGTTCGCCGTGCAGAACCAGTCCTTGGGGAAAATCTTGGGGGCAATGCCGAGCTCGACGTTGCGTTCATACACCCCGCTGTCGAAGTGTTCGTTGTGAGAGACCAGCGTGTGCCCGTCCAGAGAGTTCCAATTGAAGTCCCGCGGGTGCCCGGCCCAAGTCTGCGTGTCATCGGCCACGGTTATCAGGTAATTGTCGAACCGCGGGCTGTGCATGTATTGGTAGTCCCCCATTTCGGTGATGGAGTAACCGCCGCCCTTCTTGGCCTTGTGGTAGAAAGTCTCTGTGTCGAATCCAATGATGCGGTGGGACATATTTTTATCGGTCTGGACCGTCGCTGTAAGCGCAGAGCCAGCCAACCAGTAGCGACATAGCCACAATCGCCGTGACCACGAACCCAAACGCCTTGGCCGCGATGGCGAAAATACCCCCGAGACAAAGAATGAATGGCACTATCAAAAGGCCCAGTAAGAATCGTTGGAGTCGGCTCACAGCGTGATGCCGCAGGACGGCGTTGACTGCACCTTGTTGCGGATGATTTTTCGGATGGCTGCCTCGAGGCGTTTGTGCGCGCACTCCGCGGCGTATCCGGTGATTAAGCGCAAATCATTTTCAGTCGCGTGAGGGGCCGGGTAAAGGGGCTCGCGGACCTTGCTTTCGATTTGCCGAATGAGACAGTCAACCTCGGCTTCGATATCGTCAAGGAACTCTTGCGAGACCCTTTTGAACTTACCCGCACGATTCACTTTGGAATACATGAGAGCATGTTCTTTGACGTTGCTGGCGACGGTGAGGTTGGTTCTTTGGTTGTTTTGTTTGTCGTTGTTCATAAATTGGAAGCTGCAAAAGACCCTCTCACGACTAACTCCTCCTGAGCATGAGATTTCTGTGTGGTGTTACTGGCTCCACTGGTCAGTAGGCGGGAGCCACAGCTATTACAAGGAAAAAGGCCCGGCGGATGGTATGCCAAGTGCGCTTTCGCGCAATGTCGGCCACATTTTCCTAATGCCGGGAAAGTCATTGTGGTATTCTCGCACAGCAACCTGTCGGTGTCAAATCGAGCGCCAGCAAGCAGGCCGCTTCCATCTCGTCGCGTCGTCGCTCCCACTCTCGTCGCACCTCGGAGGTCTGGTTGAAGTCCAGAGCCATCTGCCACGCCTCCTTGTAGTTTATCCAAGCTGCGAGGGCAAGAGAGTTCATAAAAAGAGGGCGCGAGAATGGAGAAACAACAAACCACTCTCGCGCCCGAGGCAAACGGGTTCTAGCTGCCCGTAATCTGTTTGATGAAGGCCCGGAAGGTGTCCGAGGTCTTGACTCCGGCCTTGAGCACCGGCACGTAGGCCGAGTTGCCCGTCCCATAAATCTTCAGCTTGGTGCCGAAGGTGTAGGTGAATGACGAGTAACCGCCCGCGGCGAGATGCCCGTTCTTCTTGTCGCTGCGGATGACGCAGGCGCCTTCAGTGAAGAGACCGCCCTTCATGTCCATCGTGGCGAGCGCATACTGCTTGTCCTCGCACAGGAACGGAAAAAGAATCCGGTCCGGGTCAGCGACGTCGTTCGGCTTCTGCACCAAGAACAGTGCGGTCGCCAGCGTCTTGAATTCCTTGGAGGGAATCCCAGCGGCTTTCTTTTCCTTGTGCTCCTTGGAGTTCAAGGTGCCGTTGACCTTCGCCAACTCGGCGAGGCTGTTGCAGAACAGGCCCTGCTCGTCGCCTCCGTAGGGAACCACTTCGGTGTAGCGGTCCTTGCGGAATCCGATGCACACGATGGTGACCGGCTCGCTGCCAGCCTTCAGCAAGGAACCGTCCTTGATGACCGGCGGCGTGTAAATCGCCACTTGGTCCTTGAACACGATTTCACCCAGAGCGAAGGCAACCGCGAGGCTGCTGGACTTCTGGACGACCTTGAGCTTCGGGAACTTGATGCCATCGAAGCCGAGGTTCTCCTCGTTGTAGGGGAAAGCAGGGGCGGGAGCCGCTACGTCGTAGGAGACGGGGTTGCCGTGCTCGTCGCACTGGACGGGCTTGGCAGGCTGTTCCGGGGCGATAGGTTCCGTAGCGTCTACGGGCACACCGGGTTTGGAGAAGTTTACGTTACTCATGTTTGGTTTTTGGTTTTGGTTGTCTTGTCTACTATCTCGCAGCTTTATTGCTCGAGTCTTTGTCCGTTTTCATGCGGAGAACATTAAAGGAAGGTCCCACCTCTGCGGCACCCTCGTCAACTATTGCCTGACGAAAAGCTGCAACAGTTTTTTCCTTGTGGTTCCGAGGTGCGGCCAGCTGAATCAGCTCGTCGAGGTTGGTGATGGCAACGTCATAGAGGGCCTCGACCTTCTCGCGGTGCTCTTCGGGCAGAAAACGCTTGGCAATCTCGCCGACCTTCTTCGGATGCGAGAGCTTGATTCGCGACATGGGCACCATTACGTAGCCCTCGGGGATGAACTCCTCGTCGTTCGCGGCCTTGGTCGTGGCGTTCTTGCGAAAGGACTCGGCCCACAGCTTGACCACTTGGGCCAGCTTCATTCCTTGGCTCACCTTCACCGGGTCCTCGAGGCTCACGGTGTTGATGTCATCGGGCACAACGAGCGGCGCGTATTTCTTTGCTACTTGGATGGCGAGCTCGGCGACCTTGGGGCAAACACCAACCAGCGAACAGAAAAGACAAGTGCCAACCGTGGCCCGCGCCATAGAGAAATCCTGAGGATTCTTGCTTGCCTCAATGGCTCGGGCAACCACGGTCCGCACTCTAAGGTGAAACGCTTCGGGAACCGAGATGTCAAAAACGAAATCAGATTCATGGTCAATGTGGGGCTGGAAAAACAGGACTCGACAGGTCTTCAGCTTGGGAAAGCGACGCTTGAGCCCGAGCATGTATGAGATACCCTGCAGGTTGTCCTTGGCGTCGGTGACAGCATTCTTGCCAAACTTCCAGTCGATGATTTCCGCGTGGGTCTGGTCGGCGTTGACGATGCAGAAGTCCGCGTATCCCCCGGTGGTGCCCATCCAGTAGACTCCGTCCGGACCTTGGATTTGTTCGTCGTCGCAGGGCAGATATTCCTCGCGGATGACCGTGGACCCGATGCCAAACTCGGCAATACGCTCTGCCACCAGATTGCGGCACTGCTCCACGACTAGGGCCTTGTAGTCTGGGATTCGGTTGTTGTCCTCGCCAGACTCCACGGCGTCATGCTGCAGCGTGCCCATGATGGATGCCTCGCTCTCGGTGTGAGTCGGGCTATACTTGGCACAGGCCTCTCGGCATTGAAGAGTAGAGGGCGAGTAGGGATGGTGCGGACGAGGAGTGACTTGTTCGACTTGGTTGCTCATTTGATTTAGTCCACCAATCACATGCTGAACTGAGAGCCGTCGACCTTTTCTTCGACGACGACGGGACCGTCGAGCAGGTCACCGAGGTATCGGTGGCCGAGGTTGTAGATGGATGGGTAGGAGCCGAGGTGGTTGTCGGTGTTCATTGCACGCGTTGGTTTTTAATTTTCGAGTTTGATTCTTCCGCAATCGCAGCCCATGGGCACAAAAGAATGCTCCGGGCTGTGATGAAGTCGAGTGTCGCCACACCAGCACACTTCGAGGTCCACCTCATTTTTACAGTCGGGACAAACGTCCCTTGGCGGTTCCTCCGGCTGGTGATGGAGATTCATTTCTTCCTCGGTTTGAAGTTCGGGTTGTGCTTGATGGCGGCGAGGAGCTGCTTCTGGTCTTCGGCGTTGCCCTTGCTGCTGTGCTTGGCCATGACGCGCCCGGTGTCTTTGTTGACCGTGCGGTAGCCGCCCTTCACTTTTGTGGTCTTGTATGGCATAAATCAATGCTTGAGTTCTTCGTAGAATCGGTCCACGGCGGCGCCCGCGAGCCAGCCCTCGCACCATGCTGCTTTCGCACGGCCCGAGATGGGGCAGGCCTCAAAGCGGGTGCCCTTGGCTTGGGCATCAAAGCCCTCTTCCCAGCGGGCGAAGACGGCTTGCTGACCTTTCGTCAAGGCCAGCTCGGAGCTGTCGGGGACGGTGATACGTTTGTTTTCGGAGCTTATGTTCATTTATTTGATTTGGTGAGTTCCGGTGAGTTCCACTATGCCGCTTTCGAGCTTCTCGACTTTTGGCGTCAATCCCGCCAGCCCAAAAAGGTAGTGGGCGCGGGCGATGGCTTCCCTCTTGGTCTTATACCACTCCTTGCAGCCCTCGACGTAGTCCATGGCCCAGCGGAGCGAGCCGCTTCGATATTTCCAGACTCGAATCTTCATAGCACCGAGAAAATATCACTGAGCTCGCCCTCTGTCAAATGGAGATTTGAGGCCAGCAGGTCCCCGTCATTCAGGGCGTCTTGCTGGTTCAGGCGGGTCACAAGGCGACGATGCACGGCTTCCTCCCGGGTGCCCGCGGCGAGGATTAGCCGGTAGAGGCTTTTGGACTTGGCACCGATGCGGGGCAGGCGACCGAACACCTGCCGGATGTTGACCGCCGAGTTGCAAGGCGAAACATGGCCAACGCGAGGAAAATTCCCGTCGAAATCAGCAAGAGTGATACAAATGCCACCAGCAGCAGAGTTGCAGTTGATAACACGGTTCCGGTTAGCTTGAAAAGAGTCAATGTGCGCGTCGCGCCTTTTCTTACCCGCTGGCCCCACTTGGGAGCCGTCGATTCGGCATTCTGTTTTGAGTCGTCTGCAGAGTTCATCCAGCGTCTGAGTGAAGGTCACGAAGTTGACCACGCTGTAGCCTTGGTCGTTCGCGTCCTCGGTGAGTTGCACGAAGATGGGAACCTTCAGCAGCTCGATTTCTTGGAGAGCCCGGATGATTACCGTCAGGTGTGATTCCTTGTCTGCGGCGGCTCGGTCTCGCAGGGCGCGAATGGAGTCGTCCATTTGTTCGTAAAGCTTCTCGATGGCTCCGCCCTCGGCTAGGTCATACAGCTCCGCGGTGATTTGGCTTTCGGGAAAGTCTGGCAGGTCCTTGATGCGGACGCGCACACCGTGGTCTGGGAAAATCTTTTCGTTGAGCTTGGCCATGGTCTGCTTGCGTTCCTGCTCGTTCCCGGCGAAGCGAAATCCACCGTGCGGCGAGGGGCGACAGTTCCAGCGGCGCACCCATGTCCAGAACCGCACGCCGTGGTCCAGCTCGTGCAGGTCCAGCACGTAGCCAAGGGCCTTGAAGTCGAGCGGGCTGTCTCCGGCTGTGGCTGACAGGCCCAGCGTCTTGAGGCCCTGACGGCGCGCAGCAATGAGGATTTCCGACTGCAGAGAGTCCGTGGCCTTGCAGCGATGCACCTCGTCGAACACCGCCGCCTTGACCGCCGGATGAAAAATGAAGCTGCCGTAGTTGTGCGGGATGGACTTCACTTCCACGCAATGGACCGGCCCGTAGGGACACTTCGGCGTTTTGTCTTCAACCCAGCACTGGCACTGCGTGCATTTCAGGCGGGTCTTCAGGGGTCCGGTCTTGGGAAATTGCCAGCGTCCGTAAGGGGTGCGCCCCGTGCGGAGCATCTCGTAGCCGATGACGTCATAGGCCACGTTGAGTGACGCCCCTGCCCTAATCCAGCCCGTCCGTGCGACATCTGGGCAGACTACGACTGTGGGAAGGTCCAGCTCTCGCAACACGGCAGCGGCAACGTAGGTCTTGCCGGTGCCCATGTCGGAGCCGTCGAGGGCCGCGCCATCACGCCGGATGCAGCTGAGCAGGTGCTCCGCTGCGGCTGGCTGGTGAGGTTTGAGCCCTTCAACGTTCACAGGTTAATTTTCACGACCTCCACTGAGCCCTCTTCCAAGGCGAGCTCAACGGGCTCGAGCTTTCCGTTCTGTGGCTCATAGAAAAACCACTGCCCATCGTTTCGGCGGATGACGTTCATAGCGTGGTATCCCAGAAGCCACTTGTCTCCTTCCGGGAACACCATGAAAATCTTGACGTAAGCAACGCCCACGCTGACCGCAGCTCGCGAGTTGCGGTAGTTTCGCAAGGCCCACACGTCCATCCAGTGCTTGGCTTCACGTGCGAAGTTGTCGCAGTCCCAAGACTGCTCCGTGTATGGCGTCCACTCCTTGTGCGCGACGGCGAAGGCAACCATGGCCTCGAGGTCTTCCTGCGTGGGAGAAATGTAGAAGGCGTCCTCCGGACCGAGAAGCAGGTCGGTGGGCATGACCCAATGGAGGCATTGTTCAATTGCACGAGACATATCCCACCAAGTGAGGATGGAGTAGGAGGTGAGTGATTCAGCTGACGTGCTGAGCGCTAGTGTGAGTGCAAGCAACAGGCTCGCGATTTTCTTTTTCAAACTGGTTAATCCAGCCTTTCAACACGCAGGGTGAATATCGCAGGAGAAGATGTTGGCGGAAAGCAGTGTTGTTCTCTCGGAGGAACAGCACCTCGGCCGAGGACTTGACCTTGGCGCAATACCAACGGTGCCACTGCAGATTGGTGGTGCCCTCGGGCAGGTTCCCCGACTTGACCGCATTGTCCACAAATTCCTTAGCCTCTCCGGACAGCCACGTGCGGAAAAGGTAGAACCACTCGGGTTCCACACAGACCACATACTTGTCGGCCCAGCAGATGTCGGAGGGCTGCATCTTGGTCTGCATCGCCACAGAGCGGCTGTGCAGCAGGCAGCGCTCGGCGGACTCGGCGGCATACAGCTGGGAGGCGAGCTTCGACTCCCGGCAGAACATGCGGCGCCAGCGATACACAATCCGGCCGACCCACTTCGCACCGACCACGGGGTGCAGCTTGCCCTCAGGTCCGTCGATGTCCGCGCAACCCCAGTAGCCCACGTCGTGCAGGGCGATGCAGAGAAAGCCGACCGCATCGGGCCAGCGACGAAAAAGCTTTCGGTAGGCGAGAGCCACGGTTAACGGGTGCCAGAGAAACTGGTGGCATCCGAACAAGAGTGACTTGGTTCCGATTTTCATCGCAATCTTTTTAAGAGCCACTGGCCGTTGACGGCAATCCACTCTCGCGCCCCCTCTTGGCGCCCGTTCAAGTGGGAATAGCGCGCTTCAAGAAACCACTGTCCATCCATGAAAGGCGGAGGCGGGAAAGACAGTTCCGGGTCGACCACCAGCCCGTAAGGGTTGTGGCGAAGGCTCAGCTGTGCCTGCACCAGTTCGTAGTTGGCGAGAACCTCGGCTTCCTGTCGTTCGCTGGGGATGTGTGCGCTCATTGCAGGCTGGCAAGGGGGATGGCTGAAAAGGTGCTCCACAGGTAAAACTTGGACTCGCGGAAAAGCTTCACGGTTTCCTCGGTGCGTTTCAGCGGGAGGTGATTGTCCACTGCCCACTCGAAAAGCTTACCGTGATACTGTGCGAGGTCGCCGTCGTTCATAATCGTTTCGTGGCAGTCCTCGGGTCCGAAGGTCACGGTCGGGTCAACCGGTGTCCCCGGTCGGTCTATCCACACGATGCGGTCGAATAATCCCTCGGCCTTCACGGCGTTGATTTCCACGATGTCCCGGATGCCCGCGGCGATGTCACCGGATGCGATGACTAGGCGAGCGAGACAGCACTGGTCGACCAGCCGGATGTGGTCCAGCTCGTCCTTCCACAGCTGTCGATTCTTGTGGCGCTCTTCCCATGCTTGGCAAGGATGCACCCCCAGAAATTCAGCCATGTGTGGAAGCCCGGCCCACGAGAAGGAGCCAGCGTAGCGCAGCTTGGTGATTCGACCTAAGAAGATGGCGGCTTCGTCTTTGCCAGCACGTCCGTATCCGGCGAAAAGAATCTTTTTATAGTGCATAGGAGGTCTTGTCTTTTGTGTGCGAGGGCAAGCCATGTCAGGTATTGCTCGGAGTCATGCCATGCCGAGTGGCAGGCGGACCTTGAGTGATGCCGTCGGGGTTCTGACCCCGGTGCAATCTCTTCTCGGATTCTGGCGGCAAACGATGTGAGAGGTTCCATTCAATGCTCAGGTCGTGCGTCTCTGCCACGTTCCGGAAAAAGGAATCGCGGTGGTCTTGGAGCTGTGGCGAGACGTTCACGAAGGGTTTTGGGTTGGCACTTTTGAGTCCTGTTCGCAAAGCTGTTGCTGCGCGAGCAAAAGAATTTCCAAGAGCTGGTCTTGGTCGAGGCCTCTCACCACGATAGCTCCACCGCAGAGCATGGTGTTCTGGATGGTGACCGTGCGAACAATCTCGCGAATCTGCTCGAGGTTCACAGTTCCTCCCGGGGCGCGACGCGAAATTCAATCTCGCACTTGAGGCGCGAGTAGCACATCAAGGCGTGGTTGTGCATGCGGCGAAATTCCATCGCGGCCTTGGGCCGGTTGGGCACGCTGGCCTCGAGGTGCTTGAACTTCGACGCGTAGCGCGCAGCCTGCTTCAGCCGACGAATCAGCTGGTGCATTGTGAAGGTGCCAATCTTCTCAATGTATTTGTCGTCGGCGTTCTTCGGGGGCTGTCCCACGAGAACGACCTTATGGCGTCGTCGCATCTCCCGCTTACGTTCTCGGTTGGTGAACTTGGCCTTGGGGTCGAAGATGTCTTTCTCCACCTCAAGGCAGAGACTGGTGTCGTTGATTGCTGGGTCTTGTGTCGGGCTCATTTTATTTTCCCGAGTGTATCATCGCCACGGCGTGAGCGCAAATATCACAGAGCGCCCAAGTCGGGCCGGGATTGCCCTTATCGGCAAGGATGAATCGGCGAGCCCGGACCTTCTTGCCATTCGCCTCGACGTATTCGCAGACATCAATCTGCGGCCCGTCAATCTCCACGGAGTGCAGGCGGCACAGCTTGTTGTCGCAGAACTTCACGGCTTGGCTGGCTCACCAACGACTGACTTGGCGGCTTTGGGTTCCTTCGGTGCGGGCAGGTGCTCGGGCGGAGTGAACACGGGCGCCGTGGACTGTTTCTTGCGGGGCGCGATGGGCTTAGCAACTTGGTCCTGCGGGTGAGACTTCAGGCGGATGTTCAGCTCCCGGCCTTCGCTGCCGAAGATTTCCTTGAGCAGTTCGGGCAGCCGTTCAACAGGCAGGCTCGCGTTCAGCTGATTGGAAAAGCGCGTGGCGTCGCGTGTCATGCGGTCCTTGAGCGTCACGCCCACCATGCCCTTGTCTTGGAGGTAGCGGAGCAGAACGTCCTGCGCGGCGCCCTCGAAAAAGACTGTGCCAATCTCGCGGAAGCATTCCGCTCCGCTGCCATCGGCCGAGGCGTTGTCGATGAACAGCTGTCGCAGCGTCATGCCCGGGTGCGGGTTGATGAACTGAGGCACGTCCTCGCGGGTCTCGATGGTCGAGCCAACACGCTTCGCGTCGCCCGGTGCGAGCTTGGGATAAAGCTTTTTGAGTTCGACGTAGAGGTTATCGTAGTCACGCTTCGCGATACCGGTGAGCGGGGCTTCGACGATGACTGTCTCCGGGACACCCGGGACCTTATATGAGCCGATGATGAACGTAGGCATACACAGAAAAGGTCCGGGTTCCGGGGCGATGTCAAGCCGCTCTTTTGGAGATTGCGAACTGTATCCGGGCGCGTTCCCGGATGGTCTGGCCGGGGCGCGTGTGGCACAACCTAAGCCGGTCCTCGAGGCTCAGCGCGTCGTATCGCGCCTGCCGGGCGTCGGCCTCGCGGCGCCTCTGGTCTCGCTTCGCGTGCAGCCTGTCGCTGCAGTAGCCAGCCGTCTTCTTGCGGCTGTTGGGGGTGGATGTTGAGGAGGTTTTACTGGAACCGGTCTGGGGGTATTTTTGTTTACTCATATTCGATTTCGGTTTCGAGCAGGTCGATGATTTCAGCGCGACGCCTCCCGATACTCGTCGAGGAAATCGAACACGAGCACCAGCTCGTAGCCGAGGAGCTTTGCTGCCGCCTCGAGGTTGCGGGTCGACACGCCCTTCACGGGCCGGTGTCTACAGGTCACATTGCGTGCCTGCTTGATGGCTTGGTGAATCACGGACGTCGGCAGCCCCGTGGACGTGCTGAGCGCGCTGGGGCCGCACCAGAGCTTGCCGGGCAGGTCGTGCTTGATTGGGTAGAGGTTCATTATTCGCAGGGGTTGCCGACGGGCATTTTGGTTTCGACCCGCGTCCATCGCGTGGCCAGCGGAAAGGGCTTCGCGTTCAGGAGCTCCGTGAGCAGGTCCAGCGCGGCCACCGCGGTGCGGACCTCGGTCAGGTAGACTCGCAGTCCCTCGTAGGTGTCCTGCACGTGTTCCACGGTCACCGAGCCGTCCATGTGCGGGGTGAACCACTTCTCGGAGCGGAACACGCGGGTGCCCACGCTCCGCTCCATCCAGATTTTGAAAGGTCGAATCATCATGGTGAAATGTGCCACAGTTGTGAGGTCAGCGCAAGTCCGTAGTGTTACGTATTCGAGGGCTGGCGGCAGATGCGCGCCACGTTAGTGCTGGCCTTGAAGGCGCACGTCAGGGTGTCGCTGTTCCAAGACATGAAAACGTAGGTGCGGCCCTCGAAGCTCAGGACCTTCTTGCAGATTTTCTTCACGTCGTCCCAGCCGTTCGGCACGTCGAGGCGGAGCCACAGGCTGCCGTCGTCTTCGCGGGTGATGGGCGTGACGCCCACGAGGGTTGTTTCGATTTTGGCTGATATGTTGCTCATGGTGTAAGGTGCCACAGGGCGGCGCGCATGCAAGTCCGTAGTTCTACCGACGGGTTCGGCGCAGACGGTAGAACAGGGCTGGCTGGTCAAACAGCACGGGGAAAATGTAGCGGCCCCCGCGCTGTGGGCAGTCGAAGCAGGCCTCGCCCCAAGTGGTCAAGTCGGTGCTGACCTCCAGCACGTCACGATAGGCGCCTAGCAGGGGCCAAGACACGAGGCCCTTCTCCTTGCTTATGGCGATGGGTCCCGGCGGCGGTAACGCAGCCAGCGGGTCAGGCGGCTCACCGCTGGTGGTGTAGACCACCTCCGCCGAGTATTCAGACTCGAGGCCCTCGTCCGTGAAGGCGGTCACGGCGAAAAAGTATGTGGTGCCCGGCTCAAGGCCCGGGATGGTGGCTTGCGTGGTCGGAGCCGCGACCTCGAGGAAGCCGCCGTAGATTCGAGAGGCCCCGCCCCAGTAAAGACGGTAGCCCACGACCTCCGGCTCCGGACTGGGGTCCCAAGCCAGCGTGACAGATTGGGTCGCCGAGGCAGCGAGAATGGAACCCAGCAAAAGGATGGAAGCGATTGATAGTTTCACGCCACGTCCCTCCAAACGAAGGTGCTGGGCTCGTCGGAGTAAGAAATTTTAACCCACTCTTGAAGCACGGCTCTCACGTTTGCGTTGGTGATTTCACCGGTCGCGTATTCGTCGAGGTCGTCCTGTTGGTTGTCGAGCGCGGCCTTTGCAGCCTTGAGGTTCTTCGCTTCAAGGGGCTCGGAGGTGACGGTGTAAACGATTCGGAATTTTCGTGATTTGTTAGGCATACCAAGAGTTATAGGTGGTGGAGTCGGCGGACACGCGGCGCGCAAAGTAGCGGCCCTCGAAGTTGAACCCGGGCGTGTCCCGGTAAAAGGAAATCTTGCGGAAGGTTTCCACGTTGACCCGGTCTGAGCTCCCCTTCGGTCGGCACCACGAGGCGCGGTCGAGAAACTTGTCCTTCACGGGGCGGACCGTGGCGCACATGAAGCCCTGCGTGCCGGGCACCTGCTCGGCACCAATCTCGCGCACGTAAACGCCCTTTGGCGTGAGGCGGACCACTTGGAAGTAGTCCACGTTGGTCTGGTCGTAGCCCCACGACATCTCGAAGATGTCGCCGACGGCGACGGTGGGTTTGATTTGGGTTTGGGGGGTGGCGGTGTTCATGTTGTTAGGCAATGACTGAGGTCGCGGCCGTGGGAGTGGTTAACTCGAACTGCTCGCGCTTCAGGAAAAGCGACATGGGCTCGGTGCTGAACCAGCGGCCGCAGTAGAGGGTGTGCGTCACGAGCCAGAAGTTGTTGCCCGTGTCCTTAACGCGCACCACCGCGTCCTTGCGGATGATGGCGCCGTCGACCGTCACTCGAACCTTCAATGTGTTCTTAATCATGGTGAGAGTATAAGCCCGCGCAAGCGGAAATGCAACAACTCAATTTGCCTAATTATCAGGCAGTTAGGTATTTGACGGCTGACGGGCTGGTTTACTGCAGGGATTGGCCGCGGCTGCCAGAAACCGGCGAAGTTCTGCGGGGTCCTCGATATACTCAGGGTCCGGGTCAGTGGAGTTGGGTCCGTCGACTTCGCCAGCACGGGATAACGCCCCTGCGAGGCCTGCCAAATCAATCCCGGTGTCGCGGGCTGTCCGGGATGCACGGGCCAATCGGTCCGCGTCTTCGCGGCTTGAAAAATAGATGGTTACGGAATACATGTTAGAGAAGTGTTAGGAACGTTGCGTTTCCAAAAGGCGTGATGCGTGCCGCGGCCTCGGTCTTCGGCACCTGCTCGACTTGGGTCCTGCCCGGCGCCGAGACCCACGCCACGTAGATGTGGCTGCGGTTGACGTAAGAAACCTTGCCGCTGACGGACGAGCCGTCCTTGGTGCGACACACAACGGAGTCGCCGACCTTGAAGTTGGGTGTGGACATATCAATTAGCGTTTGATGTAGGGGTTGGGCTTCGTGGGCTGAGGCACGTTGCACCACTTGTCGTAGTGCGCGTTGGTCACGGCTTCGATGTGGTCCGTGCCCTCACCGATGGGCAACGTGTAGTCGGAAACGATGACGCCGGGCTCGTTGCCAAGCACGAGGAAAAGAGTGCGCTTCTTGCCGCTCGGGTCCTTCACATATAGCTGGGCCTCGTCGCACGCAATCAGGTTCTCGATGAAGTCGTCCAGCTTGCCCTCCCGAAACTTGAAGCCCGCTTCGCCATCGTCGCCGCCGAGGAGCGTGAAGCCCGCCGCCACGAGGGACTCGAGCAGGGACTTGGTTTCGGGGACCCAGTCGTTGATGATATCTTTCATACGGGAAGGATACACCCACCCGGCATGAATGCAAGTCAGTAGTGATACGGACAGGCAGGCGGGCTACTACGGAAGGGACAGCTGCAGCCGCTCTCGAAGGTCGGCGTTCCAATAAATCCTGTGCGCGTGCGGGCAGTGTTCGCTGTCGCACATCAAGCCCTCGTGGCCATCCCACATGATGTCCTCGCCGCACTTGGCGCAGCGCACACCGGGCACACGGCGCCAGCTGTCGAAAATGTTGGCGCCGTTTTTCAAAAGGGCCAGATGTAATCGAGAAGCTTGCACACGAGCCACACGCCCGCAATAGCTCCGAGGCTAACAGAAGCGAGGACAATTACGAGTGTGAACATGTGCTGTCTTTCGAGATGTCGGTTTTGGTGAGGCGCGCAATCTCCGCCCGGAGCTCGGCGTTCTCAGCCTCCAGCTTTATCTGGTGGACTTGATACTCACCCTGCACGTCGCGGACCTTTTGGGTCAACTGGCGCACTTCGAAGCGGAGCTTGCGTTCCTCGTCGCTCATGTTATTCGGGTCCCGGCGGCGGAGGCGGCGGCGGGAGTGGTGGCAATGGAGGCAAGGGCGGCAGCTCGTGTCCGCCAGAACTTGAACTGGAGGAGCTGGATGTTGATGTGTTTTCGTCGCTCATGGCTTGGTTCAGTCTGTCAGCGAGGGCCGACTTGACCTCTCGCTGGATGTGATGTGGGATACCATCCCACCAGTGGTCAAAGCCCGCTCGGGCCTTGAAAAATTTGATGACTTCGTATGCCAGTTGATTAGCGTTCATAGCGGTTCAGGTATCAAGTGGTCGGGGCATCGGTAGACGTAGACCTTGCCGTCGGCCCCAACAACCTTACGAGGGGCGATGGCTTCAAGCCTGTTGATTTCACGCATGAACAGCTTGAACTGCGCAGTCTTCTCTCGTGATAGTTGCACCACGATTTCCTCCATGGAGTGGCCCGCCCTCAACATGAGGTTCACGGTAGTGTCGTTAAAAAAGGCCTCGAGAAAAGCCGGGCTGACCTGTTCGAAGATGATTTCCAGCTGTGCTCGGTTTCTCATGAGTATTTCTTCACGAGGCGTGCGCCCTTGCCCTTCACGAAACCCTTGGTATCATTGGGGAAAATGACGTCCTTGAAGTTCTCATTGAACTTTTTGCGCGACGAGGTCCTGTCCTTGTCTCCCTTGCCCGGACCGGTGAGTCCGAAGTCGCGTTGATTGCCCATCATGCCGGTGTTGTGCGCCATATTAGAAAAGGGGGATGTTCGGTGGTTTGAGCGGCGGAGGTTTCGCCGAAATGTCCAGCCTCACTTGAATGTGATGCAAGGCTGTGAGCTGCTCCTTCTGAAAGGCAATGACTGTCTCGAGCTTCTTGGCTATGTCCACCAGCGTGTCAGTGACCACGGCCAATTGGTTAGGCGCAGCGGGTCCCGGGTAGGGCACCCAGTCCATCCCGTTCCATCGCTTGGCGGTGCCGTCGCTGGCAACCCAGATGGTGTCAGAGTGCGGAGGCGGGGTCATCTCACTCATCATTTTCGTGAGAGTGTCGTCGGTCTTGCCCAGCTGTTTCACGGTGCTGAACACGTTGTTAACTTCGCCTGTGTCGCTCATGTGATTTTGTTTTGGTCGCTGCCCTCTTCGGACCGGCCCACGTCCTCGATGTCATACGCCGATGGGTCGTCATAATCGTAGGTGTTGCAGTCCACCCCATCTACGCCGTCGCGCCCATCCTTGCCCGAGAGCCCCACTGGCCCCGGGAATCCTCGTGAGCCGGGCTCGCCTCTGTCGCCCTTCGGCCCGCGGCGACTGACCAGCGCACCGAAAATGCAGCCCAGCATGAAGAAGACGATGTAGTGCTCGAGGTTCACGTGGCCTTTGTTTTCGGGTCGTGATACGCCACCGTGAAAAGCGTGCCCATCGGGATGACAGCGACCACGCGTTTGTGTTCGTCATAGCACACGGTGGAACCGTAGTCCGGCTTCATGTCGAAGGACTGACACTTGACGTGTTGAAGCCCACCAGACTCGGAGAATATTGCGACTAGCAGATAGGATTTCATTCTGCTGCACCATTCCCCGACTCAGGCGCTAGGTCAACTTTCACTGGCGGAAGAATCGTGGGTTGCACCACCTCGCCCGCGCCGACCTGCTCCATTTGCTTCTGGCACTTGTAGAGGAAGTTGATGCCGTCGCAAATCATCTGCGCCGTCTCGGACTGGCGCGTGGTGGCAAAGAATCCGGGATGCACTGGCTTGCTCGGGTCGCTCTCGATGTTGACCACGACCACGAATATTCCCGGGCGCGTGGGGTTCTGCACATACTCGCAGATGTTTCCGCTCTCGGGAAAGGGATAGAAAGGAATGTTCTTGCGCTCCTCGGCGAGCTGCTCCTCGCTCACCTCTTGCTCAGGCGCCTTGGAATAGTTGGCGCCCTGCACCACTACCTTGTTGGAGGCGTGCTGCGCGAACTGCGCCTTGATGTTGTCGATGTTCTTCGCCGTCGGATGTAGAGGGCGAAATTGCTTTGGGTCGTGGTCGTGAGGTCTGGGTGTGTCGTGGCTCATATGGTTTGTTATTGGTTAGGCGGAAAACCTAGGGCAATCAGCCACAGGTTGTGGAACTCTTGAAGCATCTGCTCGGCGCCCACTTCGTTGGTGGCGCGAACCAGCACGCGGTCGCCATTGCGAAGCGACACGTAAAGGCCGAAGCGTGGTCCGACCGTGTCGCGTTCAGCAAACAGGATTTCGGCTGGGTTGAAAAGCAGGTATGCGAATCGGAATGGTTTCATGATTGAGGCTTGTTTTTGGATTGGGCGAGTGCTAGGAAAACGAACTCGCGTCGACTAATTTCAGTGGCGCCGAGCTGCACCGCGATTGCACGCTTGGCCTTGCAAATGTCATAGTGAGGATATCGGTCGTTCTGAAACCAGCGACGCGACACGCCGAGATGGTCGGCCATGGCATGCAGCTCCTCCACCGTGTCCGCCAACAAATGACACATCATCATTCGGCCATAAGGCCAGACTGCTGCATCGACGTAGGTCATAACATTGGGGGTCGTTCGTTCAGCAGCTTGCTGAGGTTATTGGTTAGGCCGGTGCGGGTCGCGATGATGTCGGACAACAGCAGGTCGCACTCGGCCTTGGTTGCGCGAACGTTTTTGTTCAGGCCACTGACACGCGCACCGAAAACATAGTTCTTTGTGGGCACCTGCACGTTATCCACGTCGAGCTTCTTGGATAGTCGGGCCAGCTGGGCTTCGGTCTTGCCGGACATGGACGCGTAAAAGCTTTCGAGGTCATCCTGTGCGGAGCGCACCTGCTCAACCCAAGTGCGGAGCTTGTGGTTGTTCGTGGCCTTCGCAATTTTCATCCACTGGTCTAGGTCAACCTCGGGCTTGTGTGCATCGCGGTGCGCAAGCAGCTGTGATTGGTGTTGGTCGATGAAGTCGAGGAGTTCATGAGACCACTTGGTTTCATCATCTAGCTCGGCCACCGGGTCGCGTTGCGCCTGCTCGGCAGCATAGATGAAGTCCTCGTAGGTCGCATGTGACCAAGGGATTTCCAAATAATACTGGCGACGCAGCACCAGCTTCCAAAAGTCGCCCTCAATGGCCGCCGCTTCGCGTGTGGTGAAAGCAGTGGCGCAGGGAAAACGTCGTGCCGTGTTAGGGTCCTCGGATATCTTGACCTTGGTGCGTTCGTCACTCGCGTCCTGTGGCGTGATGCCGTAGCAGTCCGCGTTGAACACACCGACCGGTCGGCCGAAAGCAGATGGGTCACGAAAGACGTCAGAGCCCACGGAAAAACGGAAGTGGTATGGCGTGAGCGAGCTCTGGCACCAGTAGACGTGACGGAACTTCTGGTGGCTGCCGTATTTGGAACCGGCGTTGAACGTGTTGTGTGTTTGCACGCACGGAATATATGTGAGGACCCGCCACGGCGTCAACTAATGGAGTTGCGGAGCGCGTCCATGAGTCCAAAAACGGGTAGTAACTCTATGGAACCCCAAGAGTCAAGTCCACACACGTCACAATCAATACATATATATAGATATGATATGAGTCGTGGGGTTTATAGGAGTTACATGCCGTTTTTGGACTTGTGACTTGGTGGCTCCATGGCTTACGGAAACACGGGACCGACGCCGGGCCTTCGGCCTGTTTTCTTTTTGACCAGCGCGTGGCGAGTTAATTGACGCGGGCCGCGGGCGCACACTTATTCAGCGTGCAAGACCCCAAAGACAAGCCCAAGGACCACGAGGCCGAGCTGTTCGACAAGTCCAGCGAGAAGGCCAAGGAGCTATTCGCTGAGGCCAAGAAGGTGCGGCGCCAAGCGGAGCGTCGGACGTGGTGGAATGAACACAAGCCGAAAGCGGATTGACATTGGACGAACAGGCCACACTTCTTTTGTCACCATGACAGAAGCTGAGAAGGCCTATCAACGAGAGTATCGACTCCGAAACAAGGAGCGGCTCAAAGCCCAGCGTGCCACGTATCGAGCCCGGAACAGCGCAACCCACCGCGCATGGCGCGCCAAAAACAAGGAGCGGATAAATGAGCTTCGCCGAGCTCGGTATCAACGCAACCCGGAGAAACATATCGCGGCGACACGCGCCCATTACGCCAAGAACGCGGACCGCATCAGGCGTCGGACGCAGCTTAAGCGGTATGGGATGACCGAAGAGCAATACACCGTGCTGGCTGTGGCACAGAACAGCATGTGCGCCATTTGCGGACGAGAGTTGGTTCGGCCACATATCGACCACGACCACGACACCGGCAAAATCCGCGGGCTCCTTTGCACTCAATGCAACACTGCAATTGGTTTGCTTCAAGACAGCTCGAAGGTGGCGTTCAACGCAGCAAATTATCTCCTTTCACATGGCAAATCCTAGACCCATTGACAAGAACAAAGTGGACGTGGCTCAAGCCTTCTTGGTTTTTATGTCGCTGCTGGGCGACTGTGACAAGGCTGCAGTGGCTCTCGACCTTGAGCCCGAGCAGGTCAGGTCGCTCGCCGAGTCCGAAGGATGGCAGGACAAAATCAGACGAGTGTCCTTGATGAGTAAATCAGGGCGCCCGGGCGACTTCGAACGCTCAGTTAATCGAGCGATGAATTTCTGCCAAGCTCAGTGCCTTCGCAACCAAGTGGACCGGCTGCTCAGCGAGGTCACTGCCATGACCAACGACGAGCTTTTGGCGCGTGCGTGCGTGCGGACCAAGACCGGCGACTTGCAGCTGAGTGCCAAGTTTTTCGTGGACCTTGCCAACGCAGCTGAGGCGGCTCAGCGGATGAGCTACGCAGCCCTTTCTGACACTGCTGGGGAGAGAGCGGACCGCGAATCTGGTGGCTCGCCCAACTCAAGCAGCAATGACCTGCACGCAGCTATCATCGCCAGCCTTTCGAACCCGAGTGCTGACCCCGGACCAATCACGCAACGCCTTATTGTGGAAGCAAATGAGAAAGCACGAGAGCGTGCATCAGTGAGACCACAACAAGGCCAATCCGTAGAACCGCTGGACTAGGCAGATTCTGCCCAGCAGTGAGCGAAAAGCGAGCGAGGGTCTCGGGGTCGACTCGAGGCCTTCGGCATCCTGAGTATCCTAAGTGATTCACTTATGATGGGTGAATACACCCAATCCCGTTATACCCTGAGTCGCATAGCCTGATACTCAGCACGTTACGCGTTGCCTAACTGCCCACACCCGCAACGCGGACCGCTAAGCAGAATTTGCCGGGCAAAATGCAGGGGTGGCCACGGGGGAATCGAGGGGGGCGAGCTCGGCTCAGGTGTCCGGGCGCGGCATAAAATTCCGGTTCACCGGGCCAACGGGGTAAAACTTGCCAGTTGACAATTCCCCCGTATGCCTCACCTCTTGTTTGACATGAAGACTTGCAGGTTCTGCGGGGCGACCCGGGACGACAAAGAATTCCACTCGAAAGGGCGGGGTCAGCGTGACACCCTTTGCCGGGGGTGCCGACAAGAGAGGGAGCGCGCTGAATACGCTTTATCGCTTTCTCCCGACGAGCTTAACCGGTTGACTCAGCTCCGCGAAGCCCGGGGCCTTTCACCTGCGGAAAAAGAAAAGCGGCGTCAACGCTGGTCCCGAGAGCTGAAGGCCATGCGGGTAAGACGACTGAATGACTACAAGAGAGCCCAACCCTGCAAGGACTGCGGACAGCACCTTATTCCAGAGGCCATGGATTTCGACCACCTCGGGGACAAGTCCTTTGATATATCCAAAGGAAACCGCAAGCGCTCGTGGCCAGCAGTCCTTTCCGAAATCGCCAAGTGCGACCTCGTGTGCGCCAACTGCCACAGGGTCCGCACCGCTCGACGTCGCGAAGGTCTTCCGGCAGTGCAACCTCCCGAGGACTACTGCATTTGAGCGGTCAGAAAAACGCACCCGTATTTCTGACAAGACTTGACAGCCGCCACAACGGTGCGACTTTTCCCCGTATGACACATGAAACCCAATCGTCGTTCGGTGGCTTCCGGCCAGCGGCGCCCAAGTTCCCGCCACCTGTCCCCGCTCCCGCGGCGCCCGCCATCACCCCCGAAAACCCATGGGGAAACTGGTGGGTGTTTGCCGTGTTTGTCGCCATCTTCGGAGGTCGCTGATACCATGATACCCGCCGCCCAAGTCGAAGCTGCTTTTCGCGCCGAGCTCAAGGCCCTTCTGAACAAGTGGGGCGCGGAGCTCGAGGCCCGCGACCACTGGCAGGGATACGCCGAGTGCGGCGAGGACGTCCGCATGACCGTGACCATACCGGGCCACTGGGACAAGGAAACGGGCGACACCGTGCGCGAGTTCACCGAGGTGGACCTCGGCACCTTGCAAGACGGAACCCCACCCAAATCATGAAACTTACCTTCGTTGTCCAACGCAAGAGCTGGATTTTCTGGCGTAATTTCGCGCTATACAACAAGCTGTCCGACGCCCTCGACATCTTGAGGTGGATGCGGACCCACAGCAGCAGCGGCGCGAAGTGGCGCTTGCACATTCTCGAAAAATAGTTTTTGACAGGGGCGAAGCCCAGTGCGACCTTGCGTCATGAACATCAACGTCACCCACATCTCCGAACCGGCCAACCCCTTCGAAGTGCGACGACCCATCGAGCTCGCCTTCGACATGGGCGCCCGACCCCTCAAGCTGAACCTCACCATCGAAGAGGCCTACCAGCTGCGCTACGCGCTGGACGGCGCGCTCAGTGTGGCCATGGACCGAGAATCTTCGGGTTGGAATTTGACACCGTTCGAAACTGTGCGATAGGTCTGACATGAAACGCTACCTGCTGTTTTTCTACGAGCGGTTCTACCCGAGGGGCGGATGGCACGACCTCACTGGACAGTTTCACACTCTCGAGCAGGCCAAAGAAGTAGCGAAGGCCAAGTCCTGCGGTGTGAGACACGACGACTACTATCAAATCGTCGACATGGCCACTCGGACCGTGGTCGACACGAACGACCGCAACGCACCTACACCAGAATGAAAACCTACGAAGAAATGCGCGCCCGGCTGGCTGAACAGCAGAATATCTTTGCTCGACTCAAGATGGAGCAGCGCGACGCATATACCAACCAGTGGATGGAAGCCATCGAGACAAAGCTGGAAGCGGCCCACGCTTCAGTTGGCGCGGTGGACAGCGTGGCGGTGTCCTCCAACTCCCTCCCCATCTCGAACCAGAACGTGGTTGAGGGGGCCCGGGAGGAGGCAGCGTATGAAGTGCAGTGTCGCGTTCAGAGGCTGGGATATCACGCTCGAGTGGACGGGATTTCCAGCAGTGCATCTGTCTGGGTCCATGTATATTGGTGCGATGAATAACACCCCATGAAAGTCTTCGCATACCTACGGGTCAGCACCAAGGAACAGCTAGACGGCGGCGGCTTCGACCGCCAGCTGGACACCATCACCACCTTGACCGGGGCGCGTGGTTGGCCCATCGCCCGCGTGTTCAAGGACCAGCAGTCCGGAGGCACCGAGTTCGATGGGCGCGCTGGGCTGCAGGAAATCTTGTCGCTGGCTGGCGAGTGCAACGCGCTGGGCATCGACACCGTGGTGGTGGAGAACGCCTCGCGAATTGCGCGTGACCTGATTGTGCAGGAGCTTTTCCTGACGGAGTGTCGCAAGAAGGGAATTAAGGTTTACGCCGCTGACACCGGCGAGGAGTTGGTCATGGCTGACGCCGACCCCTCTCGCGTGCTGATGCGCCAGATTTTCGGCGCACTCGCGCAGTGGGAAAAATCCCAAACGGTCCTGAAGCTCCAAGCCGGTCGGCGCAAGAAGGCCCGTGAGACCGGGGAGCCGTGCGGTGGCCCGAAGCCCTACGGGCAGACTGAGCAGGAGAAAATGGTAATTGCGGAGATATTGAAACTTCGAAAGCTGGGAAAATCTCTTCAGTCCATCGCCCACTATCTGGCGGGAATGGGGTTCCCCGCCCCGGGCGGAGACTACTGGCACAAGGCCACGGTCCACACCATCATCTTGAGACATTCAAAATGAAGCGCGACAAAAAACTTTTCGGCTTCGTGGAGTGCATGCTGCACTTTTACGCAGTAGAGTTCGGGCTGAGGCTCAAGAAGGTCCGGCCGCTCTCTCTGAAGAAAAACTTTTACGGCGACTGTGTCAAGAAGACCGGCCGCATCCGGATTCAGGTGAGGCGCCGAGGCGTGGGCAAGCTTCTTGCCTATCAAATAGCGGACACCATGGCCCACGAGCTGGCGCACCTGAAGTATATGAACCATGGAGAACGTTGGTTCCGATTCTACACGCAGGTGCTCCATCGAATCGGCCGCGGCAGCTTTTACAGCCAGCTGCAGGGGAGGTTGAAGTGAAAAATCCAAAGCCGAAAAAGAAGACGTGGGGCGGCAAATATCTGAAATCCTGAATCGCGCACGACAGCGTAACAAGTCCGCATATCGAATTATTATGTGCGGGTGGGGCAACGAATGCTATCTTAGGTTGAAGATAGACCACCAGCAATTCACCATTGCGGGTGAGGGAACAAAGAAAGAGGCCCTGTGGCTGAAGAAACAGCTGAAGGTCGCGCTCGACCGCATGCTCGCCAACTGGTGACCTATGGGATACAACGCCGCAAAACAAATCGAGCAAGAGTTTGACCGACTCTGCAAGACCAACTCCATGTTCAAGGAGTTCGTGGAGTTCTGCCCCGAGGCCTCGATGGAACAGAGCCTCGAGAGCTGGAAGTGGGTGCAGGCCCTCGTCGAGAAGGCCATACACCGAACCATCCGTGATTTGACCACGCACGGAAAACCTGCGACGTTGGACCAACCGAAAGACCGATGAATAGCAAAATAATCACAGCACCAAACGGGGTTCTTTTCCGGGCCGAGCACATCCTCTCCGTGTCCCCTGTGTGCAAACCGGACGAAGCGGGAGAGGTGGGCTACTTTGCAGTTTACGTGATTGGATGCGACGAGCCATACCTTCTCTGCGCGCAGCATCCGGGAGGAGACCTGCACGACTTCGAGAATGAAGTTGAACAGGCCGAGGCCACCGAGAAGGCCCAGAAAGAATTTGTGCAGGCATGGGCCGACGCGCTTAAAGAGCACAATTTTCAAAACAACTAGGTATGTTCTCACTCGCAACCATCCAAAGAATGAATAATGCCGTCGAGTCGGGCAAAGCTCGACGCCGCGCACGCGCACTCAACGCCAAAAACAAGAAACACCCGAAGAACGCGGAGAAAACTGGGAAATGAAAATCGCATACGTCGCCGGTCCCTTCCGCGCCAAGAATTCTTGGCTCATCGAGCAAAACATTCGCCGGGCCGAAGAGCTTTCGCTCGAGGTCTGGAACATCCCGGGATGGTGCGCCATCTGCCCGCACACCAACACGCGTTTCTTCCAAGGTGCGGCGCCGGACCAAGTGTGGCTCGAGGGCGACCTCGAGATACTTCGTCGTTGTGACGCCGTGGTGCTCACGTGGGACTGGCGAATTTCGAGCGGAGCCCGCGCCGAGGTGGAAGAGGCCCTGCGTATCAAGCTTCCAATTTTTGACTGCGCCGGGAGTCTGAAAGAAAATCACCACCTGAATCCACATTGGTTGAGGCTGGCGTTGGACAACCACGGTCGCGACATCGTTCCTGCAGTTTACGAGGACTTTGACGGCTTCGGACGCACGGATTGATTTGCAGTCACATTCATTTTCTGTCCGCGAATTGACATTCCGGAAAAATGCAAATCTCTTTGGTGAATGACAACCATCAACCTCTCTTGGCCCGCGAACCCCGCGAGCGAAGGCGTCCTAAACTATCGTCTGCAACAGTCCGTCAATGGCGGAGCGTTCAGTCTGCTCACCGTTGTGACCACACCCTCATTTGAAATTGTGAACCCATCTCCCGGCGTCTACCAGTGGAAGGTCAGTGCGGTCAACTTCGTCGGCGAAGGTCCGCTCGGTGCGGTGGCCTCTGGCCCCGACGTGCCCTCGGTTCCCGGCACCATCACGGTGACCATCACCAATTCGTAAGAGTTGACATCGCGCCCGCGGCATGGAATGTTCCGGGCTGAAGCTGGCTAATCGCCATCGGTATGAAAAAGCCCGACGTCAGGGCCACGATAGTGTCCACCAATTTTGTTCTTTGAAAACTGCGGGGAAGTGTGACGGCGCACGCCATCCTCATAAGTTGGAAGACCGGTTCGACTCCGGCGACCGCAACCAATCCTCAAGCGGGTGACTACAGCGAAATGCCTTGGGTCGTCCACCGGTAGAAGCCCGGCGTCAAGGGCACGATACGTCCACCAATTTCCTATCCGGAACCGGGCTTTCTAAGCCCCATGCCTCCGGAGGTGGAAAAACCAAACAGTAGTCGAGACGGGGTTTCGCGAAGTCGCGGACGTCCCGCGCCCGAAAGGACGCATGGCCCCGCACCAGCTCGGCTCTTTTGTGCGGGAGCAAGGAAGCTCCCTCTACTTTTCGGCAACCCGCCAGCCTCAGGTGTGGCGAACCGACGCAGACGGCTCCTGCGTAGTGAGAGCCGTGCAAAATTTCGGCGCCCGCCGCCACCAATGGCCGAACGCTCCCCAAGGGAGGACACGGCAAGCGGGGTGAACGCTGGCCAGCGCTGACGGCATGGTCTGACGCCGCGACCCGCGAAACCTGCGATAGTGTGTCTTAAAAACCCCGCTTACTTTTGGACGCTGAATTTCGGCTTGGAAATGTGGGTCGCACCCATGAGCCAGCCGCGAGAGTTCTGCCTGACGGCAGACGCGCCCGCCAATTTATGGAGTGGCTGAACCCCGCGAGGGCGGGGCTGCTTGCAACAGGTCGGAGCACGTAGCTAAGAATTCACGTGGAGCCGATGTGGGTCGTGTCCACCGGTCGCTTCGCCAATTTACGATGGAAAACGAGTTCTGCAAAACGCTGGTCCCGACGGAGTGCATTTCCTATCCGCGCTCCGGGCACCACGCTCTGGTCAACGTGCTGAAGGTCTACTTCGCGGAGACCTTTGTCTACGGGGAAATTTATCGCGACCCTCACGCGATGCTGGGCTGCCAGTTTCCGCCGGTCAACTACCAGAAGAACCACGACTTCGACCTGAAGACCCCCGTCAACCTTGACAACTCTAGGCAATATCTCGTGCAGGTCCGGAACCCCCTCGAGTCCCTCGAGAGCTGGGAGACATATGACCTCCGTGTCGGCGCCACCCCGGACACCCCGGAGAACCGAGTCGATTTTTGGGCGGCGTTCGTGAAGAAGTGGGTGCTCTACCCCATCCCGAACCGGCTGGTGGTTTGGTATGAGGACCTCGTTGGTGCGCCGGTCGAGACCTGCACGGCTGTGATTCAGTTCCTGACCCGCACCCAGAACGTCGACGAGCAGTTGCTTTCCCGAGCCCTTATGGCTCACCCCCTGAAGCGGCGCAAGCCCCACACCCCCCGCCACTACATCAAGGCCTGAGACATTTCCCCGGTTGACTTTCGGCCCCGCCAGAGACCTTTTTCTGGTATGCCAAAAGAAATCACCGCACACGACCCCCGGTCCTTCAAGGACGAGGAAGATTATCGCGAAGCCGAAATGGGCAAGGGCGCCTCGAGTAACCCGAGCGGCCCCGACCCGTCCACCAAGGCGCCCGGCAAGTTCAACGTCGACTACGACACCGCCAAGCAGGGCTTCAACACCAACACCAAGTCCTAATCGGCGTATGCGTGCAACAGTCGCCGGTTCCAGTGGCTTCGTCGGCCGCGCCCTTGTCAAATTCCTCCGGGAGCGCGGGTATGGTGTGCGCGAGGTCACCCGCAAGTGCGGAGATGACCTTTGCGACATTGGGGTAGCCTCCTCCGCCTGCCAACATGCGGACATAGTTTTCAACCTCGCCGCCAAGGTCGGTGGCATTGGCTTCATCGAAGGCAACGACGCGGACTGCATGCTTTCGTCGCTCATAAACACTAACCTGCTCCGGTGTTGCGAGTCGCGCCAAGTCACACAATATTTTTTCGCGTCCTCTTCCTGCGTTTACCCCGGTGGCCCGAGGCCCATGAAGGAGAGTGACGCGCTACCGACCAACCCGCACACTGGCTACGGCTGGGAAAAGATTTTCTCGGAGCGCATGTGCCAAGCCTTCGACAAGGACAAGAACATCCGTTGCACCATCGCACGGTTTCACACGCTCTACGGTCCGGGTGACCATCGGCCCGCGGGACGCGAGCACGTCATAGAGTCGCTGTGCAAGAAGGTCGCCGTCGCCAAGCTCACGGGGAACCACGAAATCGAAATCTGGGGCGACGGGAACCAGACGCGCAGCTTCCTCTACATCGACGACTGCATCGAGGGAATTTGGAGGATGGTAACTGAGCCCGTGAAAGGCCCTCTGAATTTGGCTAACCCCAATTCTGCGTCAGTGAACGAGTTGGTCGGCATGCTCGAATACATCGCCGGAGTCCAATTGGTTAGGCAGTATAATATGTCCGCCCCCACTGGCATCATTCATAAGACGAGTGACAACGCGGCGCTTCGCGCCGCCTTAAACTGGGAGCCCCCAACAACTCTTTGGTATGGGCTCGAGCAAACATACCGGGACACTTTCGACCACCTCACCAAGAACGAAATATGGCAAACATCATCTATTCAAACCCGATGACGCAGGTCGAGGTGGTGTCGGTCAAGAATCACACGGAGCTGAACCCTAAAACTCTGGTCAGCTGCCACGGATATTATGGAGACTCGATTCAGATTCGGAACATGCTCCGGTATCAAGAGCACCACCAGTGCCCTCTCATCATCCTCTCACCCGTCGACTCACGAATCGAACGGATGGGTCCGCACATTTGTCGCTTCGCCGGGAAGCGCGCTTATGTGGGAGATTTATCACTCACTCGACAGTTCGCCCAAATGCGTGTTCTGCTGGAGTATCCCTTCGATTACTTTTTGGCCAACGACTCGGACTCTCTCTGCCTCTCCCCGCGCATACCGGAATACCTCTACAAGGACCCGCACAACTTCTGGTCCAATGAGGTCAGCGACTTGATGCACCAGCGCAAGTCAGACTACCAGTGGCCGCGCCAAGCTTTTCAGCCGCCCTACTTTTTCTCACGTTCCATTCTCGAGAAGATGATTGCGACCGAGGGCACTTTTGCCTACGACCAGCAGACACCCTTCATCGATTGGGTGATGATGGCAATCTGCCACGCAGGCGGAATACCGCACAAGAACTTCCGGGATGGAATCAGCTGTCCGACTTCTGACGCACACAGCCGCGGGCACATGGTGAACCACATTGTCCAGAGAGGCGCCGTGATGCTGCACTCCGTCAAGACCCAGTTCTCGCTGCAGGCTATGGTGTCGGCGCGCCACCAGTGGAGTCGGGAGCACGGCAAGGGGATTACGATGTAATGCCGATTACTGCCGAGACAAAAATTCTGGTAGACCAAGTCGCGGAGCTCCTTCACACGGACATGCACGTCGAAGCCGCGAAGCTCGTGGTCCAGAACGCGGGACGCAATGACAAGGTCAACACAAAGGCCGAGGCCTTGGCGGTCCTCACGCCCCTGCTACATTTCTGCCTGAACAACGAGGGGATGGAAGAGGCCGCGCAGCTCTTGTGGTCCCCCACTCTCTTCACGCCAAAGCCGGAATCCACCGCAAGGGTCTGGAGGGCCTTCAACTCGGACGATTTCATTCTCTTGATGGGCGCGGCGTCCATGTCGAAATCCTACTCGATGGGAGTGCGCTTGATGCTCGAATGGATTCGCGACCCTGAGTTCACCACGGTGCAGGTCATCGGACCATCGGAGAACCACCTCGAGGACAATCTTTTTTCGCATCTGGTGGAGCTTCATCGTAACGCGACCATCCCTCTCCCGGGTGTCGTTGGTAAACTATTCATCGGTCTGGACCCTCGCAAACGCCGCGGTGCCATTCGAGGAGTGGTCGTTCCTCTCGGCAAAAAGTCCGCCGGTCGAATTCAGGGAACGAAGCGGTTCCCACGCAAGAAGCCCCATCATCTTTTCGGGACACTGAGCCGCATGTTCGTCTTCCTCGATGAAATGGTGAACATCCCCAAGGGGATTTGGAAAGACGTGGACAACGTCCTTGCCAATGCTCAGGGCGACCACGGCTTAAAAGTAATTGGCGCCTTCAACCCGACGGACACGACGGACGAAGTTGGCCGACGCTGCGAGCCGGACGGCGGCTGGGCAAAGTTCGACGCCGACCGAGATTTCGATTGGAAGTCCACCCGCGGCTGGCGCGTGGTTCGGCTCGATGCGAAGTATTCCGAGAACGTCCAAGCGGGAAGAAAGATTTTCGAGGGCCTTCAAACCAAGGAGGGCTTCGAGCTGATTATCAAGAACGCGGGCGGCACCGAGTCCCCCGGCTACTGGACCATGGCTCGCGGATGCTTCCCGCCGGTCGGAGTCAGCATGGCCGTGATTTCCGGCGGGTTGATGAACAAGTTCAAGGCCGAATATATTTGGCTCGAGACCCCGAACGAGTGCGCGGGATTCGACCCGGCCCTTCAAGGCAAGGACTCTGCCTACTACGCGAAGGGAAAGTTCGGTGTGGCCATCGGGATGAAGCTACCGCCCACGCTCGAGCACCCCAACGGGCTCACCATCTTTTTCAAGAACCGCTCCGGCAACAACACTCCTCGCTGGGCTCTTCAGCTCGAGGCAATCTTCAAGGTCCCGAAACCAATCAGTGACATTCCCAGCAAGGAGCTGGCCGAGTCAGTGGTGAAGCTGAGCAAGCAGCTTTTCGTCAAGCCCGGATGGCTGTGCATGGACCGGACTGGAAACGGTCAGGGCGTGTGGGACTTCGTGAAAGCTATCTGGTCCCCTGAGGTCCAAGCCGTCAACTATTCCGAGGCCGCGACGGACCGAAAAATAATGGTGGAGGACACGCTCACGCCGGAGGAGGAATATGACCGGATTCAGACGGAGCTGTGGTTCCTCATGCGGAAGATGATTGAGTTCGACTATGCGCGAGCGCTCCCTTCGATGGACCTTAACGAGTTGATTCCGCAGATGACCACGCGCTGGTTCCGCGCCATGGGGAAGAAGTGCAAGGTGGAGACCAAGGAGGACTACCGGCTCCGCAATCAAGCGCTGTCCCCCGACGAGGCGGATGCAGTGTCATTGCTTTTCTTCGGTGCGCGCAACGCGGCGCAGGTCACGTTCGGAATGACGCCCGAGAACACACATGCAGACGGCTACGACGAGGACGACACGTCCTACAGTTATCGCGTGGATGTAACAAACCGATTCGAGTCCCTACCGGATAACGATTTTTGATATGCTCACGATGAACCCGAACCTGTGGCCGGATGGCGGCTGGTTCTTCAAGGACGCCGAAGGCACGAAGCACAAGGCCAGCAGCTTCCCCGCGCTGGTCAAGCTCGTCATCGAATACCGGCAACGCCGGGCGCAGGACATCGGCAACCCCACTCTGGAAATCATGACGCAGCTCTGCGGTCGCAACCGCGGCTTCTGCAAAGACACCAACGGACCCGGACCAATTCCCGAGAGCCCGGACGGGAACATGATGGCGAAAATCCTGAACTTCATGGGCTGGCTGATTCAGGAAAAGCGGCTCGGACACATCCGACTCATCGACCGCAACGTGGCCCTCGCACGGGCGCATATTTGCGCGCAGTGCCCGCGGCAGCGGAGCCTCCCGACCTCGTGCGGCAGCTGCAAGGCCAGCGTGGCGACCAGTCGCCGGGGCATTCTCGACGGGCAAGACCCGGTCCATCAAGGCATCGCTGTGTGTGGCGCGCTCCAAGAGGACGTCTGCACCGTGGTCCACCTCGCCGTGCCCCAGCGGCACGACGAAACCTTGCCTGAAGCCTGCTGGCGGAGGAACTGCTAATGGTCTTTCCGAACCCATTTCGGGCGTCCGTCTCCATTTTTCGTGCAGTCCGAGCCTACTGGAAGGGTGATTTTGCCTTCGTTTCGGGTCGGGTGCTGCAAAAACGACGCAGTCTGTGCAATAACTGTTTCCACCGGGACCCCCAGACCGACCAGTGCCGCAAGTGCTCCTGCTTTTTGGTCCTGAAAACCCAGCTTTCCACCGAGAAATGCCCCCTTGACAGGTGGTGAAAGCCCAAACCTCTTACTTGTGCCCGAAATGACCACTCTCAACTCCACAACCCCTGACTATAAAGGCGACACACAGGGCGCCGTCTCTCCGCCGAACGTCAGCCCTAGCCTCAAGCCGCGAAATCGCGCCATCAAGGACTCGACACAGGCCAAAAACATCATCGTCTCGCTCGAGACCAACAATCGCCAGCGCAACATCAAGAATGCGCGCATCATGGCGAAGTATAATTCGGAGCGGCCATACTCAAATGACGCTCTGAAGCAGGACGGACTCGACTGGAAGAACAACTTTACGACCAAGCCACTGCCGATGCTCATCGACAAGGTGGCGCCGAGGTTCGTTTTGTCGATTCAGTCGATGAAATACCTAACCAACGCACATTTTCCCGATGACATGCCGGGCGCGGACAAGAAGACGGAGATGTTCCGGCGTGAAATCACGAATCTGTGTCGTCAGAAGGCTGGTTGGAACAACCTGCTCACCGAAATCTTCCAAGAGGACGCACTTTTCGGATACTGCGCGACCGGTTGGCTGAATCGCTTCGAGTGGTTCCCGAAATTCGTGCGTCAGGACGAGTTTTTCGTCCCCACGGGCACGAAGCAGCACGCGAACAGCGCGCAAATCGTCGTGATGAAGGAGCGCTACCTCATCCACGAGCTTTTTCAGCTGATTGAGGACCGAGAGGCCGCGGAAGTCGCCGGTTGGGTCATCAAGGAGACGGTGGAAGCCATCAACAACGCCACCCCCGAGGACCGGCGCGCCCAATACTCGAATTGGGAGAGACTTTACGAGGATTTGATTCGCGAAAGCAACGTCGGCATTTCCCACGAGCAGGGCGCACGCGTTATCGAGACGTGGCACCTTCTGGCGCGTGAAACTACGGGAAAAGTCACGCACTACATCTACACGGCGAACCAGTTCAAGGAAATTTACTGCAAGGAGGACAAGTTCGAGAACATGGCGGACGCCTGCTCGTTCTACACCTTCCAGCATGGCAACGGAAACATTCACGGGTCGAAAGGAATTGGCCGCGAGATTTATTCCATGGCCGCGATGTTGGACCGCACGCGCAACGAGGTGGTGGACCGCTTGAACCTGAGCGGAAAGCTGGTCATCCAAGCCGACGAAAAAATGCTGAAGAAATTCCGCATGAGTGTGGTTGGTAACACGATTCTAATCGGCAAGGGCTACGAGGTCCTCGACCGTCCCATTGAAGCCGCCGTCGAACCCTTCCTTCAGCTCGACCAATTTCTGACCAGCCTGCTCGACCAGATTGCCGGAGCGACAACGCCCCGCGTGTTTGAAGGCGAACGCGTGACCAAAGCGCAGGTCGACTTTTTTGCCCAGCGCGAAAGCGAGTCCAAGGACAACATCATCGGCCGAGCCCTCAATCAGTTCGCCGACATGATGACGACGATTCAAAAGCGGGCCTGCGACGCGAACAGCAACGAGCCCGACGCACTCGACATGCAGCGGCGCCTGCTGCTCGTGATGACTCGCGAGGAACTCGACTTCATCGCCAACCAGCGCGTTGCCGAGACGGTCCGAGACTACACGGACATGGAGCGGCAGCAAATCATTCTCATCGCGCAGGAAGCTCGTGGCAATCCTCTCTATAACGCGAAGGAGCTTGAGCGCCGGAAACTCACCGCGCAGATTGACGAGGAGTTCGCCAACGCCGTGCTTTTGCCGGACAACGACCCGGGCGAGACAGCGGAGCAGACCCGCACGCAAATGTTCGAGCTCGACTTGATGACCCGTCAGGCCACGATGGTTCCGGTGGCTCCGCGTGACAACCACATGATTCACCTGCAGACCGTGATGCCCGCACTCGAAGCCGTGGCTCAGGGCGCCGTGCAGGACCCGTCGCAAGTCGAAACCCTCAAGGCGATTCTTTCCCACGCTGTCGGCCACTTCCAGATGGCGGAGCAGGCGGGAACTGACAAGAACGAGCTCGCCCCAATCGGACAGATTCTCGACCAATTGACCAAGGCTCTCCCCGAGCTCGAGGCCAACGTGCAAGAGCAGGCTGCAACTGCTGACCAAACCGGCGCCAACCAACTCCAAGCCGGTATCGACCAGACGGGAGCACTCCCCGCGCAGGCGGGAGGCGCGCCCCAGATGGCACCTCCTACGCTATGATAATCCATGCCCCGAAAAATGTTGAGTGGTCTTCCGACGATGCCGCTCGACTCGGTGAGTTCATCAACAGCCCCACGGGCCAGCGCGTGCTGCAGACGTGGGCGATTGGTCTCCCCGCGCTCCTCGACGGCAGCCATAAAACCAAAACACTGGTGGCGTCTGGAAAGCACGAGGGGTATCAAGAGGCAATCGACGTTTTTCTCCGGCTGACATACGAGAATCCCAACGCGCCCATTGTGCCGGAAGTAACAACCTCGAATTACCCATCGCTGGACGACGACTCCACGTGGGTTGAAGAAGACAAAGCAGCGCTTGACAAATCACCGAAATAGCCAACCTCTTCAACGCAGTAAACTACGAACCGTGCTATGGCCGACAATAACGTTCCCGAACTCTCGTCTATCCCTCCCGGGGTAAGCCTCAACCCAGACCCCGCCGCCGTCGCTGACACAGGCACCGCGCTGGACAACCTTTTCAAGGCAGTCGAGGAGCCACCCGCCGCCCCGGCTCCCGCAGTCACTCCTGACCCCGCGGCGTCGACGCCTCCGGCTGCCGAGCCGAAGCCCGATGCCGGAGTCACTCCTCCCGCCGCGGCCGTGGTCCCCCCGGTGGTCCCACCGGTCACCCCGCCGGTCGCAGACGCACCCGTGAAGGACGACTTCGACGCCGTCCAGCTTCCGCCGCACACCAAGTCGGAGGTCGCTCAGTCTTTCGACACGCTGAAGAAAACCTCCCGCGAGAAGCTCGCTGCGGTCGCCAAGGAGCGCGACGAAGCGAACGCACGCGCCAAGGAACTGGAGAGCCGCCCCGCCGTCGACCCGAAGCTCGAAGCCGAGCTCAAAGAGCTGCGAGATTTTCGCGCCAAGATGGACGTCGAGGCCGACCCGACCTTCAAGGAATATTTCGCTGAAGCCAAGGCGAATGACGAAGCCATCTGGGCCAAGCTGAAAGAGGCCGGAGCCAAGGACGACACGCTCGCGAAGATGAAGGAAATCGGGACGAAGGACCTCGATTGGGAACTCGTCCTCGAGAAGCTTCCGCCGGTCACTCGCAGATACGTCGAGAACAAGCTAGCGGTGAACGAAGACCTGCACGACCAGCGCACCCGCGCCATCGCCACGGCGAAGCAGAACGCCACTGAGTTTTTGGCAGAGCGTCAGAAATCCTCAACGCAGGACGAGCTGGCCCACTACGCGAAGGCTGAAGAACACTTCGGCAAGGTGTCAGTTCAGCTGCCGTGGTTCAAGCTGCAAAAGGCCGAAGCCAACGCGACGCCCGAGCAGAAAGCCGCCATCGAAACAGAGAACAAGTTTTTCCTCTCGACGCAGGACCTTGTCACGAAGATGTTGAAGGACCCGTCGCCCGAGATGCGCGCAGTCGCTTCCGTCGGCTACGCGCAGATGCTTCGGCTTCAAGCCGAGATTCCTGCTCTGCAGGCCGAGTTCGAAGCCGAGAAGAAAACTCTCAGTGACGAAATCACGAAGCTCAAGGCGACCATCAAAGAGCGAGATGACTTCATCGCTCGCGTGAAGGGTGCCTCGCGCACCAACCCGAGAGATGGTAGCGCCCCCTCAAATTCCGGAGCTGTTGCGAGTCAGCCCACGTTCGGTGAACACGGCAGCGTCGCGATTGACCGACTGCGGGCCGAACAAAACGCTGGCGCGTGAACACCACCCTCCACGAGGGAAAGCAAGTTGAAATTTTGTTGCCGTGGTATCGGGAGGTCGCGCCTCAAGTTGCTTTCACAGTCATGCGTCTCATGCGGAAGGCCTCTGCCAGCATCGGGGTCCGAGCTCGCTGGGGCGACGCCTGCATCTATCACACCCGAAACATTCTTGCCGAGGAATTCCTGCGTTCCGGAATCGAATGGAGTTTCTGGATAGATGGAGACGAAATCCTTCCTCATGGCGACGCGAAGTTTTTTAATGCAACTGCTGGGATGCACCTCCCAGATGATTTTGCCGGACTTAATGCTATTGACCGGCTTCTTTCTCATGGCAAAACTTTGGTGGGCGGTGTGTATTGGGGTCGTCATCCGAACAGCAAGCCGATTTATGCGGAGGCGATGAACAACGCCAAGGAGGATGCCTACGCTCGCAAGGGTCCGTATGACCTCGTGAAGCCGACGGCATGGGTGGGGTTCGGGGCGGTGCTCGTTCACCGCTCTGTTTTTCTCGACATCGAAAAGCGCTACCCGCATCTGGGCCGGAAAGAAGACGGCACCGGGGGCAATTGGTTTTCGCCTAACGAACAGGACATCCGCCGCAACTTCGACATGTTCGGCGACATACTCAAGGAGGGCTGCGACTCGACCACCAAGCTCGCCAAGCTGCAGGCGCACTACGACACCGCGGTGCGACAGAGCGCTCGCCTGCCCGTGGGGGCGGGAGAGGACGTCTCCTTCTGCCAGCGCGCCGCGGATTGTGGACACACGCCGCACGTTGACCTTGGCCTGTTCTGCGGACACCTCGGGGACAAAGTCTACGGAAAGACCACGTGAAGAAGTCCTATCAGTATCCCGAATACCTTAAGGCGTGGCGCGCCCGCAATCCCGAAAAACAAAAGGCCATTTCTGACCGGGCGAGAGCAAAGAGGGTAGCTTCCGGCAAGAGACGTGTTGAAGGCCGACTCTATCGCAGGAAAGTTCTGGCCACGCCCGAGGGTCGATTGATAAGCAATCTGCGTCGCCGGGTCAACAAAGAAGTCCACGGGATTTTGAAATCCGCTCGCACGTTAGAGCTTATTGGTTGCCCGGTCAAGCAGTTGAAGGCTCATCTTGAGTCGCACTTCAAGCCCGGCATGAGTTGGGAAAACTACGGCATGTGGGAGATAGACCACATCACCCCGTGCGCCCGATTTAACCTCTCCGAGCCCGACCAACAGCGAACCTGTTTTCATTGGTCGAATCTTCAACCCCTGTGGATGACTGAGAACCGGAGAAAAGGTGATGACTAAGATTTTGCTGAACATGCAGTTTTGGCACGGGGATAAAGAAGCCGCGATGCGTAATTCCCGGTTCATCGCCGACCTTGAGCCGAAACACAGTGAGCTGGCCGATTTTCTTTTTTCCGCACGCCACGACTGCACCCACGACACTTCGACCATTGAATACGTCGCTCGAAAGTTCAATACCTTTTCCTTCATCAACAAACATCGACGAGCCGAGGGATGGCCGTTTGCTTGTAACGAGCTCTTCTTTGGCTCGACTGACTTCGTCTACACGCAGGTGGAGGCTAAGAAAATGCCGCAATACAAGGCAGTCATGGCGATTGAAGCCGACGGCAGCCCAATGTCCCCGGATTGGCTTTCTCGTCTACACTCCGAGTGGGACCGACTCCATGCGAAGGGCGCGAACATGATGGGGGCGTTGATTCCTCCCGGGCCGCCGGAGACGGACGGCAAGCACATCAACGGCAACTGCCTCGTGTCCGCCGAGAAAGAATATCTGCACTGGATTGCCCGGAAGATTGGCGGCTGCCGACCGACTGCCGGGTGGGACTGGGTGCTCGCGCCCCTGTTCAAGAAGCAGGGATGGGCCAACTGCCCCGGCATGCGCTCCTTCTGGCGCTCGCCCGCGATGCCCAAGGAGATTTTCGACAAGCTTCGCAAGGAGGGCGTTTTCTTCGTCCACGGGGTCAAAGACGACTCGATTCAGCAGCTGGTTCGCGCTTCCCTTCAGAATCCAGCTTGACAAACCCGGGTTTCCTCCAACACTCTTCCCTGACCATACCCGCGCCCGGTCAACGCGACTGAGCCAAATCTCCTTTGGTGGCTCGCAAAGGCGGCTGTCAGCTTCCCGAAAAGCTGAGAGAAGCTCCACGCTTCAAATTCGTGGAAATTTGTGAGTTAACCCGCTACGTAAGTAGCACCATTACAGTATTTTATGGCAGGAGACTGCATCACCCCAGCTCAGGTTTCTGACATTGCTCAGAAAGACACTCAGCGTCTAGTCGGCGCTATTGCGAAGACCCTCGCGGCCAACGCACCCTTCATGAACGTCATCGGCGGCGGAGTTTTTCCGTCCGGCGTGTCTGACGAAATCCGAACCTCCGTCCAGCTTCAGGCCGCGCCCGGCGATTCTCTGGCTTTGCCCGAGTTCGTCTGCGACACCGACCTCTGTGGAACCCAAGGTCATCAGGACCTGACGGACGCCATCAATTTCGTCACCAAGCTCGAATCGAAGCGCGGCTTCGGTCCCCGAGTCTGCGTGAAGAAAGGCTATGCGGCCTTCAAGACGAGCTACCTCGCCTCCGAAGACTCGCTCAAGAAACTGGTCACGCAGTATATCAACTCCGACATCCGCGCTCAGCTCTACCTGCGCTCGGCCTCGAAGTTCACTGCTGTCGCCGGTTACGACTTCAACTCGCTGTTTACCGGCGGGACCGAGACTGACATCGGTGTGAAGTTCGCTCCGCTGTTGCCCACGGGACCCATGTCCTTCAAGGCCCTTCACTACATCGCCCGCTACATCAAGGAGAATCTTTTCGCCGAGATGTTCGACGCTGGCGACAAGGGCAGCCCGCACTTCCGCGTCATCGCCTCCGCCGACCAGATTGAACTGTTCCGCGCCGAGTCCGGTGTCAAGGACATCCTCCAGTCGTATGTGACCGGTGGATACAAGCAGGGTGAACTCTCCCTCGCTGGCTACAGCTGGGAAACGGCGCCCGCGTATCGCGGCCTCGCCTTTGGTATCGACCAGCGGCCTCTGCGCGCCACCGGCTTCAAGGCCAATGGCACGTTGAACCTCGTCGACCCCGTCACCATCGTCACGAACGCGACGAAGAACACGGCGTATGCCAAGCCCAACCCCTCGTGGTTGACGGCTGACTACGAAGTGCTGTTCCTTCTCGCCGACATGAGCTTCGAGCGCTTGGTGCCCGAACGCTACGTCGGTGAAGGCTCGTTCAAGTTCGCGCCTCAGTTATACATGGGCGAACTCGAGTGGCACTACCAAATCGACAACGACTGCAACGTCTACGGCGATTTCGGCTGGCACAAGTATCAAATCATCCGCGCTTACAAGCCGATTCGGCCCCAGTTCGTGGTCCCGATTCTGTATCGCCGATGCACGGCCGACCTCGGTCTCCCGGACTGCACGGTGCCGACCAGCTCCAGCTACACTGGTTCTGACGCGTTCACCACGGTTGGTGTGACCTGCGAGGCGTAAGCCTTAAATCTGAGTGCGCTGGAATAAGCCCCAGCGCACTCTTTCCCTTTTTCTTTATGGCTGAATTTGTTGAACACGGACTGCACGACCAAGAGTGGCCGACGCTCGCGAAGGCGGCGAACACACTTTTCTCGCTGAGCCTGTCCCCCTACAACGACCCGAAAGACGTCCTTGTAGCCGTCCTTGCCAAGGTTGGTGAGGACGCGAAAAACACCGAGACTCTCGACAGCTTGCTCGTCAAGCTACTCGCGCACGTCTCGTAACCAATGTCGGTGTTGCTTTGCACGCAGCAACGCCGGTTCGTAGGAGAGGGTTGCGGAACAAATCCGCAGCCCTTTTTGTTCGTTGACGGAGCTGTGTATGTCGAACTTATTCAGATATGTCACCCTTTGCTGACCCAACCCCCAAACTGGGAGACGAGAACAACGTTCTGCTCTCGAAGATTTGTCAGGTTCTGAACGACGCGGGCTCGGGTGACCACCCTCCGGAACCCGGCGACTCGGACAACAATTTACTTTTCAAAATCTGCCTGCTCGTTAACGAGCCATAAACGTGGACACGACCCCACAACTCGGAGACTCGGACAACACCTTGCTGAAGAAAATTCTTCAAGCGCTGCTCGAATAACCATGGACACAATCCCGCGTCTCGGCGATTCCGACAACACCTTACTGAGGAAAATTCTTCAGATTTGGTCGGCTGCGCCCACGCCGGAGCCCCCCGGGGACGATTATTACGAGGCGGCTCCCCTCGCCAATGCCAATGAAGGTTCTTTCAGCCCGGGGCCAACAATCATGATTTGGAGCACGGTGATTATCGGCGAGGGTGGCACTGCGGACTCGTTGGAGATTTACCAGTCTTCTTGCTTCGGCGCTTACAACCTTAAGCTGGCTCTTTACGACGTGGGGGGCAATCGTCTTGCAGTGGTGACGACGTCTTCACCGGGGGTCCTCGCCAATGACAGTTACATCGTGGGCGTGATAAGCGCGCCGGTTTCCGCGGGCACTCATTACATCGCGGCCATCGACGACACCGGAAATCCGATTTGGGCCGCGGATAATGGGACTGTGACCTTGATTCACGATGCAAGCATCGGCCTCGTTGCGTATGCCGCCGGTCCTCCGGCCACCCTTCCCAGCCCCACTACCTTTGACGGACAATTTGTCATGCGAGTGCATGTGACCCATTGATGAATCCCTCGACCATATTCTCAATCCCACCAGCCTCAGAACTGACGAATACTTCAGTTCCGATTCAACTGGCATTGATGCTCTGGAGAGTTTCCTTGGCTCGTCAATCTGGAAGGACCCAGTTTTCATTTCCCATAAACCCCAAATTTTCTAGCTCTGGTGTTAGGACATCGTTAAAAACTTTTCTGGAGGTCCGGAACTATCAGGTAGTGTTGGGACCCACGGAAACTATCGTCTCTTGGAACTAAGATGCAAATCCCGGACAACATCAAAGTGGGCGGAGCCAGCCTCCTCGGAGTGGGTGCGCCCCTCATGAATCTGGCGCTCACCGACGTGGAAAGCGTGCTGAAACTGTTTTTGCTGCTGGCACAAATCGCCGTCGCCGTCACCTCCGCGCTCTACGTCTATTCGAAGTGGAAGAAAAATCGCAAAGAATGAAACTGCTTTTCCCAATCATCGCTCTCGCCGCCATGCTCTGTGGCTGTTCGCTCATGCCGCTCAAGCCCGGCAAGGCTTCCATTCTCACTGAGAGTGGCAAGGTCATCTCGGTTCAGCAATCGCAGAACCCGAAGAACGACACGGTGCAAGATTACAAGCGAGTAACCGACTCGAGCGGTGCCACGACCGAAGAGGTTCACACCAAAATCGGCGCAGCCCAGAAGGACGTGGCTCGCGAGATGGCAGCCAAGCTTGGCTCACTTCGCCCCGTAATGTGGGTCGGCATACTCGTCTTGCTTTTCGGAATTGCCAGCTTCCATCCCTACCTCCGCGTTATCGTGGGGAGCGTGACCACGAGCGTCATCATCGTCGTGGCAGGCCTCGGGATGATTGTGCTTCCGTCCCTGATTGTCGGAAATGAGATTCTGATTCTGGGTGTGGGAGTGGGAGCGATTGTGCTCTACTGGTTCTCCCACCGTCACGGAAAACTTCAAGGCCTCGTGGACGCCAACAAAGATGGCATCGACGACCGAAATCAATGAGCTGCTCCAACTGTAATCAATCCTGCTGCTCGGGAAACTGCACCTCGGTGTCGAGCTGCAACCCGGGATGCTGCACTCCGTGCAACACCAACTGCGACGCCAACAGCGCCGCATGCGAGACGCTGCCGAGCGCGCTCGACAATTTCATTCGGTCGTTCTACGGCACGCTGGAGAAGACGGAAGTCGACGGTCAGGTCCGATGGATTCTTCCCTGTGACCTCGACACCGGAGTCCCCGGAAATCCGAAGGGCACGGACGAAGGTCTGGCCTGCTATTTCAAGCGGCTGTTCGAAGAGGGCCTCGTTGGTCTGCTCGGTCCTAAAGGCGACACTGGCGCAACCGGTGACGCGGGCAACAACGCCTACACGGTGGCCACGTCGAGCTTCGTCCCGGTGACCATTGCCGGGCAGTCGGTCCAGTTCAGCATCATCCCGAGCCCGGTAGTCTCGGTCGGCCTGACCATTTTCATCCCCGGCTCCGGCTGGTATGTCATCACGGAAGTTTTTCAGAGCTCCGTCATTTTCGCGACTCTCCTCGAGTCGATTCCCTCCCCTTCCGCACTCATCACGCCGGGCGCTTTGGTCCTTCCGACTGGTCCCCGCGGGCTGAGTATCACGGGTCCGCAAGGGCTGCAGGGCGCCAAGGGCGACACGGGAGCGCAGGGCGCAACCGGCGCAACCGGCGCAACCGGCGCAACGGGCGCAACGGGCGCGCAGGGCTCGACGGCGACCACCACGAACTCGAAAATCATTCCGTCTGGCACCGACTATCCATTGACGAATGCCTACGCGCATGTGGTGTTCGGGACGGATGAGCTGGACGCGACGCTCGCGACGGCTGGCACATACCTTTTCTTCGTCACGCTTTTTTGCACCAATGGAACGGGCGCGCCGAAACAGTGGTCCTTCAAGCTGGTGAACCAGAGCACGGCGGCTGACATCGCCGACTCGCAGTTCAGCGTTGAGATTCCGACCACCTCGAGCACGAACATCACGTGGCCCGTGCTGGTCACCACGGCAGTCGACGGTCACATCATCGAGGTCCAAGGATTTTCCGCAGTGGGCGGAGCCACGGAAGTTGTGGTCGCGGTTGATTCACGAATCATGTATGTCAAACTGTCGTAACCCAATTATTCGAGACCCGAATGGGACGTTCAGTGGAAACTGTAACCGGCCCGCGGGAATCAAACGTCTCGACAAGGTGCCGCGCACGTTGCCGCGTCGCGTCATCAACACGGCTTGCGAGTCGGTGCTTCAGGACGAGGCTGGATTCGCCATCCTGAACGAGGCGGACGGAAGTTTTATTCACGACGACTTGATGCAGAACCCGGAGTGTCCTTGATTTTATGGCAAAAGTTTCTGATTACGTAGAGGCCGAAGAGTCGCTGACACCAAACGGTGGCTGGCTTTTCGTGGCCGAGCTGCAAGACGACGGCTCCTACATCACGAAGAAAATCGCCCCACACAACGTGGGTGCGGTTGGTCCGGCCGGACAGCAAGGTCCGCAAGGTAACCAAGGGGCAGACGGAGCCGCTGGCGCAAACGGCGCCGCCGGGACCAACGGCACGAACGGCACGAACGGAACCAATGGCGCGAACGCTGAGATGACGCGAGGCTCTACCACGTCCGTCGCGGTGGGCACGGGCTCCAAGGTGTTCAATTTTTCGGTGATTGCCGCGAACCTCGGCTGGGCCATCGGCACGCGAGTGCGCGCCGCCAGCACGGGCACACCCGCGAACTACATCGAGGGCCTTATCACGGCACTGAGCGACTCTCAGGTCACCGTCAACTCCGACAACTTCGGCGGGGCGGGCTCGAGCGCAGACTGGAATATTTCCATCGCTGGTGATGTTGGCGCGACCGGTGCAACCGGAGCCACGGGCGCAACTGGAGCCACTGGCGCGAGCGGAACCCCCGCGGCGAGTGAGCTGCAGTCGAGCGATACGTTTGTCTTCGAAGACTTCGGGAATTATTCGGTGGGCGCCATCTCCACGTTAGACCAAGGATTCGCGTGGGCTGACGATGGCTCAGTTACGGATGCCGAGATTGTGTCGAGACTCGCGGGTAACTACACGGCGAACCGTCTTGAAATTGGGAATGGCGAGCTGATTCGAAAGATGCCTTGGGCTGGCAAGTGGCAGCGAATCTGGATTGGGCTCCTGCTCCGCATCAACGCGAGTGCGACCTTCACATCGGCTTGGGCACTGGGAATCTGTTCGGGCCAGACCAACACGTTGGGCGCCGGGTCTTGCGACAACTTCATCGGAATGTGTGGCTCAGGTTACGCCGCGGGCGGAACGAATGACCACGTTCACACAGCGGGAACCCGTGGAAACTACTTCGTTGACAACCCGTCCATTCGATACGTCACCAAGCGGACCACGGTGAAAACGGACCGCACTGGCGGCTCGGGCACAACCGGTCAGGCTTTTGCTGGCGCCACTGAAGGTCTCGTGGCACTGACCTTTTTCGAAATCTCTCGGCCCCTATTTGCGCTGGACTCGACCTCGGTGACATACAACATCGCACGCCACACGACTACTTCTACGGGCATCGAGTTTTACCCGGGCAAGAAGGCTCTCTGGCAGGGTCTCCTCGACGCTCCTTCCACCACCATCGGTGGACAGGGTTCTTGGTCCCTATTGTGCGGAAGCTCCGCCAACAACACCCTCTCTTTTTCGTTCGACCAATCAACCGGTGTGCTGGACACGTTCAATCTCCTGTGGCCGCACGCATCTCAACCACTCGAAATTCTCGCCTACGGAATTCGGCGAGTGTTCTAAAATTTATGCCTGACTATCCAATTGATTTAGGAAAAGGAATGGGGGACTACCCCATCTCCGCACCCTCGAAGCCATCCATGGACAAGAAGCACTACCCGTGCCTCTATCTGGACTGGGACGAGAAATACAACCTGCCCGAGTCGGGCACGATGACCGTGACGTTCCGCAAGAAGAGCGAGACGAATCGTGAGGACGACCACGGCACGCACCAAACTGTCGAACTCGAAATCCGTGAAATCGTGGACGTCGAGGCCCCGAAGAAAAAGCGTGGTATCAAGGCCGACCGTGAGGAAGGCGAGAGCGCGCTCGACAAGTATAAAGAGGAGCTCGAATAATGTTCCTCGTGCGTGAAGTCTGGTCCGACGCGAAGAAGATTTTTCGTAACTGCGACGAAACGTTGCTCTACGAGAAAATCGGAGACGCTTACGAGCTGCTCGCCTCCAAGGGAGAGACGGACGCCCTCGTCGGCTACGTCGACATCTGCGTTGACTGCGCGCAGTGCATCACGCTGCCTCGAGAGGTCGAGACCATCCTCGCCGTGAACATGGACGGGCATCCGACCATCGGGCGAAACCCGCTACACACTTTTCACCTGAACGGACCGGGCGACTTCATCACCGTGTGGCGCTCTTGGACCGACCTCGGAAACTTTCCGACCTACCGTGACCTCCCCTGCCCGGGAAAGCTCGTGGCATACTTGGACAGCCAAGCGGACGAGGGAACGGAATTGCGTGTGTTTGGACATGACAGCCAGAACCGCCCCCTCCGCACGGAAGTCGGCGGAGTCTGGAGCGACGGATATCTGGTGCCCACCGTCTTCGGGTTTGCTTTACCGGACACCAATGCCCCCATCATCAGCCGTATCAGTCACATCGTGAAGGCGAACACGGTCGGTGACGTGCGCCTGTCCAGCTTCGACAACTCGAGCACGGTGAACAGCTCCACGGGCACCCTGTTAGGCATTTTCGAGCCAAACGAGACGAAGCCCATGTATCGCCGAATCAAGCTCTGGCGAAGCGCTAATTGGGTTCGCATCTGCTATCGCAAGCGCAGCTACCGGCTGTTCAGCCAGTATGACCGAATTCTTTTGCACAGCCGTCTCGCGCTGATTATGGCGATGCGCGCCGTGCAGTTCTATGATGACACCGACCTGTCGAACGCGACAAGTTACGAGGCACATGCGGTTCGAATCCTGACGGAGAAAGAAGCGACCCTCGAAGGCCCGGCTCTCACGCCCATTCAGGTCGACGACCGCAACAGCATCAAGAATAACGGCTACGACGACGTTGACTAATGGCCACTGCACCTTTTCTTGAAGATGGCGACATCAGCTTCGAGGTGGGAATGGATTCAAATTCCCACCCCATCAAGCTGCCGCCCGGAAAATACGCTCGCGGCGAGAACATCGTCAACCGCGGTGGCATCGTGCAGACTCGCCCCGGCTATCGCTGCCTAACAGCCCTCGCTGAAGGTCGCCTCCAAGGTTTCTGTCTTTTCAAGCCGAAGGTCGGCGCGGAACAACTGGTTTTCATGGTCGACGGACTCCTCTACGTCGCCGATTTCCCGTTCGACACCGCCCGGCTTCTCGGTGATGTTACTTTTTCTTCGTCTGCGCGGCAGGCTTACTGGGCTCTGGTCGAGCAGGCCGTGGAGATGCACACCGACGGCAGCCTCGAGCTCATCGAGCCGAAAAACCTTCTGATTATTCAGGATGGTGGTTTCACTCCGCCGGTCATCTATGACGGAACTCGTGTCACGCAATCCCGCGGCTTCGGTGGAATCCCAATGGGCGGACCGATGCGTTGGGTGGGCGACCGGCTCTGGGTAGCGCGCAGCGGACTGCTTTTTGCGTCCGACATCAACAACCCGACCTCTTTCATCGAAGACGTCTATCTCGCGACCGTGCGAGCCTTCGTGCTGCCGGGAGAAATCACCGCGCTGGCGCGCAATCCTTCGAATGCGATGGCGCAGCTGATTGTTTTCACCGAGAACAGCACGACCGTAATTCAGGCGGGCATTCGTGACCGCACGCAGTGGCCAATCACGCCCGACATGCAGCGGGAAATCCTTCCTAAGATTGGCTGCAAGAGTCAGCGCTCGGTGCTTGACCAGTCCGGCTTGCTTTGGTGGTATTCAGCCAGTGGTCTCGTATCTCTTGACTCCGCCCTCAGCGTCAACGTCTCCAATAAACTCCCGTATCGTGACAGCGAGATGATTGAGAGCAAGTCTCGTCTTTCCGAGGACTTGTCCGGAGTGGCCTGCGGCACCTTCGAGAACTACATTCTGTGCAGCGTGCCCTACGGAGATATTCTCAACCGGCACACTTGGGTCATGGACAATTCGGTGCGTCAAAACTATCTGGAGGACGCTCCCCCTACGTGGAACAGCTTCTGGACCGGCACGCGCCCCGTCGAGTGGATTACGGCGGAGGTCCACGGCAAACAGCGGGTGTTCTACATCTCTCCGGACTATGATGGCGTCAACCGTCTGTGGGAAGCATTATGGCCCGACCGTCGCGACGAGGGCTGCCCGATTTCGTGGTGGTTCGAGACCCGCGGATACTTTGGGCCACCGGGCGCAATTCTGACGCGAAAGAAATTTCACTACGCAGACGTCCACCTCTCGGAGATGGTCGGTGACGTGGACATCGGAGTTTTCTGGGCGGGCGCACGCAGGGGAAAATACAAAAAGATTTTCGACAAGCGAATGAAGGCGACCGAGGGCTGCTTCCGGCCCGACATGGTCATCAACATGAACACGGAGCTGTTCGCGTTTAAGAAACAGTCCCGAGTCGTCCGCACTGAGGACGCCTTGGCGTTGAGTTCCAATCAGACCGAGAGCTCTTGCGGGATTGAGTCGCCTTGGGAAGAGTTTTTTGACGAGGGCTTCCAGCTTATTGTGGCTGGTTCCGGTCCGTGTGCAGTGGACGCCGTCAAGATTGTCTATGAGCCGCCTGTGAGCCGTGACGACCTGCTTCGTCAGGACACCTGCGACAATGAGACCGAGAGCAACGTTGTCCGCTTCGACGGCGCCGCGGCCGAGTCCCAAACGAGCACACAAGTCGCGCAGGACGCCCTGAGCCACGACGTGCTGGAATTTACGTCAACCATCTCGGCTGCCGTCACCAACCAAGGCTTCACCGAGGTTGCCGTTGGCGAGGGCCGCAGCATCATCTCTCAATCGGACGCCGACAAAATCGCCCTCGCGGTTGCCGTCCGGAAGGCCTCGAGCAAGATTGAGCAGGACCTGCCCTTGGTCGTAAGTCTGGGAGCCGCAGCCAATGAACAATCTTAATTCTCTCCGCCCAGTCACGCGCCGCGCTGTCCCGCTCTTCTACCAGAGCCCGGGAATCTGCGAGCTGCCGGTGCCCTTGAGCGGGTCCGCGGTGGCGGCGGACGCCGACATCGACATCGAGCCAGTGGAACGCCGGGCGGGACCTGACAGTCTCGAGATTTTCTCGGCTGGCAGCGACGTTCACCTGAGCTGGCCCAATGTCAGCTACATCTTCTCCTACGTGGTCTACCGGGCCACTAATTCAGAGGGGCCTTTTGTCCTCCTGACCAGCAATTTAGGGGAGAATTCGTTCGTTGACGCCGGGCTGGAACCCGGGACCTATTATTACAAGGTGACGGGCATCGAGCCGAACTTCGGCGAGACGTTCCCGACGCCTGTTGTCTCTGTGACCATTTAATGACGTCTTTGCTCTATGCCCTTCGCGACCCCCGGTCCGGGGAATACCGATACATCGGTAAGACGGACCGGACGGCTTCCGCACGTCTTGCTGAGCACATTTATCAGTCGAAATCCAAGCGGTCTTACGTGAACTGTTGGGTCTCCTCGCTTATCAGCGCGGGAGTTCGTCCGGAGTTAGAAGTCCTCGTAAAGCTCCCCAAAAATGTGATTGCCTTCTGGGAGCGAGCCTATATTGCCGCGGCCCGGAAAGCAGGAGTCCGATTGTCGAATCTCTCCGATGGTGGCGAAGGACCCTCCGGAGTTAAGCACACTTTGGAGACGCGAAAGAAAATGAGCGCGTCTCACACCGGAAAGCCAAGCCCAATGTTGGGCAAGACGCACTCCGAAGAGACTAAAAAGAAAATCGGCCTCTCATTGGTCGGACGGATTCGCGGACCATACCGCAAGAAAGGTTCCCATCAGCCTGTTTAAGACAAATCTAGTCATCGTCGCCGCGCAACTGCCGCCCGACTTCACGGGAAACCCACAGGAATTTTTTGAGGCCCTCGTCGAGCGGATGGAAATCCAGTCCCCGCAGGGAACCAGCTTTTTCGTGGTCGGTGACGTCGAGCCCAGCTCGAACGCCGGGCCTTGGCTCAAGAACGGAACACAATGGTGGGTGTTCGACATCGACCAAGGGGTGTATGTCCCTCTGGACATCTCCGCCTCTCTCAACCTTTTCGTCGTCGGCCCCGAAGACCCCGGAACCCCGGAGACCGGAGACCCCACACTGTGGCTTCGGACCTTCGAGACCCGCGCTGTTGGCTGGTATGGATGGGACGGAGTCATCTGGCGACCTCTGGTCAACCCTCCTCCGAGCGGCACCACGGCCCAGCGGCCCACCAACCCCATAGACCTCGAGCAATTTTTCGACACGGACATCCACACCCTGATTCAATGGGAGCGTGGAGCGTGGCGCACCACCTCCGGCAGTGTCGGCGACATCAAGTTCACGGCGCACGCAATCCTTTCGGACGCGTTGCGATACAATCCCGGATGGAGCTACCTTGGTCAAGACGACCAAAGCATCCGCGGAAAAGTTCTGGGAGTGGCGACTCAGGACATCACGGCTGGAGGCTCGGCCTCATTTTCTACGGACTCCGGAATTACTCCTCGTGACGCAGGCGACCAAGCCGGTGCGGAAACGGTCGTTCTCACGTCGTTGCAGATTGAGCAGCACACCCACTTGATGGGTCACGCCACGGCGCTGCACTCGAACAACGACATTCAGCTGCACCGCGGCCAGAATTCCGACACCATCAACATCCCGCCCATCGTTCCCCCGAATTATTTTGAGGTGAAGGGCGAAGGCGGAACCGATGGCACCCACGACGGCACCGCAGGCGACGGTCCAGCGGGCACGCAGCTTATCACGAGCCGCCAACTCACTCTTGCCAACTGGCCCGACTACACGGGCGCAGCCGAGGCGCACCCCAACATCCAACCCACGACGTTCCTTTGGGCTCTTGTAAAAGTATGAATCAGATTAGCGTGCAAACTCTGGACGACTTCCTCCCCAATTTTGAGGAGTTCCGTGCTGACGCACTCTCGCGTCGATACTTCACCATGCGCGGCCCCGACGGCGAGCGCTACCCGAATCTCCACGTGCTGCCGAGCGACGAGTTCGAGCCCGCGATGTCCGAGCGGCTCGGGCGCAAGGTCTCGATTGACCACTGTTTTCTCCGGCTCAACCCGAGCGGAGACAACCACCGCATTCACGCGGACATCGCGCACTCGCCATACGCGTTTGTGCTGTATCTCAACGCCCCCGAGCAATGCCAAGGCGGCACCGCTTTCTGGAGGCACAAGCGGACAGGTCTGGCGTCTTTTCCTCCAATCACCGACCTCAAGAAAGCGAACCGATTCGCGAAAGAGATTTTCGAGACGCATCAGGACCTCGACAAGTGGGAGATGATTCACCTCGAGGAGATGAAACCCAATAGAATGATTTGCTACCCCACAGTGCAGTTCCACAGCCGCTGGCCCCTCGAGGGCTGGGGCGAGGGCTCGTCGGGTGCGCGTTTGGTCGCAGTGGGATTCTTTGGAGTCGAATGAAACTCATCGAACTCAATCGTCACGACCTGTCGCTGGCCTATCCGATTGGCCACGCCTTCTTGAAAGAGGCGGGACGAAGGCCCTTCAACGAAGAGAGCTTTTACCAGTTCTGGCGATTTCTCCTCGAGAACAACATCGGGAAAATTTACGGGCTCGTCGAGTATGACACTGACGCAAAAGCTTTTCGTGCCATCGGTTTGTTAGGCGCCACGTTTTCTCCGGACCCCTACACCGGATGCAAGGCTGCCGCGGAGCAGTTCTGGTATGTCACTCCGGAGCACCGGAAGAGTGGCGTCGGGCTTCAGCTGCTCGACCAGTTCGAGAAGGACGCGAAAGAAAGCAATTGCGAAGAGCTGGTCATGTGTCACTTCCTGCACATGGGCGCGGGACTCGAGAGGGTTTTTGAAGCGCGGGGATATTACGCCTTCGAGAAGATTTACAAAAAAGATTTATAATATGGCCGTTATCACTGCACTCGTAATCGGGGGAATCGCCGCGGCTTCTGTCGCGGGCGCCGCCGCCGCAAAGAAAGCCGCCGCCGACAAGGCAGCCGACGCCCAGTCCAAGGCTCTTAAGGGCCAGAAGAAAATTCTCGGCGAAGAGCTCGGCTACGACAAGGTGCAGCAGGCCAACGTCACGGCGGAACGCAACCGCGCACTCGAGCGCATCCGCCTGCAGGAAGAAATCGACCCCGAGTTGGCCGAGATGCGAAAGCTCGGCAAGCAACAGCTTTTAGCCGAGGCCCAGAAGCCCGGAGCGAGCCGTGAATCGGTGCAGGTTGCCAAGCAGCTTTTCACCGAGAACATCACTCCCGACAAAAATCTCGAAGCCCTCAAGGACAGCATCATCGCGAAGGCTCAGGAGAAGCTCAATCAAGGAGCCACCCTGCCACCCGAATTTCAAGCGGAGCTGGTCCGTGCAGGCGTGAGCCAAGGTGCGCAGGCTGGGCTCAAGCCCACGAAGACCACCATCGGAGGAAATCTTTATCAGGCCCTCGGCAGCGCGGGCGTTGCCCTCGAGGCACAGCGCAATCGCGAGGCACAGGAACTCGCACAGACTGCTACAGGCCTGCAGGAGTCGCGAGCTAAAATCCTGTCCTCGATTTTCCCGACCATCAGTCAGAGCGAAGCCACGCAGCGACAGGTCGCCGCGGGCACGTTCGGAATCGGGGAGCAGACGCTGCCACAGGCTGGCCTCACGGGGGCGGAAGCGGCAAACCTGCAAATCAACCGGGGCAACACGCTCCTGAAGATTCGCGGACAGAAGGGCCAGATTCAAGCGAACAAGGCCCTCGCCGCGGGCGAAGCCAATGCTGCCTACATCAAGGCGGGTGGACAGTTCGCAACCAGTGCCCTCGGGGCTTATGGTGGCGGAGGTGGAGGTCTTCCCACGGCCGGTCTGACTGGTCAAACCGCCGCCTAACAAATCACTTTTATGCCCGGAATCGCAGACCTAGTCCCAGCACAAGTTCAAGCCAACTCGCTTGGCGCAGTCGCTCAACCGATTGTCGACCCGTCCTCACTCGGCACGCTGCCGGAGTTCAAGGACTTCATGGACGCGTATCGTCAAGGCGTCATCACCGTCGAGGACATCAAGCGGCGTCAGACCGTGGGCACCACTGGCTACGAGGCCGAGCGCGCACAGAACGTCGCGGCCAAGGGTCAAGCGGAACAGGCTGCACTGGACCTCGAGGTGCGTCCAATCCAGCGCGAGCTCGCGAAGGCGCAGGCTCAAGGCGGAGTGGAGCAGCAGACCATTCTCAATCAGATGAACAGCGAGGACCCGGCGATTGCCATCCCCGCGCAGGAAGCTTTCGTCAAACGCGCCCGCCAGAAGGAAGCCATCTTAGTTTTCGGCACCGCGACTCCGGAGTTGAAGGTGAAGCAAGAGGACGTCAAGCCCGCGCCTTTCGAAGAGTGGGTGCTGGGTGAGGTGAATAATTTTCGGCCCGGAGACAACTCGGAAGAAGCCAACCGAGCTCGCGCCGTCTACAAAACCAATCTGGAAATCGCGGGAGAGAAGGGTCCGGAATACGGGCTCTACAAGAAAGAGGTCAAGGAGCGCACGCGCACTCTCGAGCCCGGCACTCCCGAATACGACAAGGAACTCCGTCACCAGCTCAGCGAGCGGCTCACGCACGAGAAGCTGCAGGAGATTCAGTTTGAGACGATGAAGGAGCTCGGCAAGGCACAGGCGCAAGCCGTGGCTAAGGGGCCAGAGCAGCGCTCAGCCGACGTCGAGAAAATCGCCAAGGAATACAACGCGCTACCGGCGTTGCATGATTTCGACAAGGTCGATGCCGCCTACAACAAGTTAATTACGGCCACGGACCCCGCAGTCAAGCCCACGCCTTTGCGCGACCAAGCGGCGATTTTCCAGTGGATGAAAATCCTCGACCCCGGCTCGACGGTTCGAGAGGGCGAGTATGCCTCCGTGAAGAACGCTCGTGGAGTTCCGGACACCATCATGAACTGGTATAACCAAACCTTGACGGGTCAGATTCTCACCCCCGAACAGCGCAAGGAATTGCGCGAGGCGGCGGTTCCTGTTTATCAGGGGCAGGTGCAGAACCTAACCCCGCGCATCAAGCAATACGTGGAGCGAGAGCGCTCGGCGGGGTTGCCTCCGGGCTCAGTGGTTCCTCTGGAACATCGTGCCTTGCTGGAGAGTGGCGGACCGGAAATTCCCGGTGCGGCACCCGCTCCTTCACAGGCCCCGCGCCCGACGGTGGAGCAGGCGAATGCCGCCCCAGTCTACTCCAGCCTAGCAGAAATCCCGGCGACCGTTCAATTCTTCAAGAAGCCCAACGACCCGAAGAACGTTTGGGTTAATCCTAACTTCCAACCATAATGGCAACTCCTACGCTGCCGACCGTGCCCACCGTCACGAAGTCGGGCGACCCCTTTGCAGGGGCGACGCTCGCAGGGAATCCCTACGTTGCTCAGGCAATCACGCCGGGCGCGCCGCTGATTCCGTCCTTTGAACAGGCGCGGGCTAATCCACCAGCTGCGGTCCCGGAACCCGTTGCGGACCCTTTTGCGGGCGCAATCCCGACAACCGTGGCTGACCCATTCGAGGGAGCGACTCCCGCGGGCGACATGCGCGGGTATGACATGGACAAGCTCCGGTCCACAAAGATTGAGGACTTGCTGAAAGACAAAACTGAGTTCAACCCGGTGGAGTTTTACGCGAAGAACACGGACGCACTTTTGGCTGACCCGACTGCGCTGCAAAAGGTAGAGCAGGCCTTCGAAGAGCGCGAGAAGGAACGCATGGGTGTGGGCGGGCTCGCGAAAGCGATTGCCACCGCGCCGCTGCATCCAATAGAGACGGCCAAGACCGTTGGAAAAGCCGCCGCAGGCGGTGTGGAATTTCTCAAGACGCTCGCATCGGGTGTTGGACAAGTTTTTGAAACGGGCGGACAAGTGGCTGGCCACCTTTCCGAGGGCGACCTTCCTGCTGCGGCCAAGGGACTCTCCGAAGCCATCGGCGCCGCGGACACTGCGCAGCAACGCTGGGTCACCATCGTCACGGACAAGGTCGGCCCTGCTCTCGGAGTTGTTCCTCGCGGAAAAACTGCACGAGAGCGTTTGGCCTTCGACGCGGACTTTAAGCGCGCCGAAATCAACGCGGGCAAGGGCAACGGAGAGCTCGCGAAAGTGTTAGGCACGGACCAAGACGGGCTCAAGGCGGCTGGCGTCCAACTGGACCCGAACGCCATCGAGAAGCTGTCCATCATCACGGACCCCGTGAACCTCGTTCCCATAGGCGGCGTTGTCGGAGTGGTCGGCCGGAGCGGAAAATTTATTCTCGGCAAGGCAGTCTCTCCGGCAGCGGCAGAGCTTTTTGCGAAGACGGTGAACGGCGCCATGGAAAAGGCCGCGGCTTGGCCCGTGGCGAAAGGTGGCGCAGCCGTCGAGAAAATCGGTGAGACTGTGGCCACGAAAGGCCCGGCGCTTGTTCGTTCCGGCGCGGCCCGGGGATACGGCGCGATTCACGCGGCAATGAGCGGCGACATCTCGCCACTGGTTGCGGCTCTCGCGGCTCCCACGGTGGCCAAGGTCGGTGGGCAGGCAATTGCGGCCACCGGTCGCGGAATTCAAGCCGCGGCACCCGCTGTTGGGCGCGTGGTTTCGGAAGGCGTGAAGGGCGCGGCGGAAGGCGCCGTCATCGCAACGCCTCTTTTCCTCGGCTCGACTGAGGAGGAACGCGAAGGCCTCGGCGGCATGATTGCAGGCGCGGGTTTTCTGCGCGCTGGTCTCGCGGGCGCGGGCGTCGCAAAGAACGTCGCGGAACGCGGAGAGCAAGCCGTTGGTCGCGCTGTCCAGAATCAGCTGGCCAAGAAAGTTTTTGAGACCGTGGACCAAGGTCCCGTGGTGGACTCTCCGGCCTACGGCACGGACACCAAGCTGGACATCGCGCACCAAGAGCACCTGCCCAATCTGCCGAAGGGCGAGCAGGCCCTGCTCAGCCAAGCCCGGGAGTTTTTCCGGGATGCGGGCGTTGAGTTTTACGGGGTCGACCAGAACACCTTCGTCAACAACGTCCCGAACGTGGCGGGCTCGTCGGCCGCGGAGGGCTTCTATGTCAAGCGGGGCGAGCAGCTGCTCCCGGACGGCACCACGAAGCCGGTCATACAGATTCTCCTGAACAAGGACACCAACGGTCTCGGGCACGAGCTCTATCACGCCTTCAAAAGCCTTGACCCTCAAGCATCTAAGGCCCTTGAGTCCCACATCGCGAAGACTTGGACTCCGGAAGAGAAGGCTTGGCTGTCAGACACTTACAACTCCGCACTCAATGGCGGAAAACCGAAAGAACAGTGGGTCGCACACCTAAATGAAAACCAAATTCTTGAAGAGGCTGCCGCCGAAGTCTTTGGGCGTATTGTCAACGCCTCCGACCTCAGCGGAGTCCGTCCCAGCATCGTCAAACGTGGCGCCACCTTCGCCAGCTCGGTCCTCGACAAAATGGGCTATTCGCTTGGAGGGAAAGCCCTTCCACAAGGACCGGGTGTCTCTGCTCTCGGCATTCGCCCAAGCACGGCTGAAGCCCGAGTAGCGCAGGATTTTCTCGGTGACATGACCAAGCGGGCCAAGGAAGGCCGATTGGGCACCGCGACGCCCGGCAACCCGCTCGAGGCGGCGCCCTCAGGACCGATTTCTAGGCGCCCGGCGGCGGAACCCACCCCGACACCCCAGATTCCGGCTGCGGCAGCCCCAGCGGCTCCCAGCGCAAAGCCCGCCCCCGCCCCGGCTCCCGCGGCCCCGGCGCCCCAAGCCCCCAATATCCGGGTCACTCCGAAGGAACAGGCCGACTTTGCCTCCGAACGAGCTGCGGTGACCAACACCGACCAAGCAGCGGCTGCCGCGGTGAAGGCGGACAAGGTCCCACAGGTGACCGCCATCAACGACGCCATGAACGCCGGTCACGCCGTGGAGATTGTCCACAAGGGCGTCATCCGCGAGGGCGGGCCGAGCCCCGAGAAACCGGTGGCCCGGGGCGAGCGACGCGCAGAGCAGGAAGCGGCCTACATCGCCGAGGCCATGGGCGCCGTGCCCGACTCCGTCCGGGAACCGCACCAGAAACTTTTCTTCGGCACGCGCTGGATTAAGGGTGGCAAGCAGCTGACCGCCCGGAGCGTGGACAAGGCCCTCGCGAACATCAAGAACGCCGTGGACATGGCGGCAGACAAAAAAGTAGCCCTCCCCTACGAGGTCGACGCGTCTGGAAAACTCACCGAGGCCGGTTGGACCGAGGCAGTGCAGGACCTCAAGGATTACTGGTCCAATCAGGACCGAGGCTTCCGTGGCGACGGTCAAGCGCTCGCGCCCGAGACGCGCACGCGTGACGTTGGACAGAGCATTCCGCCTCAGGACCCGGCCGGACCGGCGGCGATTATTTCCCCGGAGCGCATGGACTTTTTGAATCTGGTGCAGGGCCTCAACATCCCCGCGACGGTCAAGGGCCAGCAGGCCGGAAAGGTTCCCGGCAACATCAAGGGACAGATTCTGGCTGAGATTCAGGGCAAGCGACCCGCGACCCCTGCAGGCTTCACGGCCGCGGACGTCCAGAAGGCGACCTTCAAGCCCATCGAAGGCGAGCTCGCCGCCCGCAGCATCATGGAAGTGAACCCGCTGCGAAATGATTTGCGTGCCAAGGGCGCGCCCGTCGAGAATCTCATTGAGGTCACCGAGAACATCAAGCAGGAGAACATCGAGTCCGTCACCCCACGACCCGACGTCACTGGCCGCGGTGGCTCGACGGACATTACACGCGCTGGCTTCTCCGTGAAGAACGTGGCCGACGCCGCGAAGATTCTCGACCAGTCCCCGCAGGAGTGGACCGACACAATCAAGACCACCATGGGTGGAAAGCTCACGCCCGCCGCATACCGGCTCGGGCTCAGCCTAACAGATAGGGCGGACCTCGCCAAGCTCGCCACGATGCGCGACAAAGCGGAAGCGCAGGGCAAGGAGTTCATGGCGAAGGGTGATTTCGAAGCCGCGATGCCCACCATCATGAAGGCCCAGTTCTTCCGCGAGGCTTGGGAAGCCGCACAGGGAACGGGCAGCGCACGTCGAGGCCTGAAGCTCGTCGACGAGTTCAAGGACGCAGTGCCGCCCTTCTCGGAACCGCAGCAAAGCTTTTCTGTGGCGGCAGACTTCGAGAAGAGTCTGGACCCAGTCAAGATGGCAGCCATCCGAACCAAGGGTGGAAACATTTACACGGGTTCGTGGCACGGCGAGGCTTACTTGAACATGGCGGATGCCGTGGGCCGCGGTGAAGGTCCCAAAGAAGCTCTGCCGGAAGGATTCAAAAGCCTCACGGAATTATTGGACTCCGTCATGGGTGGAGAGAAGATTGATTTCATCGAAGACGGCTTCGTGACCGAGAGCGGAAAGTTCCTGAACCGCCAAGAGGCCTTCGAGCACGGCAAGAGAATTGGCCAGCTCAAGGAGGGCTACGGTGAGAAGACCCGCGGTGGAAACATGGAAAAAGAGGGGATGCTAGAGAGCGACGAGTTCAATCGCGGCAAAAGTTTTTCTCCTGTCGCCAAGCCCAGCCCGGAAATCCGGGACGTGGCGGCGAAGGCAGCAGCGGAGCGAGCCCCCAAGACTGGCCCCACAAAAATCCAGCAGGCCCGCGCCATGGGTGGGGGTGAGGAATCTTTTTCTCCAAGTGTCCCGACCGACAAGGAAGTCACCGCTGCCCTCAGCGAGGACAAGAAGCCTTTCGTCGGCGCGCACCGAGACCTCGAGCCCGGCACGCCTGTCGGTCTCCGCATCGACATTCCCGCGTTCACGCGCAACGGCACCTACGTGGTGACCGTTCACGAGAAAGCCAAAGGCGGCGCAGTCGGAAAACGCATCGGCTACGACAGCGTGGCCACTGTGGACAACCCGACCTTTTTCTCCAACGAGAAGGGCGCTCTACAAATTAAGGAGGGCCGCGCCAAGTTTCCGATTGCGACGGTCGAGGGCGAGTTCAATCCGTCCCGTGAGGTCCCCGAGGCGGGTGGAGAGTGGACCGAGGTGGGTTACAACCCGACCAGACACTCCTACTTCTTCGAGAAGGGCACCGAGGAGCCCGTGGTCAGCGGTTCTCAAGCCGTGAGCGCGGGCAACAGCGTGTTCGTGAAGGACGCCGTGTTCGGAAATAAGGAGGACTTCGCTTTCAGTGCCGCACCGGAAGAACGCGTGGCCAAACCGGCAACCGGAGCTCACGTCACCCAGAAAAAGGTGGCGGGCACCCCCGAGTTCAATGCCTACGTTCAGAACAAAATCGAGAAGAGCCAGAATTTTCCTGAGGCCTTCCCGCTCGAGTTCCGTCAGGACAAGGACGGCAACTACGAGGCCCAGTGGGACGGAGAGCCCTTGCCCAAGGCGAAACCCTACAACCTGCTGAAATCTGACCTAGCCCAGAAGCTTGGCGACGAAGACGCGTTCGCGAGCGCACTTGCGGACAAGCTGGAGCGAGAATACCAGAAGGCCAAAGAGAACCCGGTGATTTCGGAGGGTGAGTTTTGGTATTCCACTTTCCGAGACAAGGTCGGCAAGGTTCTGGGCGACGACACGAAGCTGTTCGCCGAGTTGTTAGGCGCCACGTCTCCACAGCAAGCCGTCGGCCCCAACTTCAAGGATGCCCTTGGAGCTTACAACCAATACAAGAGCGGAGCCTACGACGCCATGCTTGCCAAATATCAAGAGGGCAAGCACAAGTTTGCAGCGGGTGACATCGCCGAGTTCACGGAAGAGACGGGCAAGACCGGCAAGAAGGCGACTAAGGAAGCCTTTCTGAACTGGTGGCAGAAGAAGCACGACCTGATTCCCAAGAAAGCCAATGGCAAAAAGTTTGGTATGAACTCTCGAGCGGTGCTCAAGGTTCTCGATGGCTCTTGGCTCGAGGGAGTGCAAGGACCAAAGACCCCAAACTTCACAGGCAACCTCGCGGGCACCACTTTCAAGGCTACCATCGACGTGTGGGCCATGCGCGCCCTGTCGCGTCTTGCCAACGAGGAGTCTGGCAAGCCTTGGCGAATCCAGAATGCGAACGAGTCCGGAGTCGCGGACCCTGAGTTTTTCTTCGGCCAGAAAGCATTCCAACAGGCGGCGGACAATCTGGGCATCAAGGCCGATGCGCTCCAAGCCATTCTCTGGTTCGCCGAGAAAGACCTGTGGGAGAAAAACGGATGGACCGGTGCAGCCGGAAAAGCGAAGTCAGATTACAACACGCTCCTAGACCGAACTGTCAAATCCCCAGAGGGCCAGTTGATTTTCACGCCAGAAGAGGTCAAGCCCAAGGCCAAGAAGCCAAAGGCCCAGCTGGAGCTCGACATCAAACCCAAAAAATATGCCGCATAAAGAAGTCACTCTCGAATCCTTCGGCCTGACGCCGGAGGAAATGGCCGCTCTGGTCAAGGGCTCTCAACGTTACCTGCCTGTCCGCGACGAAGAGGGCGCGCTGGAAGATATCACACCAGATTCCAGCCTTGACATCGAACCAAAACGCCGAACCTCTTAACCACTATGGCAGACCTAAATCTCGCTCCCGCCGACATTCAAGCCGTAGGTGCGGCCCCAGCACCTGCGCCCGCGCCCGAAGCCGCTGCACCTGCGGCACCATCGCGCACCAACCCGGCCGCAATGCTCGAGCTCCTTCCGGCCGACGTGCTGGACAACCCGATGATTTTTGCCGTCGCCAAGGGCAACCCCGGAGCGGTGAGCGCGCCCAAGTTTTCCAAGGACCCATTCGTCAAGTCAGTCATCAAGCACGCTGAGCCCCTCGTGGCCGCGGGCTTCGGTATCTATGAAAGCATCGACAAGAAAACCGACGTGCTGTTCAACACCGCGGTGGTCGACGCCGGAGACTTGCAAGAAGCAGACCAGCAGGGCCGCTTGGCGGAACTGGCGCCGAGCTTTGACACCGTGAAGACTG
>Ga0247800_1000004_pt1 | contig 50246 bp, 72 predicted proteins | sample UWRJS092311B6_FD_179924 | JGI IMG/M metagenome (GOLD analysis project Ga0247800, IMG submission 179924) | Soil microbial communities from Arlington Agricultural Research Station in Wisconsin, United States - UWRJ-S092-311B-6 | ecosystem: Environmental > Terrestrial > Soil > Agricultural land...
CCACCCACAGCTCGGAGGAGAGGGAGGAAGGCTCCGGGGGGGGAACCCTCCTTCCCCCTCCTTCCGGTGGGGTACCAGGGCTCGTTTCGAGCCCCATGATGAGCGCCGCAGGCACCGTTAATCCAATCCGGTCCCTCCAGAAACTCACCAACACCCCTGGGTGGTTGCGCCGTTCGGACTGAACGAGGCCCCCTCCCGGGTGCAGGAGAAACATAGTGCAGGTAGGGGATACTGTCAACTTGGTTCGCAAGATCACCGGCGAGCTGTTGAAGGTCGAGCTCACGAAGGTCTTAGTGAACGGGACCAGGCCATGCGTCGAGGTTGAGTGGCGCGGCAAGCTTGGCGTTGGGCGTAGCGTCTACAAGCTCGACCTGGAGAAGGACGAGGTCTTGGCCATCGACAGCACACCACACCATCGTCAGCAGATGCGGCGCTGGTACACGATTGATGAAGCACAACGCAAGGAGCTCACCGAGCTCTTCTGGTCGGAACGCAAACGGAGGAAGTGATGGAAGAGCGAATGGAAGCCGAAAAGGCCTTTAACGGCATGAAGAACGAGATGACCAAGCTGTCCGAGGCGCTTGCTAATGACGGCGGAGACTTCGACTCCGAGCAGGTCTCAGAGATGCTGGACATGTTGGTCCGTGGCGAAACCGCGGAGTTCATCATCAATTACTTCGAGATTGAGGCCGGGGCGTGAGCGACACGGAGGAAACCATTGGCGGCGAGCGTCGCCATAAGCTCTTCATCGAAGAGGTGCTTGGCGGCTTCATCGTCAGCATCGTCAGACCCGACAGGAAGACCGAGCGTCGAGTCATTACTTCGGCGATGGAGCTCGTCACGCTAACCGAGACTTGGGCAGTTCAGGTCAAGGACGAGTAGATGGAACCTTTTCTCCCATGGCCAGGGAGCAAGGCGAAGTGCTCCAAGCCCATCGTCGATGAGTTCCCAAAGTCGTTCGGCACGTATTACGAGCCGTTCCTTGGGAGCGGCGCTATCTTCTTTGCACTGAGCACCAAGTGTGAGTTCAAAGCTGCCGAGCTCAGTGACATCAACGCCAATCTCATCAACTGCTGGAGCAACGTGCTCGATAACACCGAGCATGTGAAGAAGATGCTCGGTCACTGCCTGGCTCGCAATAGCGCCGAGTTCTACGAGGCAATGCGCAAGCAGATGGCCAACCCGAGTGTCTTCCTCTACGTGATGCGAGCTTCGTTCAGCAGCATGTACCGGGAGAATCTCAAGGGTGAGTTCAACGTCCCTTGGCGGCGTCAGGACTTCGAGGTCAACAAGAAGCCCATCTCTTTCGATATGGAACGTATCGATGTGTGCGTACGTTACATGCGAGAGAAAAACATACGTCTATCGGTTGCCGACTGGATGGACGTGTGTCAGCTTCCTAAGGCGGGTGACGCAGTCTACTTCGACCCGCCTTACGTACCCTTTGCTAAGAATGGGTTTACCGATTACTCGGCAGCGGGTTTCAGCGAGGGAAACCACGTCTTCCTTCGCACCCAAGCTCGACTTTTGAGCGAGCGTGGAGTATACGTAGCACTAAGCAACTCACTAACGGAAAACACGGTTCGGATCTACGGGCCGCCGACCAAGGTCATTAGCGTTACCAATAGCGTTAAGTCTACGGCCACGACCAAGGGCAAGCGAGAAGAGGGTCTGTGGGTGTACCGACCTCGTTAGTGATAGTGCTAAGAATAACAGGAATCGAAAGGTTAGCGATATGAACGAAGCGATTGAGATTGGAGTGGATGAGAGTCTGAAGGTGAGCGGCGATGCCACGGCGCTGTTCGAAAACCTCGCAAAGGCACAGGTGGAGTTTATCCCGGTGCCGCGTGACAGCGCTGGCCAGGTGGGAGCCAATCGCTCCTTCAAGTACGCGGGTTATGCGACCATCATGCGCTGCATCCGCCCGGCGCTGAGCAAGTACGGCATTGCCGTTCTCCAGCCGCTTCACTTCCGGGGCGGTATGGCCATCACCACGACCATCGTTGCTGGTCACGGTGCGAGCATCCAGACGAGCTTCGCGTTCAAGGCCGACTTCACCAAGCGCTCCAAGGACGGAACGCCGCTCGGTGACGACCCTCAGGAGTTTGGCCGCTGTCACACCTACTATCGGCGCTATCAGCTCCAATCGATGCTCGGCATCGAAGGCGACAGCGACGCGGATGACCTGCCGTTGCCGACCACTCCCAAGGAGAGCGCTCAGTTCAGCGAGCCCGCCAAGGAAGCCAAGGAGCCCGCGAAGACTGCCCCAAAAGAAGAATCGAAGCCGGCGGCGGCTACGAGCTCCAAAGAGGTCCCGGCTGCTGTGGCACCGAAGAGTGTTCCTGCTCAGGAGAGCAAGCCCGCTCCTTCTGCAACTTCCTCCGTGCCTTCGACGGCCACCGGATCACCCAAGGCGGCCAAGTCTTCTCCCTCCCCTGATGACATGAAGACGATCAACACCATCCTCACCGAGATGCTCAAGAAGCTCGACTGGACCATCGCCGATGCTCGCGAGTTCTACAAGGAGCACATCGACCCGGCCGGCTTCGACAAGGCCGACAAGATGACCATTGAGCAGAAGCGGGCGCTTCACGCCAAGCTGGTCGAGGTCAAGCAGCTCGACGCCTTCTGAGCGCATGGCTGACCGCGTCATCAAGAGGTCCTCCGTCGATAAGTTCGGAGGACCAGCGCTGCGGCCTGAGGAGTCATCTCAGCGGGCCGCAGCCATCGCGGTCGACATGTGCACGATGAACCTCCAGTATCTGAACACGCTCTCTATGTTCCTGTCGGACGGAGAGCTGTTCCACCTCCAGATGCATCTTCTCTACGGCCTCATCGATACGATGAGCGCAACGTCCAACGTGGGCCCTGAGATGGTGCTCAACACGGCAAAGAACTACTTCGCCTCGCTTCGTCGAGAGCGTCACGAGATTGAACATGCGTCGAATCAGCAGCCTACCAACCGCTGAGTTCTGCCCCCGGGTCGACAAGATCGGCCAGGAAGTGGAGAGCACTCAGAGCTTCCGGAGCACCATCTTCCATGCCTATGCCGATACCGGCGTTTGGCCGGAGACGTTCCGCAACCTGCCGGAGCAAGACCGGGAGGACATCAGCAAGTGGCGCGTTCCGATGCCGTTCGTCTACAAGGTCGGCGACGTCACTCACGCGCTCCAGTACAAGAACGCGCTCCGTGAGACCCGGGTGGCGCTCGATGCCGAGTTCGAACCGGTAGACGTTCCGAGCGACGTCCCTCAGTCAGACATCGCCGAGAAGTACCCTCAGGTGATGATTGTGGGTCACCTCGACATGGCCTGGGTGCTGCCGGAGTATGACCTTGTCATCATCAGCGACATCAAGAGTAGCATCTGGGCAGTGAGCGACCGGTGCGACAGCCTCCAGCTTCACGGTTACGGCGTGGCCCTGGCTGCCAAGACTGGGATGGGCCGCTACCTCACCTCTATCTGGGATGCGAGCGAGGGCCGCTACTACGTTCGACCGGATGGGCCAATTGAGCTCGACGGCTTCGAGGCTGCCGACATCAAGGATCGCATCCGGCTCGCCGCGACCGAGCGAGATGGCGGCTTCCTCACCGGGACCCACTGCTCCGGCTGCTGGAAGCGCTCACACTGCCCGGCGCATCTGGTGGACGTCCCTGAGGGTGAGTTCAAGGCGCTGCTCTCGGGTACCGCGCTGGAGAAGGACGTCAGGGAAGCCATCATCAAGGCGAAGCAGCTCGATGACCTGAAGAAGCGCGTTGACTCGGCAATCCGGAGCTGGACCAACGAGCACGGAGGCGTGCGCTCGGAAGACGGCAAGAAGGTCTATCGGTGCGCCATGGTCGACGGCAAGGCATCGCTCGACCAGAAGGCTGTGTGCGCTGCGCTCGGTGTCGAGAACCTGAACGACTACCAGAAGAAGGGGAGTCCGCACCCGGATTACCGCTGGAGGAAGAATGACTGATGAATTGAAGTGGGGGATGCTCGTTAGTTTCTGTCTGCTGTCGGCTCTGTTCAGCATCCTGTACGCCTACGACAAGGCGCGCCAAAGGGACCTGGAGTCACCGGTGGTCAAGACCTGCATCGAGCATCCCGTGACTGTCTCCCCATTCAAGGGGAACTACTGAGCAGAGGTTAAGAGAAGACATGGCAGACAAGAAAGAGTTGTGGATCGTCTACCACATCAAGAAGGAAGAGGGGCGAGAGAAGCCCTTCTGGAATCGATGCGGTTACGGCTTCCTGAACAACAACGGGTCCTACAACATCACGTGGGAGTACTTCCCGGTGGGTGACCCGAAGCCCTCGTTCAACTTCCAGAAGTACGTGCCTCGCGAGAAGAAGGAATCCGAGGGCTTCAGCGAGTAAGTTCCCTCAATTCTCCACTAGTCCCGGGCATCGCGAAGCGAGCCAACTAGGGGAAGCCCGCAAGGGCGACGAGAGAACTAGTGAATTCTCAATGCGCCGGCCGGTGATGTTAGCGGCTATTCGCGTGGCCCAAGGTGCGCCACTGGCCACAGCATGACAGTCGTGTGGCCCCGAGCGACAATGAGACTTTCGGGGCAGTTAATATGGCATTCCAGAGTGAGGTCGCAGTCTACTTTGCTGGTCAGGATGATGGCCTGGAGCGACTCCCCTTGAGAAGGGTAGAAGCGCCGAAGGCTCAGCTGTCCGTGGTGCCAGCTAGGAAGCTCATCGAGCTCCGCGACTACCAGCAGGAGGCCTTCGATGCCTGCCTGAGGGACCTCCAGCGAGTGCGCTCATCGCTGATCGTGCTCGCCACCGGGCTCGGTAAGACGGTGCTCTTCTGCAAGCTGGCCGAGCACTGGGAGGGCCGCATCCTGGTGCTGGCTCACCTGGAGGAGCTGCTCCAGAATGCACGTGACGACCTGATGGCCATCTGTGGTGAACCGGTCGGCATCGAGCGAGGCCGTGACCACCACGAAGGCGAGCGCATCGTTGTTGGCTTGATTCAATCAGTCGGCAAGCGCCTTCATCACTTCGACCCGAATCACTTTTCGCTCATCATCGTTGACGAGGCTCATCATGCCGCTAGTGAAGCTTACGCTAGACTCTTCGCACACTTTGGAGCTGCGAAAGTGGTCGGACTTACAGCAACGGATAGTCGAGCTGATGGAAGCTCACTTCCCTTCGATGCGTGCTCGTACAGAATGGGTATACGAGAAGGAATCGAAGAGGGTTATCTGGTCCCTGTCAATGGAAAGCGAGTCATCATCAAAGAGCTCGACCTGAGCAGGGTCAAGCGCAAGAGCGATGGTGAAGGAGACTTCGATGACTCAGCACTCGATGATGCCATGGTCCAGGGTGCCGTTGCGATTGCTGACGTCCTGGTCAATGACTACCCCTTCGACAAGGGGATTCTATTCTTTCCTGGTTGTGCCTCAGCCAAGCTAACCGCTGAGCTACTCAATGAGCGTGAGCCTGACAGCGCCGTTTATATTGACGGGACCATTACGGGATCCGAACGACGTGCTCTGGTTGCCAAGCTCAGGAACGGAGATGCGCGATGGCTAGCGAACGTGGGGATAGCAACCGAGGGCTTCAACTGGCCCGACGCTTCTGTAGTGGGGATGTGTTCTCCTACACTGAGCAGGCCGGCATATGTACAACGAGCTGGACGAGGGACGAGACCGCTGGCTGGCTTGCTGAATGGCTTGTCGAGCTCCTCAAGTCGGAGGGCTGCTATCCAAGCCTCCAACAAGCCCTCGATGCTCATACTCGACTTCGTTGGGGTCTCTGCGAACCTGGACCTGATATCAGCAGAGACGTTCCTGAACGACCAGAAGCCGAAGACAGAGGAAGAAGAGACATTCGGGGGGAACGAGGCCGATGGGGATTCTGAGATTCCCGACGAAGACGAAGGCTTCATCTCCCAGCCGAACATCAACCTCCGAGCGATCGCCAAGGGCGTCAAGAGCCGGACGGTTCACGAGTATGACGAGTTCAACCCGTTCGAAGCGAGCGGCGCTCAGTACGAGAAGGTCGAGCTCCGTGGATCGACGCTCGGTCAGGAGAACTCGATTAGCTACAAGCAGCTGCGCCAGCTACAGCGGTTCGGAATCGATGACGAGAGCCTGACCAAGGTGGAAGCTCAGCGCATGGTCGGATTCATCGCGAGCAAGGGCTTCAAGCTGTTCGCTGCCGACGTCTACGTGCTCAAGAAGCTGTATCGAGACATTCTCGATGAGAGGAGAGGGTTCGGATGACCGATACGCCGGACATCATAACGGTGGATGAAGCCGCCGAGATTCTCAGGATGAACCGAAAGACCGTCTACGACATGGTAAGAGACGGTGAGCTCGCTGGCGCACAGAAGCTGCGCGGTATCATTCGCATCCGAAAGTCTGTCATGCTAGCTTCGTTCTCGGTGGATGCTCCACCGAAGCAACGAAAGAGAGCTAGGTGACTGTATACAAGAACAATCGCGGTAAGTGGTGCATCGACATCGCTGACTTCGTGCATCCTGATGGACGCAAAGAGCCGAGAATCAGGAAGACGGCTAACGTTCAGAGCAAGCCGGGTGGAGAGAGGGAAGAGCGCCAGATACGGCAGGCACTCCAAGACGGCACATACGGCAAGAAGCCAAAGGGCGACATACCGACTCTCGCCGCCTACGAGGATCCTTATATCCTCTGGCACAAGTCTGAGCGCCACAGCGAGACCGGAATCACCAACAACCTGTCGCTGTTCAGGAAGCACCTCGTTCCACTCTTCGGTGACAGGCTTGTTACCAGCTTTGGTAAGAAGGACGAGCTCGCGCTCAAGGCACACTTCAGAGACCACTCTGAGTCCCGCTACAATCAAGCTGCCGCCGCAATCAATGGTGTCATCGAACTCTATTACTCGACCGAGTCTCTTAAGGACCCGTTCAAGTTCAAGCGCTTGAGGATAGTAGAGGGAACGAAGCCGTTCTACGAGTTCGACAAGTACGCAAAGCTGTTGAGCGCAGCCGAAGCCATCGGAATCCTCAGTGAGCTTGTGGTGCTTCTGGGTCGAGACGCCGGGCTTAGGCGAAGCGAGATGTTTGGTCTGATGCCCGAGGCCGTTCGGATGAGAGAGAACAAGCTCATCATCGAGCGAGCAGAGAAGCTCATCGGGAAGCGTCGGGTGATGGGCTACACCAAGGGCAAAGAGATGCGCACGCTGGACATGACTCCGGCGCTCCACGACGTCTTCGGACGGTACTTCAAGAAGTTTGGTCAGCGGGAGCGCATTGTGGTCGACCATGACGGGTCCCTGTTTACTCAGAAGACCTTCGCCAGGTTCATGCGAGCCATACAGAGGCGTGCCGGCCTCGAAGAGACGGGTGAGGTTCACATCCTCAGACACACGTTCTGCTCCCATATGGCAATCCTCGGCGTGCCGGTGAAGGTGATTCAGAAGCTCGCTGGTCACAAGCAGCTGACAACTACGCTCGGGTACATGCACCTGGCCCCTGGAGATGACGCGCTCGGCGCGGCGGCTCTCTCCAGGGCGCTCCCAGGACGCGGCAACGCTACGGCAACGGCTTTGGCGCCGAATGACGAAGCAGCCTAAAACAAGCCTCATTGCGTCGATAATATCAGACCATGCGTCTGAACTGGCAACTTTCAGACCACCCAATCAATCCACGGACTTGCCACTTAAGATGGCGAAAACACAACGCAAAGCATCAACCGTGGCGTTCCGCCTTGTCCCGCCTGGTACCCGCTAGGACCAGGGTTTCGCGGCAACGCTACGGCAACGGAGGACCCGATGAGACTACGCATCAAGAAGCTCGATGAACGAGCCCAGCTCCCGACCCGAAAACACCCCACCGACTCCGGCATGGACTTATATGCCTTCCTGCCGGACGGGCCGGCGTGGATCGCCCCAGGTGACCAGCTGGCGCTCAGGACGGGCATAGCCATCGAGCTGCCTCCGGCAGACGTGATCAATGATGCGTGGGGCGGCACAGCCAGCGTGGGCCTGGAAGCTCACGTCCGGTCTAGGTCAGGCTTGACACGGCTCGGCATCGTCGCCTGCGGCGGGCTCGGCACCGTGGACAACGGCTATCGAGGGGAAGTCGGCATCACCTTATTCAACCACACCTTCAGGTCATATAAGGTGAGCCATGGTGACCGCATCGCTCAGCTGGTGGTGTGCCCGGTGGTCTACCCGGAGGTAGAAGAGGTGACGGAGCTCAGCGAGACAGCTAGGGGGGCTGGAGGCTTCGGCTCGACTGGTGTATAAGCCGGCCCATGGCCACAGAAACGGAAGAAGAGCGCACGTTCAGACTGAAGCGTTTCGTCATGGACTACTGTGATGGCAATATCTTCACGTCCATGCAGGTTCACGAACCAGAGCAGGTCAGCATGGTTTTCATGGTCCTCATCTTCATGGAAAAGGACCAGATTCCGCCGGACGCTGCGTTCGTGTGGGAACACATGTCAAAGCAGGCCCCCAGATCCATCAACGGCTATCCAACGTTCTTCTCTTGCTACTTCATGGACAAGGCTGATGCCGAGCGCGTCATCCCAGCCATCGACGAAGAGCTGAAGCGCCGCAAGGAGATAAAGGTATGAACCAGCGGTTCGAACCGTGAATCTGAAGCAGGCGATGAAGCTCAACCTCAACGCCAAGGTCAGGGTGAAGCTGACCGTCACCGGGCTCGGCAAGGTGCTAATGGAAGACGGCGCGGCGCACATGGTGATCAAGAGCGACGGCACGTGGGAGTGCCAACTCTGGGAGCTGATGAGGGCAGTGGGTCCTCATCTGTGGAACGGACAGCGACCACTGTTCATGAACAACGACATCGAGGTCATCGATGACGGTTGAAGAAGTCTCGAAGCTGATGCTTGGTCTCTACCGACTCCACTGGAAGTCGGGAGGAGCCTCGTGGGCTTGCGTTGGTCAGCTCTACAACGGCGACAAGTGGTTCGCCTGCTCTAACTGGACCGCATCGCACATCACGGGTATCGCGAGCACCCAGTGGGAGATGGTCGAGCGAGCTGAGCCTATCTTCTTGGGCAACCCCAATGAGGTCATCGATGAGTGACCTATGGTTTCTAGTTCTTGGTCAGCTTCAGAGGCATCGCCCGTTCAAAGGGGGAGCATGCCCCGATTGCGGGTGCGCGCTGCTGCTGTCTTATACCAAGACCACTGGCGCAGTTTTGGCTTGTGAAAACTGCCGATGGGCTATCAGCGAGGCAGACGCTCTGCAGCCAGCTCGTAATGCGGCCAATCCCAATCGATGATGCGAAGGCGCACCCCTAGCCTATCGGCGACTTCCAAGACATAGCGCCGGAGCGCATCGAAGGCCTTGGTATCGGTCCAATCGATAGGATAGGGGGCAGCGTCTACGGCGCGAGAGGGCAGGCTGTTGTGCTTCGAGTTCGGCCACCTCAGCTTGGATGTGCCGTTGTCGAAGGCCTCGTTCTGCTCCTTCTCGCCTCTGAACCCACAGAGAATGGTGATATCCTTGACGCCAGGACACTCACCACGGTCAACGCCTTCGGCCACCGCCTCGAAGAGCTGCCTGAGCTCGGGTTGAGCAGACGCGAGCTTCCTCAACGAGGCGGGGCCCAATGGCATGTTACTTCACGCTCCCAGGCGGCAGAAGAGCGCTGCAGACGTCACGCACCATCGGCTGGACGTCACCAAAGAGCCAGCTTGCCAGTGCCATGAGCAGCGGCACTAGAGCTGCCGCAGTCTTGAACAGCCTCTTGTAGCGAGAACCCGGTTCCGTAGGCTTGTCGATACTAGTGAGGGTGTCCATGCTGCGCTCCTTTGGTTAAGTGTCTAAGCTGCGAAGAGGCGTCTCCTGTGGGCCAGGAGAAACTCGATGGGTACGTTGAACTCTTGTGCGAGCCGTTCCGCGTTGCGCCTCGAAGGACACATCCGCCCTGTCTCCCACCAGACGATGCATGGCTGAGAGACGCCAATCTTCTTGGCGAGCTGGCGTGTCGTGAGCATCCGCTTTTCGCGAAGCACACGAATGGCGTTGCCGATGGTCCCGTGGGGCGCTCGACGCGAGCCGTCGTCACTGAATGCTGAGACTGTCACTCGATAAACAATTCTGTATCAGGGTTGGATAAGTAGCTATCAACTGGTTGGACTAGCTCAAACGCCTCATCCGGCATGGGTCAACGGATCGTGATGCCGATCATCCCATCGCCGCCGGTGCCGGCGTTTTGAACGACCTTGGTTCCTGCTCCAGGGTTGACGACAGAAGCTCCCGAGCCACCGCCACCGCCGCCAGGGAAGCCTCCGTTGCCGCCAGCGCCTCCGGTTGGAGTCCCTGAATAGCCACAGGCACCACCGCCGCCACCGGCTCCGGCGAGACCATACGCTAGAGCATCGGAGCCGTTAGAGCCGTTTGCTCCCTGGGTTGCGCCGCCTGCTCCACCTCCACCGCCGCTCGATGATATCGCGGTCGTTCCCGAGCTCCCTCCAGCTCCACCAGCTCTGAAACCGGCAGTGGTAGCGATCATGCTACCGCCTGCTCCACCTCCACCGCCACCGCGCCATGAAGCGCCACCGGCACATCCGGGGTTTGCTGTGGCGTGTGCCGTTCCGCCGCCGGCCCCGCCAACGGCCGTGTTCCCGCCAGCTGCTGGAGGGGTGCCTGTGCCGCCAATGCTTCCGCCACCTCCAAAGCCAGTAGAGTTGCCGGTAGCGGCTCCTGGCTCTCCACCGGAATTCGGGTTGCTGGAGTTGGTAGTCAGGCCGCCTTCGCCAGCAGAGCCCATGCCCCCACCACCGCCTCCAGCAGCGTGAGCGGTGTTCAGAGAGGCCTTCGCGTTTCCTCCACCTCCTGAATAGGCAATGAACCCGTTGATGGTCGAGTTGCCGCCGTTGCCGCCAGCGGTTCCAATGACATCAACACCAGAGCCACCAGTGCCGCCAACTCCAGCCGTTCCGCCTAGGCCTGGAGTGAACACCAACGGAAGCTGAGCCAGCACCTCTTTCCGAGTGAAGCGAAGAGGTGGCGGGTGAGCTCCGCCGCCGCCTCCTGGTCCAGCGATGGTCGTCTGGTTGCTCTGTCTCCCATAGCCAGCCGCTCCCCCACCGCCACCGCCGACGTACTCGAATTCGAAGTCATCACCGTCAGGCACGTCAGCGGACGTAGTCCAGGTGAGTGGACCGGCAGTGACTGTCGTGCCGAAGTAGCTGGTGCCAACCTTGGCCGAGCTCGCGTGAGCTAGGACAATGCGCGTGAGAAAGCCGCTCGCCGTGCCGGTTGCCGGCGGAGTCGGAGACCCAGTAGCGCCAGTCGCTCCAGTGGGTCCCGTTGCTCCGGTGGCTCCCGTGGCACCCGTGGGCCCGGTGGCTCCAGTGGTGCCGGCGCCAGTTGCGCCAGTTGCGCCAGTGGGCCCCGTTGGTCCCGTGGGTCCTGTTGCCCCTGTTGCCCCGGTAGCCCCAACCCCTTCCTCTAGTGCCCCTCTAACCTCGTTGAGAAACTGCAGGAGCTCACGGTTGATGAAGCACTCGATGTCATCGATGGTCTTCTTGACCGGAAGGCTCCTGAGCCTCCTGAGAAAGTTGGGCATGCTTCAGCTAGGCGTTGCCCTGCTCGTATGGTCGATGACCATGTCTACCTGGAAGGTCGTCTGAGGCGTTGCGCCGTTGGTGTAGATGACGCGCCAATCAGCGTACGGAGACACGAAGAACGACGTGAGCGAGTTACCGCCGGTCGTTCCCGAGTTGATTGTCACGGCGGGCTCGGCTGTAACCCAGGTCGTGCCGCCATCTGCCGACTTCTGAAGCGTCAGAGAGTTGTCGGCATTCTGGTCGACCAGCAACGCGACATCGAACCAGAAGCAGCGGTAATGGGTCGCCGCTCGTTTGCCGAATGCCGTGGTCGAGCTGAAGAGGGTGATGGCTTCAGCGTTGTCGGGCAGCGCCGAGCCTGTGTAAGTAATGCGGGTCTTGTCAGTGGGGCAAGTCATTGCGCCTTTCTCTCTTTCTCTTCCTTCTTCTTCTCGGGACCGAACAGAGCTCGGTGGATGGCCTGGATGTCGCCATAGCGAGCACCAGTTCTGCCACCTCTCAGGTTCAGCGACTCGCGAAGCCACTTCTCGAAGCCGCTCGGGTCCGCCGCAAAGCTGTTGGCCTTGGCTCCAGAGAGCAGGTCCAGCAAACGGTCCGCGCGAACACCGGCGGCTGCCTTGAAGCGCTCCCAGGTCGTCGGGATGCCGCTCAGCCTGTTGTAGGCTCCGGCAGCTGCAGCGGTCTGTAGCTCCTTGCTCTTGCCAATCTTGGCTGCTTCATCGGCTAGCGCTCGGTCTTGCTCCAGCGTGTTCTTGCCCTGATTGAAGTTGAGCACACGCCTTTCGAGCGTCGCTTCTCCACCAGCACCAACCCGAGCCTTGGACTTCTCGATAGCGTTCTTGGCTTCGTGCTGTTCGTGACGAAGAGCACCAAACCCGCGCACCGTCTTACCGTTGGGCAATGTGAACTCGGGCTGAGTTGGTGGCTTGCGAGGCGCGCGAGCGGCCATGTCGTCCATGATTGACGTTGGGCCGCCAGGGGGCGCCGAGCGACGTCCGAAGCGATTGCCACCACCACCGAGCACCATTGCAGCGGCGCCGCCGGCCTGAACGTCTTCATCGTCGCTCGTGAGCATTGCCGCCGCACCAGCAGACAAGATGCCGGCCCTGACGAGGTCCTCTTTCGTAACCTGACGACCAATCTTGTTGCTGACGATGTTGATGAGTGACTGGAGACGCGACTTGTCGTCCATCTTGCCAAGTCGCTCCTCGATGTCGCGGACCTGAGCTTCGGCCTCTTCGTAAGCCGACTGCTGAGCAGTGAGGTCAGCCATTCGCTTCGACTCCTCGGAGCGCGGGTCTCGGCCCGGCTCCATCTGCTTCTCGTACCAGAGCTCAATGCCCTCATCGTTCCACTCCTTGCCAGTGGGCGTCGGGAGGCTCTGGTTTGGGTCGCCGAGCTGAGCATCGAGTGAACGCTCCAGCGGACCTCGCTCGTCAGGGCGCTCCGGCGGAAGCATGCGCTCCGTCGGCTCACGCCGCATGGGCTCGGTGTAACCGTCGTGGAAGAGCTCAGGCGGCTCGTCAATCATGTATGCCGGGTGAAGGTTTGACGGGTCATACTCCGGCATGAGCGGACCATTCAGGGGTGGCTCAGCCGGCGCCAGCTGTCTTGCCTCTAGCGCGTCTCGTTCGGCCAAAGTGCGCGCATAGGTTTCAGCAGAATCCGGAGCGACGCCCTGGCTTTCGAGGTGTCCTCCCAGGAAACGATGCGGAACCACCACGGGTGCCAATTGGTCACGTCCCCCACGATTGCGAGTTGTGGATGGTGGCACTTCTCTAATGGCTAGCCCGTTACCAGCCAGCAGCGACAGCGGCGTAGCATCAGGCGAGATCTCGTCGACGAACTCTCCCTGATAGACTGGCTGATGAACGACTTCGTCACCCGGGCGCTTGGCGAGCTCGCCCCAACCAGTCTTGACTTCGAAGGGCTGACGCGGAGTCTGTGGGGGCAGCTCAGACGTTGGCCCTTCTCCCGCCGGTCGTGGCCAGTAACCACCCTCAACGCTTTCGGTTCGGCTGACGTCTACTGGGTTTGGGTCGCCAAGTGCCGACTGACCACGTGGAACGCGGCGAGCTGGGTCGAATGCGCTACCACCAGTCGTTGGACCAACGCCCGGGGAGGCTTCTTGGTAGAACGGAGGTGGCTGCGGCTCCGGCTCGATGCTAACCCTTGGCCTTGGCTCGATGGGCCCACGGTCAAGATCATCCCGAAAGACACGCATGTACGGGTTGGGCTCGAATGGGTTCTCGGGTACCTGAGGACCCGCACCTGGGTGCAGACCTGGCTTGTCAGCATCAACCGGGATACCAGGCTCGATGCTACGTGGACGAGGGAGCACCTCAACATCGCCAGCTAGAGGCTCGCCTCCAGCTTCCGGACGGAACGGGGCGCTGGAGCCCTCACGTGGAGGAGCAACCAGGTTGCCGTTCTCATCGCGATAGAGCGGGAACTGGTCCCGCATGTCCTTCACGCCTTGGTTCAACGTATCCCAAGCCGGGTCTTCCTTGGCGCCTCTGGCCGAAGACTGGTTCAGCTCGGTGTCGATGCGACCTTCGAGCTTGGTCAGCGTCTGAGCAGTGAGCTCGGTCGGGACCAGGATGACGTCTTGGTTTTCCGGAAAAGGATCGGAGCCGTCCAGCTTGTAAAGCTCAAGCTCGTTGGCCAGGCGGCTATCAATGACCATGCCACCAAGGCTCTGTGCAAGCCTGGCGGACTGGTCCTTGGGCGCCGAGCGTGGTCGAGCGACAGAAGACAGAACGCCGCCAATCTTCTTGATGAGTGGCTGGTCGACGTTCATTACGCCACCAGTGGCTCTGTCGGCAGTCCAGCCTTCACCGGCAAGACCAATCAAGCCCCTCACAGCGGGAAGCGCGTTAATCTTCCGGTCACGGTAAGCCGGGTGGGTGTAGTACTCCTGAACCTGGTTACCGATGCGCGTATTCTGCTCGACGCTCTGACGCTCGATGGACCTCTCGATGTCTGGAGCGACCTTGTTGGCGAGCACCCGGTCTGGGTACCCAATAGGGACCTTGCCTTCGCGGCGCATCTCACGGTGCTGCCGGGTAATCTCATCCACCTCGGGAGGCGGCTTGGCGCCGCGGATGAACCGGGTATCTCCACCGCCTTCACGGAGCGTATCGATGTCAGGTACGCGGTTACGAATCGAGCCAGAGCCCGCTTCGGCGAGCTGACCACCGACGTCACCGCCTACGCCACCGATGCCACCCGTGATGAGATTGGGAACCACGGTCTTGGCTGCCCTGGCGGCGCCAACATCAATCGGGTCTCCTTCGTTGCCAGCGCGCGCGAACTCACCCAAGTAACCCTCGGTGGCATTCGCCAATCCACCTGCTACCGCAGAGGAAGCCGCTGGCATCACGACGTCACGGACGAGGCCTTCGCCGGCAGTTTTCGCGGCCTGCTTCATGCCGACGTTGAAGAGTTCGCGCTGAACGAAGTTGGTTGGGTTGGAGCCGAAGCCATAGCCAGCGACTTCGCCAACGGTTGCCAACTCTGGGCTACGGTTGACAATCTCGCGAGACTTCGGGAGGTTCTCAGGGAATACGGCTGACTGAGGAACCTGTCCGATGGGCTGTCCCGTAGACTGGTCGAGCATCGTGTACGGGATAGGCTGGTCCCGGCTGTGCTCATAGTCGGACAAGTCGCCTAGCGTGTCGTAGAGCGGTGCTGCGGTTCCGCTGGAGAAGCTATTGGCGAGACCAATGCCGAGCGGAAAGAGTCGCTGGGTGATGACGTGCTCGGCGCCACCAAGCAAGTAGTGGCCCGGGTTCTCCCGGACATCCACATCCTTATAACGCTTGACGCCTTCGCCCTTGGCCTGGGCTTCGGTCATCCTCTTTTTCCAGAGGTCACGGGCAACAGCCTTGTAAGCACTCTGGTCTTTGGTGAGCAGGTCGAGATGCGTCTTGGCTGGCGTAACGGTCTGACCCTGAGTCTGACCAGTGGTGATATCGGTGACCTGCTCCGTCTTCTCCGGGACAGCGATTCCGTTAATCCACTCTGGTTCGATGCCAAGGCTCTTGGCGTAAGCCGGGTCACGGCGCAACCGGTCCTGAACCTCAGCAACGCTGGGCTCGAAGTGGTAGTTGTAGCTGTCTGGACCAACGCTCGACGGAAGGCTGCCCTCGACATCCGCCGTCAGCTTTCCGTTGGCGTCCGTCTTGCGCTGCTTCTCATCATACTGCGCAATGAGACGATTGGCGCGAGCCACGTTGTCCATGGTCGCCAAAAACTCAGGGTCATCTTCATGCATCCCGTTGAACTGCTCCTGAAGAGCATCATGCATGGAGCGGATGGCTTGGATGTCGTAGGGCATTACTGCTTACCAAGGCTCTGTTCGAACTCGTCGAGGGCGCTCTTGACTTCAGCGTTGTTCATCTTGACCGGGTCCTTTGCTGGACCACTCTTCGAACGACTGATGCTTGCTCGCCCGGAAACGCCTGGCACCGGAACCACACCGAGGTCATCGCCGCCAGTGACGGGGAAGTTGCCAGACTGGTCCATCGGACCGCTCTTCTGCGGGAGCTCGATGCCCATCTCTTGCTTGATGGTGTCATCCCACAGCTCCTCTGGGATGAGCTGAGCCGTGCGGTTGATGATGTACTCGCGCTCTTCAGGCGAAGACGTACGGTTGTGGCGTACCGTGGTGGTCAGCTGGCTCTGAGCCTGCTGAAGAATCTTGCCGGCATTCTGCTTGGCGCTCTCGATGACCTGGAGCAGCTCTGCACGAGCATCCGGGTTCAAGCCGCTCTCCAAGAAGATCTCGGTGGCGCCACGCTTCAGCTGGTCGAATATGGTGAGCGAAACGCCGTCCTTGATGTTGGCGAAGTCCTTGTCCGTCATCACGCCGGACTGGTAGAGGTTACGCAGCTCGCTGATGGCCAGCGTGTCTGCGGTCGGGTTGTGGAGCATCAGCTTGGCTCGCACGCCGTCTGCGTCCATGTACGCCTTGCGTCGATCGGTCAGCTTGTACTTGTTGTCCAGCGCATCGATTGACGTCTGGGTCTGGCGCATGATGCGGTCATTGCGCGTGTTGGCTGCAGTCTCGCCACGGAGCCCAATGCTTGCGCGAGCGGTCTCGCGGTTGATATCGCTCTTCATCAAGCCAGCGAGCGTTCCAAAGGTCCTCTGCCAGAGCTCCAGTGCTTCCTTCGGATTCAGGTCGAGCTTACGCACCGACTCGTTGAACATGTTGAGTCGAGCCTGGTACTCTGCCGGCACGCCGCGCTTGGCTCCTTCGAGGTAGTCCTTGATTCGCGCATCGTTCTCCGCCGAGCGCTGGCCGCTGTTGAGCACGAACGGGTCGAAGGGGTTTGGACCTGTAAGCTGTGAAGAAGGAGGCTGCCCCTGTTGCGAACCTGTGGCGGGGTCAAGCTGTGGAGACGCCGGGGGTGGTGGGGCTCCCTGAGCGTCGGGCTCGCCTTCGGAATCGATCGCATTGAGCGCAGCCAGATCGGCCTCAGCACCCGTGGGGGATGGCGGCGCTCCGGGTGGCGCATCGGTGGCAGGTCCCGGAGGCGGGCCGGCGGCGTCCACAGCGGGGCCTGGAGGCGGGCCAGCGCCGGGAGGAGCTGCCGGCGGTGGGGGCTGAGGAAGCGCTGCAGCCGAGCTCCCAGGCAGCGCCTCGAAGGGGTTTCGCTGCCCATCCGCGCCGAATCCCGGCACCATGAACGACTCGCCGGGGGCCGGCGGCGAGCCGGGAGCTCCACCACCGAAGATCCGCTGGCGGGTTCCACCGTAGTCCGGCTGACCCATTCCGGGCTCGTCCGGCGTCTTGATGCGGAAGTCCTGCTTGCCCGTAGCGGGGTTAGTGAACTCCTCGAAGATGCCGCCGAGCTCTTTGATGGGACCGCCGAGCGCGCGAACGGTGCTCATGTTACCGCTGGCCCAAGCGGCTCTAGCATCTGCAGCCAGAGCACGGAGCTTTGCGTTGCGCTTGAGCGCTAGGTCGTGGGTCGCCGCGTTCTGCTCGCTGGCAAGGTTGGCAGCAAAGCGAGTGTTGACGTCTTGTCGTCCTGCCTGTTGCTCGGCAAGTTGAGCCTTTGCCTGCTGGTCCTGGTTGGCGATCTGGGTCCGCCGCATGCGACCTTCGGCCAGGTCATTGAAGCTAGCGCCGAAGTCAAACTGTTGCAGCGGACGAGGCTGGAAGACGAACTGAGCTGGGTTGAACGGCATTACTTAACCGCTCCCGCTTCGTCAGCGTTAGTCTTGCCGTTCTTGGCATCGATGACGGCCTTTGCGTCTCGGAAGATGCGCTCTCGCGTCTGCTCGTCCCAACCACGTTGGTCCGCAGTTTGAGCAATGAGCGTCTGGAGCTCCTGATCGCTCATTGCGCCATCACCGCCGAGAATCTGGTCGTAATAGTCGCTGAGGAAGTCGACGGTATCGTTGCTGAAGTCAGACGTCTGACCGTAGAGCTTATTGATTCGCTCCTCACGCTGGTCCTGAGCGGTGTTCGCGCCGCTGAAGGCATCACTCAATCGACCGCGGTGACGGTCATCGGAGCCGAAGGCAGTGGAGACACCAGCGCCGAGGCGGCTTGCCTTGCTGTCGTCGAGCCCGAAGGCCAGGTCACCGAGCGTGCTGACCTTGTCGACATCGAACTTCTGAGCGTCCAGGTTGGCCCGGAAAGCATCCGTTCCGCTCAAGTCAGCAGAGCGCCCCTGACCAGACAGAGAGTCAGCCCATGCCCTTTGGTTGGCGCTGTCCTCGAAGGCGAAGTCCGTTGCAGCCTTGGCGCGCTGAGCCTCGATATCGAGCCCCGCTCCAATGCTGTTGTTCAGCGCCGAGTTACTTCCATAGACGCCGCGAGCCGCAGACTGGCTGTTGACGTCGCTCATGACCTTGTCCTTCATGCGGTCATAATAGGCGTCGAACTTCGGTTGCAGAGAGCCGGGCATCTGGCTCTTCGTCATGTCGAAGGCAGTCTGAGCGTTGTTCGGTCCCTGGTAGGTGTTGCTGTTGCCGCCGACACCATTCCAATACTGCTGACCAGCTCCCTTGCCGCCGATAGAAGACAGCATGTCAGAGACGAACTGCTCTCCCTGCCATGGCTCATCGAAGTTCTTGAGATTGGAGTCAACCCAGTCAAGCGAAGGACTGTCAAGCCAGAGCTGCTGGTTGTTATTCCAGAACTGCTCACCCTGGCCCGGCTGAGTCATGTCGAAGCCGTAAGGCGCATTCGTCGGGTTGAAGTGTTGCCCTTGGACGCCAAAGGCCATCGGACCCTGACCAGTAGGCAGCGGGACGTTGCCGCTGAAGGCGCCGACGTAGCTCGGCACAGTGCCCGGAGGCAGAGGCGGAGTCTGACCCGGTGGGGTGTAGGTCGACGGCATCGGGCCCGACCAAGCCGGCACGCCATTGGACGCGCCAGGCTGTCCACCAGCCTTGGTGCCGTTCGTGCCACGTGGGTCAGAAGCAGTGGCGTTGGGAGCCGCACTGCTTCCTGGTTGCTGCTGACCAGGCTGACGAGCTCGCGGGTCTTGGTACGGCATCTCACACCCTCCGGTACGGGTTCTGAGGACCGACGCCGCTGAAGGCGCCACCTACGGCTCGGCCATCGCTCGGAGGCGCGCTGCCGAAGGCCTGCGTACGGATATCGTTCTGCTGAGCCTGAGACATCGGGTTCTGCAGCATCGGAGTGAGGTCCATGAGCGGGCCTTGCTGCCCCATCATCTGACCGAGCATCTGATTACGAGGTCCGAAGGCAAGAGCCGCCTGGTTCATGGCGTTCATGCGAGCGTCCATGTTGTAGGAGCGGTTCTTAGCCATCTCCTCACGAGCCTGGCCATAGGCGTCCTGTACCGCCTCCTGAGATGGGTCGCCCCACAGGTTGCTGGTGATGCCACCAACGACCGGAAGACCATTGACGAACCTACGACCGAAGTCCCAAAAACTCATATCAGCTCCCAAGCACGTCGAAGGTCTCAGTGACCTTGACGAGTGAAAGGTTGGCGGTATCGCTGAAGGTGAATCTCCACTGGCGACGCCTGTAGACGCCTAGACCGCGAAGCTCACGAACACAGTTGTTGTCGCCGGTCACGCCGGTGTCGATGTAGAGAGCCTGATTCCAGGGACCGGTGTCGTCCCGGTATTCGAGCTTGCCGATGCTGGCTGCGGTTGACGACCCACGCCTCAGCGCGAGCTTGACGCTTCGACAGCGCTTGAGATTGTCGGTTCCCCGGTCTTCGAAGCCAGACTGGACGTAGGCGACGACCTTGTCTCCGAGATCACTAAAGGAGCTGAGGCTGAACTGACCAACTCGGCCAGTCGAGGTGCCGACCAGGTTAACGCCGCCGTCTCTACGTAGATGATGAGCATTGACGATGAGCGGCTTGAAGTTCCCATACTCGGAGCTCCATCCTTCCCATCGGCTCCAACCACCACCCACCTGATAGGCAAAAGTACAACCGTCGCTTGGGAACGTCCAAACGAGAGCATCCACGTGCCCAGTGAATACCCGATAACCGAAGCAATCAGTAGGGTCAGCAAGCGCATCAAGCTGTCGCTTGATAGGAGCTTCAAGATTCTGGAAAGTACGCCCATCACTATAGACGATTCTGCGGTGTTGATCGAGCCAGAAGAAGTCTTGGCCCTGCTTGATGATGGAGTAAGGCGCGAGCGTCCCGCTCTCTCGGGTTGCTGCTGGAGCGAAGATGGAGTTGGCGTCAGGGACGAAGATCTGAAGGTTGTCCTTGCCCCACACGAAGACCTCGTTCGTGTTCTCCCAAACAGCCATTACCGGGTCGGGTCGAGCTTCAGCAGTGAGGAAGCCGCCGTCTTCGCTGAGACCGGTATTGTCCCACATCTCGTGACCGCTCGTGTCTACGGTACCCTGAGAGATGCCACTGAAGCGAACCTTGGTCTTGTCGATTGCAACATCGTTCGCGAGCAAGCGGGACGAGTTCGCGATGACGTGAGAGGCTAGCGGCGGGTCGCCGCCGAGTAGCGAGCTCTCCTGGGTGAATAGGTTGACCTTCTGAATGTTGCTGCCGCCAGCAAGCACCATGAAGACCTCGGTCTCTGCGAAGGTCGGACGCTCTGTGCCGCGAAGCTTGGAGTTGGGTGTGGTGCTCAGGTTGAGCGCCGATCCGCTGGCGAGCTTGTAGATGTTGCGCTGGTTGGGAGTGCCGCCAATGGCGTACACCTGGCTGTCGTTGCTGACGTAGAGCCCCGTGATGCCGTCCGCATCCACGACCGACTCCGGCAGGTCCGGATGGGTCGTTACTCCAGGCCTCTTGGTGACAACACCGTTGCGGTCGATGACCACGTTGAAGGCAAAGGGCGAGGCTCCGCCGAGTTCCTCAAAGGAGGACTGTTGGTCGTTGCGAAAGGAGATGTCAGCCTGAGGCATCAGTCCGTCCGGTTCACGCCAACGACAGCGGTAACCATGTTGCCGGTGCCTTGCTGGAAGGAGAAGAAGTGTCCGAAGCCGTAGCTACCATCTGGGAGCGCGCTGAGCGTGTGCGTCGACGTTGACTGACTGGTACCCGAGAAGACGATGTTCCGAGCGCCACCCGAGTTGTTGTGAACGATGATGAGCCAGTCCAGGCCGTTCGGCATCTCGCCCGGCGAGAACGAGACCTGAAGGTTCGAAGCATTCGTGTGCTCGATATGGATGCGCTCGGCTACCAGGTTCGCTCTGGTACCGGACAGCGTCGCTGAACCCGAGTTGGAGAAGTTCAGCTGCTTCCCCTTGCGAGAGCCGAGGCTGATGCGGCTCGTTGGGTCGATGCCGGCAGCATTCGAGTAGTCGTAGATATGGCCCGGGTCAGTCAACGCCGTTGGCTCGGGGAAGCCAATGAAGGAGTTGTTGTCTTCAGTGAAGTCGGAAGACGAGTCCACCTCGGTGAGGTTGAAGACGTAACCAGACGAGCCGCCATCGATGAAAGTATTGCCGGTGACTACACCCAGGTAGGTGCCAGCCAAGCTCTGGTGCTCGGCATCGACCATGTAGTAAGCACCGCTCGTGACAGCCGACGCATCGAAGGTCGAGTTCGCGACGTTGAAGCCGACGCCACGAATCACGGTCCCGGTGAAGGTCGCCGGGATGGTGAAGAAGCAGTTGTCTACCGAGATGGCGGACGAGTCGTCGGTGCCGGAGGAGTGAATCGCGAAGTCGGTGCCGGTGCCGAGTCGGAAGCGACAACCATCGACGATGACGCGAGCGCCAGTCGTATCGATGTTCAGGGCCTCGACAGCAACGTTGGTGCAATCGAACTCGCAATCTCGAATCGAGACGTTCTGGTTCGTGTTGATGTCGATATAGCGGTTTGGCGTGGCCGCAGACGTGAAGCCCAGCCCAACGAAGGCCTTCCAGACGTTGGTGGTCGCACTGGTCAGGTTCAGAAGCGTGGTACCAGTCGCCTTGAGAATCGACACACTCGGGCCGCAGCCCATGAGAGTGAAGCTGGATGCAGTGACCGTCAGGTTAGCCAGGACATAGGTGCCGGGCGGAAAGTAGACAATGCCACCAGTGCCAGCGTCATCGATGGCAGCAGCAACGGCAGCCGTGTCGTCGGTGACGCCGTCACCAACCGCTCCGTAGTCCGGACCCTTGACGTTGACGAACAGGCCAGCAAACGTGGCGAAGGCCTCGTCCAGCTGCATGTCCGTGCCGTTGACGTCAACAGCCCAGCCGGGAGCTCCAGCGCTCTGAATCCAGTTGTCGAAGATCTGGAGCAGGCTGATAGGCTGCCCGAGAGTATTGGACGGGTTGCCGTCGTAATCCGTGCCTCTGAAGGAAGAGCTGCGGACGTCAATGGTGCCAGCCGAGTCGCCTACGGTTACAGTCCGCAGAATGGTACCGGCGGAGTTGCGAATGGTAACGTCGACGTTCAGCGAGCAGTAGACTTCGGCCGCTCCGTTGGCGTCGAGCGTGATGACGTTGGTCCCGGGCTGTGTCGTCTCCTCGAAGTCGTTGTAAAGCCAGTTTGCCGCAGACGAGGCGAGACCACGGAGCAAGAAGGTGGCAGAGCCGCTCTCGGCTCCATTCACGCCAGCGGCGAGGAAGTGAACGAGAGAAGCCATTAGCAATACCTCCCAGTCCAGGGCGTCGAGTGCACGTACACGACGTCAGGTCCCTGGTTGTTGCTGTCGTAGCTCTTGATCTTCTCGAAAGCGATGTCTCGGTCTTGGCGCATGGCTCCACGCTCATCGAGCGGCATTGCAGTGTCTTGCATGAACTCGTAAGCCAGGGCTAGGACAGCCCACTTCTCCCAGTGCCGCTTGAAGTCTGGATCGTCTGACCCGACGGAAGCGCTTCCCGGGATACGATGAGTGCGAAAGCGAACCTTCCCCGCCTCGCTAGGCACAGGCCACAGCCGCAGCTGGAGAGCTCCAGTCGCGTTCTGGTTGTTCCGCTCGATGAAGTAGTGCATCGGGATACCGGTGCTGTTCTTGGCAGCGAGCTGATTCCATCGGAAGGCGGACAGCGGCTTGACGGGAGTCTCGCCCGACGTCTCCTCTTCCTCGGGATCGTTGGAGGCGGGGATGTAGGAGCCATCATCGATGATGTTGAGAATGTCCGCATCGAGGGTGTAAGAGTGGGTGCCGGCAACCAGGTCGAGCACATCCAGGTTGACGAAGTATTCGAAGAACTTCTCGGATGCGGCTTCAGCGAGGATTCGGTTGAGCGTCTCTCGACCATGGGCAGCGCGCGCCGTCCACTGAGTATCAGCGCCGATGTCGTACTCGATGGGCACCAGCGACGCCTTCTTGTAGCCAGCGAGAATCAGCCGATCGATGATTGGCTGTGTGTACGGAGTTGCGCTGATGGCCATTAGGAATCAATTCTCAGAATGTCATCGGCCGTGGTGCGGTGGATGACCGGGAGGGTTCGCTCATCGTCGCGACCGCCATCAAACCGGTTCGGATGCTTGAAGACCTGAGCGCCGTGCTCGGCATTCATTCGCGAGAGCTGGACGGCTTCCCTGCCTTTGGAGCAACCGTTAGCCCCGGTACATGCAAGCAGTCCGCTTTCGTTTCGGACAAGTTGATGACGCATGTAGGTACCGGAGCAGTAGTCGCATTGCGCTCGGTAGGTACCTCGGGGCCAGTCTCCACGCGCCTTGTCCGGGATCGTTTTCGCCATGCGTTTCGGGCCTCCGTCAGGAGGAAGAAGCCGAGCAGCTTGATTATGGGGCTCATAAAGCAATGGCCGAGCAGCGAAGGAGTCCACGCCGCCCGGCCATCAGATGTTGCGGCTAGCCGCGGTATTGTTTAGCTGGTTGCGCCAGCCGGGGCGATGACGCCAGACGCGACCGCTTCGTCGGTGAAGTAGTTCTCGAAGCAGCCGATGAGCGATTCCGTCGTACCCTCGAAGCTGATGAGCTTCAGCGCGTTGGCAACGGTGCCGCCCGCGTCGATGCCCTTGCCGAAGTTCCGATAGACCCAGCCCGTCGCCGCAAACGTGTCTGCTACCCGGATGCAGACGCCGTCCTCCACGCTGTTGTAGAAGCGGTTGTCGTGGATGTTCAGATTGGTCGCCGCTTCACCAATCTGGATGATGCCGCCCGTTGCGCTCGTGAGCAGACAGGAGATGTCATTCTCGGCAATCTCCAGGTTGTTGACCGCTCCGGTCACAGAGATGATGTTCACCTCTGTCTCGGTGCCGGTCTGAAGCATCTTGTTGCCCTTGATGAGGCAGTTGTTTGCTCCAGCCGCAACCGTAATCGGAGTCGTCGCACCAGCGCTACCGGATGCAACCGTGATGAGGTTGTCGATGAGCGCACAACCCGCGGCACTGATAGTGATGGGTGCAACCACCGCATCGATGCCGGCAAAGTTCAGGTTGAAGCCGATAATCTCGACGTCAGCCACATCCAGAAGGAACGTGGCGGCGGTGGCGGTCCACGTGAGCGTCGGGTTGCTGCTACCTCCAGGTCGACCAAGGGCAATCAGCTTCGTGCCGGCAACGAGCGAACTCGCGTAATCGGCCGTGCTGATGCTCTCGGAGTAACCCGGAAGCGCGAAGATGACGTCACCCTTGCCAGACCGGCAACGGGCCAGCGCAGCATTCAGGGTTGCGACCCGGTTGTTTTCCGTGAAGGTGTCTTCGAAGACGCCAGCCGGACCCAGGAAGGTGACTCGGGCACCCGGGGCAACCCAGGTGCCGAAGAAGGTTCGGAAACCTACGGACTTCTGTCCAACGAGAGGAAGGCCCATTAACGTTCTCCTGTTTGGCTTTCCGCTCGCCTCAGGCGTTCACGAAGAGAACGCAGCGGGGCTCGCTGGTACCGTTGTCCCAACGACCGCTGATGGAGTAGTTCATCAGCTCGGCGTTGTGGTCGATCCAGGTGTTGCTCTTGAACTTCTTCTTCCAGCGCATCTGGAAGCCGTTGTCCGCATCCGTCTGGACTGCCCAGTTGGTCGTGGTGTTCGTCCAGTAACGGAGCTGAACACGCTTGATGTTGTTGTCGTACTCCTTGATGACGTTGATGGCCGAGAAGTTCCCAGCCTCCGGGTCCATCTTGGAGCCGAGCAGAACCGTCCAGATACCACGCTGCTGGACCGGGTGAAGAACGGCCTTGGCCTTGTAGCCCTGAATGATGCCGTCGTGGTCGACGAGTTGGTCGAGCTGCGCGATGATGGCGTTCCACGAAGCAGTGGATGGCGCCATGGGCGTTGCCGCCATGTTGGAGAACGTGCCGCCGGCTGCCAGCGGGTGAGACGTGCTCGCGAGAGCAACGCCATCGGGACCCGGGAAGCTCGCGTTGGTAGCGCGCACCAGCAGGTTGGTGGCGTCGATGTCCACCGTCTTCCAGCCAGACCTCTTCAGGCGTTTGATTGCCTGAATGACCTTCGGGAACTTGGTGTCATCCATCGCCTCTTCGGTGATGATGTACTTTGCCGCGAACTTCCGGGCCTGGTACCGCTTGGTGTAGCCTTCCGTGATGGTCAACGGAGGCAGCTCGGTACCTTCAGGGACCTCGGCGATGAGGCCTCCACCGGCGTACTCCTGATCATCTTCGTACGCATCGTTCATCGGCCGATTGAGCATCCACTGGGTGTAATCCAGGTCGCTCTCTACGCCGTCGAGTTGATCCGTGATGATCTCTTCGAGAGTCTCCTTGAGACTCAGCGCAATGGCGCCGCTAAAGACCTCTCCTGCCATGTTCGTCTATCCTATCGTTAGAGTTGAGGGCTCAGCGCTTAGACGCCAGCCATGCCGGTTGCGCCGTTCAGCTGCGGGTCTAGGCCCTGGTTCAGCTGGAGGAGCAGCTTGACGTTCGCACCCGAGAAGTCCGCGTTCTCTCGGCTCTTGCTCACACCGACGATGCGGAACAGGAGCGCCGCAGTCGTGTTGTGGGTCGAGATGTCGATGACCGGGTTGCACTTCGGCTTGTTCGCGTCACTCGTGTCACGCGAGAAGACCACGTCCACGTTCTCACCGACGAACGCACGGTAAGCGGCCAGCGTGGTAGCCGTGACCGCGTCATCGCAGTCGAGCTCCCAGATGTTGTCGCCGAACGGAAGAACGATGAGCTTGGTGGCGGTCTCTTCCGTGGCGAAGGTCGTCCCGCTCGGCAGATAGCTCGTCTTCCGAGCCTTGCCGTTGGCGTCAACCTTGCCGAAGATGTCGACGACCACACCGTAGGGCGTGTCGCGGGTGGCCGTGTCGTTCATCAGCTCGCAGAAGCCAGTGGAAAGCAGGTCGACAGGGTCGCCAATGGTGACACCGACGGACCCGCCGTGGTCACCGGCATAGCCGGAGGCCATCAGCATCTCGATGCCAGCGGGTCGACCGCTGCCGCTCTGAGAGGCGTAGAAACGAAAGCCGTACTTGTGTCGATTGTCTGCCATTGGTCGTGTGCTTTCCCCAGCCGGGATTACGAGTGGTTAACGAAAGATTGGAGCAGGGTTCTGCTCCAACTCACTGATGTCGACGCTCTCGGTCATGCCGCTGACGTGAACCGGCTTCTCCAGCTGGTTCTTTTTGATCTTGCTCATCAGCTTGTCGTAATAGAGCTGACCCGTGTGACCGCTCGGACCGTTGAGGAAGATCTCGTTGGCGCGCTCCTTCGAGCAAGCCAGCAGGAAGTTCCCTCGCCACGCTAGCGGTTGACCATCGATGGCTGGCTCACCGAGGCGGATGCGTGTTCCGCCGGGTACGCAGAGCTCCAGCTCGTAACCGATGTCTCGATAGTACTGATAGCTCTGAGGATGCTGGACATCCTTTGGAGCGAGCACGTACTTCTTCTCTGGGTCTGGGTTGATGAGCTGCCCGTCGTGCCCAGCCTCATGGGTGGGTCTGGTCTTGGGCGTAATCTTCGTCTGGTTGAGGTCTGGGCTCTGACGATGCCCGCCCCGCTGAATGCGCTGCATGAGCGACTCCTTCACTCTGTTGGAATTGAGCCGGAATGGCAATCAACCGGCTGGACTAGTGCTGTTATCGCGACTGCTGACGAGCTCGCTGTGCAGCCTTCTGTGCGCGAATGCCTGGCCCCTTCGCCCACTGCGCATAGACCTTCTTCTCGTCACCGTTGAAGTGGTCGCCGTACATGGCCATGGCCATGATCTTCTCGCTCTTGCCCATCTTCACTACGTTGCTCTTCTGGTCCATGTTGCGCCTGTTGTTGCCGGAGAAGCCGGTCAGCTGTTGACGGTCTTGCTCGGTGGGTTGTGAGCGAGCGCCAGGCAAACGGAACTGAGCCCGCGCTGCGTTCATCGCCAGGTCCACCGTTGCTGGCGAGTCGGGATGACCCTGAGAGAGTAGGATGTCGTACTGGCCGCGAGCGTAGCGGTTGGCTTGCGGGTGAGACTGCACGTCACCGTACTGCTGTGCGTAGTGGGCTCGCTGCTGATGCTGGAGCAGCTCAGGGAGCGCCTGGCGGATAGCGCGCTGGGTACCGACATCGATGCGCCGCTGTTGCAGCACACGCGAATCGTTGTCGAACTTGTTGAGCAGCTCGGGGGTTAGCCTGCCTGCCCTCTTGTGCGCCTCCCACTCAATGCCGAGCGCTCTCTCTTGAGCTGTAATCGCGTCAAGCTCGGCTTGGTGTGGATCGGGGGCATTGGAGTGCCCACCTGGCGGCGAACCTCCACCGCCAGCAAGACGCGAGCGAAGCTCGTCAAAGCCCCGCGCAAGCTGCGTCTGTTGCTCTTCGGCTCTTCGCCATCGTTCGTCATCGACTCGGACATCTTTCTTCTCCCCTTTGCCCTCGATGGTGACGAGTGTGTCTCCACCATCGGAATCCACGAACGAGACGTTCGGCTCGTCCTTCTTGTCACCATCCTCGATGATGACTTCCGTATCGGCCATTGATTACTCCTCCCCGAAGAGAAGCGTCTTCGGGTGTACATCTAGAGCTTCGGCAAGCACGAACGCTGTGAACAGCGTCGGAGGCTTGCCTCTCTCCAGATTGCTGATGTGTTGAGCTGCGAACCCAGAGCGGTGCGCCAGCTCAAGCTGACTCATCCCCCGCTCGCAACGCCATCGTCTCAGGCGTTGACCGAACTCAATCAAGAACTGCGCTCGGTCAAACCGAGGCACTGAGATCTCACACAGAAGGGTCGTAATAGCCGGCAATCTTCTTGCCGGTCAGGTGCACTTTATCGTCTCCCTCTTTGACGGTCGCGAAGCGGAAGTCATAGGACATCCCGTCCGTGGAGGCGTTGACGATTGAAACGCGGCGCGCATGGTACTCAGAAGCCAGGTCCTCCGAACTCACGATATCGCCGTCTCGGATGACCATAATGGTCAACTCCTTACCGTCAATCTCGTCGATAGGCTGGATGAAGGGAGAGAACTTCTTGAAGCGGATGATGTGGCCGATGTCGATGCCGGTAGACCTGAGCGCATCGAGCGCCTGCAGGCCAGCAGAGACGATGACGCCACGTGGAGCCGTGTTGCGGTCGTAAGCAATCACGGCATCGGGCTTCAGAATGGCACCGTCCTTCGAATAGGTCCGGCGCTCTTGAGCTGGGATCTGCCAGACGTACACCTTGTCGAAGACCGGGTAAGCCGTGAAGGCGCCGTTCGGAATGCCGTACGTGAAGCGGCGTTCATCGAGCAGCATGGGGATATTGAATGTGCCCCTTGGCGCAAGGCTCTCTTCGAGCTTCTTGGCAATGCTCTCGGCAACGACGGTGCGCTCGATGAGCGCGCTGGTCTTGTTGTGCTCACGAAGAGCTTCAGCTAGCTCCATCAGTCTCTGACTCCTCTTCTTCTTTCTCGGGCTCGATGCCGAGAAACTCTCTGTTGAACGTCTTGAGCTCGCTATTGTAGAGCTCGGTGAAAGCTGCCAGCACGGCCGAGCAGTCCTCGACATGGCCAGCCTTGATGCGGATCGCGTCGATGGGCTTGTTGCGGTCAACTGACAGCGCGAAGAGCTCGTTCTTGAGCAGGTCACGTCGAGCCGTGAGCCAGTGGCCGAAGGCCATCATCTTGTCGTGGTCGCTCATGCTGATGGCGGGTCTGGAAGCTCTACACGGGCCGCGTAGTACGAGCTGATGTCGCTGTTCTTGAAGCCCTGTTGAGCTCCATCCACCCAGTTGATGACGAACCAGTCCCTGTCCACACAGAACGAAACAACATCCTTGTAGGTCGTGCCCGGGGTCTTAGCCTCTCTGTCCCGCTCAAAGAAGAGCGTCACCTTGTATCCCTGCATATGACTCCTTTAACTTCTTGAACTTGACGAACCGTTCGTGTCCGTAGACGCGACCAGTCTTAAGGAACCAGAGCTTAAGCCGCTTGTGGTTTCGGAGGCCCGGAACCGGGCTTTGCCTGTGGATTGCCCTGGCCTTGGCCTTGGCCCTGCTGTTGCGCTTGCTGCTGTTGCTGCTCAACCTGCATCTCCTGCTGAACTTGCATCTGAGCTTGCTGCGGATTCATGCCCTGCTGAACGTAGGCTTGGACGCGCTGTTGCATGATCTGCTCGGGACCTATAGCCGTACCGGGTGTGCCCGGTGGTAGGCCAAAGGTGTTCTGAGGCAGAGGTGGAGGCGGACCGAGGAGCGTACGAGCAATCTTTCGGAAGCCGCGCGCTTCGAGCGACTGCTTGATTGCGTGGTACTTGAAGGCGTAGTTGAACTGAAGCTCCGGCATCGCGTTCGGGAGCTGGACAATCTCATCCGCTTCACTGACCTTCTGAGCTCGGCTCCGAAACTGAAGGTCTGACATGAGCTCAATCTCGTACTCGTTGTCGTACATCGCACGGGCAGCGCGAACGAGCTGTGCTCCGCCAGCCTGAAGGTCTTCGTTGTACCGATTGACATAGAAGATCTCCTCTTCCTCGGAGAAGACGGCGTTCAGTTTGCAGTTGTTCTTCATCACCTGAATGGCGAAGTCCGCAAACGCCATCGTCGGCACCTTAATCATGGCGTTGGTCTGCTCGATACGAGCCTGGACGCCGCGAGCTGTTTCGCCAGACTTGCCTTCGGCACCAGACATAATATCTGGCGTGTTGGCGGCCTGCTCACCGAAGAGCATAAAGCGGTCGGCAGCTTCGATGAGCTGCGGGTTAGCTTGACCGAACTCCAGAGGCAAGAAGGCGTTCTGGAGGTCGGAAGGCATTACGTTCTTTGCCTTGTTGATAGCGCCAGGACCAATCTTGAATGGCCCCTGAAAGTCAACGTTGCTAGACGTAATGAAAGTCTTGCCATTGCCAAGAGAAGCAGCATCGAGGAAGATGCTCCAAACCGTGTTAGCCGCGATGTTGAGCTGACCGTCAATGCGTCCAAGGCCAACACCGAGGTTGCCAGCCATCGGCTCAAGGCAAACCCCGTGAGCGAACATGTATATAGGCTCTTTACGAGGAGGCTCCGGACCTTCCATGCCGGGCTTGAGCCAGCTTGGTGGAGGTGGCGGCGGTGGAAGTGGTTGAGAATCGAGAGCCTGAGCCTGCTGTACGATAGTACCAACGTCTGGCGAGTCTTGCGGGAGGGACTGGGCTTGCTGGAGGAGTGAGCCAATCTGCATCTCCTTCTGCTGTTGCATCATCTGATGCTGCTGAATGGCACCCTGGAACTGCTGAAACTCTTGCTGTTGAGTCTCGAAGCGGGTCCGCTCATAGTACGGAGCTCGCATGTGGACCGAGAGCTTCAGTGGGATCTTGGTGCACAGGTCGAAGATCAGCTGGCAGTAGAGCTCGGTGCCGTCGGTGCCCGGAAGCTCCATCCAGCCCTCGTACTGGATGATCTCGTATTCGCCCTTCTTCTGCCCGAAGGGGTCTTCACCCATGAACTCAGCGATGGTGTTACGAAGTGTCGTCTCGGCCTGCTCGTTGGTGTACTCGGGCGCTTCGTAGGAGACGACCTTGTCAACGTTGACCCATCCGGCTTCCCTGCCCATGCGCTTCAGCCGATACTTCTGATAGGGGAAGCGGCGAGCAATCCACGGCACGTCTGAGAAGTCGGGATTGACCGAGACGTGGGTGTAGGGCGTCACGTAGTCGTCGCACGACAGAGTCTCGTGGCAGTTCTGGCGTGTGATAGGGTCGTAATAGCTGTGAGCTGCTACGTCGCCGCCCATGGCGAAGATGAGCAGGGCCCGCTTCATCTGGCGCTTGTAGCCAGGCATGCGGTTACGGAGCTGCCAGTTGCTGTGCTGGGTGACGATGGGAGCAACCGGCTCGCTCTCGGGACTCATCGGAGTGAAGTTGAACGGCTCCGTGAAGTCACCGAAGACCTCGGTGGTCATCTTGTTGGTAAGCCGCACGATATTCTGCAACGCCAGCGGGATAGCGGCGTTGGCGCAGTTCTCGAAGGGCTTCATCTTCGGCGGCAGGTCACAGAAGAGAACGCGCCAGGACTCTGCAACCTTCTCACGGTAAGCGGCGTTCTTGTCCCAAGCCGTCATGAACTCGTCGTGAGTCTCCTGAACGAGCCGCTTGAGGAACGTCTTACCTTCGGTCGTTGCTTCGAGCTCTTCGATGAGATTCGGAGCGTCTAGGTTGAGGACCAGGGGCGGATCTTCATCCGGGTTGGTGCTCTCTTCAGCCTCGGCATCGATGTAGCCGGGGTCTTCCTCTTTGGGCTCGAAAACCTCGATGTTCACACTGTCAGTCATTCCGCCACCTCAGGACGAGTGCGAGCAAGCAGGTGCCGTTGGAGGTAGTCGAAGTCATCCTCCTCCAGGTGAGGGAAGTCGCCATGGATGTGATGAGCCTGAAACGTTGTCCCCATGAAGTCTGTGATGTCGACACGGTTGCGAATCGCGTAGCAGCAATGAGTGACGCCGTCGGGCGTTGTGTAACTTGGACGACGAATATCTACAGTCACGGACGGGTCTGACTGTCGCTTGTTCTCAATGTGTTCATACATCGATAAACGAGACGGGAAGACATGAGCAACGAGCTTAGACATGAGAAACACCCCGCAGAGCGAATGGTTTTTGAAGCAACGTCTTCTTCTTGTCGGCGCTTCTGCCTGTGCGGCGCCAACCAGCAAGCTTGAAACAGGCACCGGGATTCACGCTGCGAACCTTCTCGTCATAGACGTACGTGATGAAGCCTGACGGGCCACACTCTTCGACGAACGTCTCAGCCTCGAGTATCAGCTCAGATGAAAGCACCTTAGACTCGTTGCGAAAGATGGTGCAGGTCCAGCCATCGAGTCCGTTCATCTGCTTTATGCCGCTCGTTGGTGAAGGCCTCCACCAACCAAACACCGCGTAAGAAGCCTTTAGAACTATGGTCTGCCCAGGAGGCATGAACTGCCAGGAGTTCGGTTTGCGTCGTGAGTAATGACGATTAGCGAGCCACAGAGCCCCTGCATCAAACTTGGTTACTCGTCGCCAGTGAGGCATTAGCCTTGCCAGTACCCAAAGGAGCCACGGCCTGTGTCTTCGGGCTCGATATCGTCTCGTTCGACGACCTTGCCCTTGTAGTTGGGAGCTTCGAGAATGCGGCCGTGCGCGTAGGCAGCGGCGTAGCTCGTCTCATCATACGGATGGTCGAAACCACCCTTGGCTGGCTCGGTGGCGTCATTGGGATTCGTCTGCATCGCTGGGAGCACCTGACGTGTGCTCGTACAGTTGGAGAAGAGAATCAGACGCGGGGGACGAGTGAAGTTCTCGTGACCCATGAGCCGCTCATGGACGCGCTGCGCATTGTCGGCGCGCGACTTCTTGTCAGCATAGCACCAATCGACACCAGCAGTCACGAACTCCTGATACTTGGACTCGGCGCTCTCGCCTCTTTCCTCCCAGATCTGGGTGTCGGCGGGGCCATAGACGAGAGACCCACCAAAGGGACTCCACAGCTTGTTGGCTTGCTCGAAAGGCTTGATGACGGTCTCTACGAAGTAGGGAACGCGCTTCTTCTTGAACACGCACTCCCAAAACTTGTAGAGAATGTCCTGCTCCTTATCCAAGGCGTAATAACCAAGGCAGCCTTCAGTCTGGTAACCCCAATCGAGTGCACGAAAGATGGGCCAGTGCTGAGGGATCTTGAACGGCCTGCATACGTGAACGTCAGGGTTCCAAGCGTCTTCGAAGAAGCTACCAATGACCGAGTCCCAACGACCATAGAGGTAAGCCTCCTGGATGTGCTTCGGCTTCGTTCGAAGCTCTATCTCGTACTGCCTGACGAAGTCCGGGTCCGGGTTGTCGTAGAGCGTCGCAGGAAGATAAAGGCGACGGTGATAAACAACCTCACCCGACTTGAGAACGACCTTCTTACGAAGAATCTTGTTGCCTTGCGGGGCGGGGTCAACGAAGTACTTCTTCACCCATCCGGGGTCATCGAGCTGGATGTCTTCGCCCTTGGACTTGGTGAGCTTGGGGTTGGAAGCCGAGCGCTTCTTGAGCATCAATCGAAGAACACGGTCACCAGTGCGGTTGCGTGCACAGATGAAGTCGTACTGGTCCTTGTTGAACTCGATGAGCTCGTCAAAACCAATGTGTGTGTACTGCTGGCCGAGATAGTTGTTGTGGTCGTTTCGGTCCTTGCAGTGACCAAACTGGTACTTAAAGCCAGAGGAGAAGGTAAAGGTGCTGCTCTTCTCTTTCCAGTCGACGTCCGGGTCGATGAGCGGAAACATGCGGTGGGCACGTTCAATGGTCTCGCCAAGCCTGGTAAGCGTCCGGCGAAGATGTAGCGCCCACCCTTCTGAGTAACCCCAACGAAGCGGGTTGGCCTTGATTGCAGCCTTAACGTCTTCTGGAAAGGCATCAGGTATCTTCTTGTCGTCCTGCTGACAGCGAACGTGCTCGACCCAGACTTGCTCAAGCGGGTCCGTGAGCAGGACCATCGAGTTGTGCGTCGGGATGTAAGCCGGCGTAATGCAGTAGGTTCCGCCTTCGACCTGGATGCACTTGACCGGAACCGAGGGAACGCGCTTGACGCTCTTTACCTCGTAGCGCTGTCGCTCAACCGGTCGATGCGGCTTTCCGGCGGTCCTGCGTGAGCATCGATGATGCCGTGAGGTGACGTGGACGTAGAATCCGAGTCCGTGACCCTTGCGGAAACCTCTGACAACGCGAGGACCAAGGCCACAAGAAGCAGCAAGAGCAAAAAAGTCAGCAAGAAAAGGAAGATCGACCGCTCCAACAGTTGGGCCCTGTCCGCCACCGCCATCCATGATGCCTTCAACGAGCGCCATGCGCTGATTAAAACTCCCAGCCATAAAACTAGGAGGAATGCGGCGACCAGACTCAGGTATGAGAGCGTTGATGACATCTCGGCGCTCTCGAATCTGTGAGACTCGGTATGAGGCTTCATCGAGGGTGTACCCGATGAGCTGCATGTTGGAGTATAGTTCGAGGTCCCATCCGGTGAACTTGCTGCGGTCCTTTGGCTGTCCCATGACCAAGCAGACCCCGAGCACATATGGGTCGAGCTGAAGCGCCTTCGGTGGGCCAAAGTCGATGACTCCTGCGGCTGGGATGCTGACAGAGAAGACCGAGCCAGCGATCTCTTCAGTGGTCTTCTTCGCAAACCGGTGGTCGCCTACCGTGACCCATTCATGGGCAGCATCCGCGATGATGGTCTGTTCGTGGATGGTGAGCTCGAAGCACGGACGATCGTGCTGAACAGGAGTCTCTGCGACAACGCGAACTCGCTTTCCGGTGATTCCGAATACCTCGTCACCGGGATGTACGTCTGAAAGAAGCGCCAGACCGCGAGCGGTAGGGACGACTGTATCGAGAGCAAGCGCCTTACCAGGGCCAGCCGCTCCAGCTCCGAAGACCTCTTCTTCTCGTCTGCTGTGATAACGACGGCCCCATTCAGATGGGGTATATGAAGCACTACGTGGGATAGCTGTCATTACAAGGTGTCACGTCTTCCAATAGAGCCAGCGCACGATGCGGGGAACACGAGCTCTAGCGTAAAGACGAAAGTCATCGTCACTCATCGCTCGGATGCGAGAACCGAGCCGTTGAAGACTCGACACATCGTCGACGCCTTCGGAACGAATGATGATGAAGGTGGCAACCACAGCGGCACAGAGCCGAGTAGAAAGCAGAAGCGTTGCCGCTAAGAACAAGCGAAAGATGGTCTCTTCACTCATGCGGCCTCCGGTGGAGGGTCATCAGGGTCGGCGACTGGTGTCTGGCGCTCGTGAATGTCTTCAGGTATCTCGATGACCTCGGTGTTGCGCATGTCATCGGTCCAGCCGAGGTCGTTGCCGAGGTCGCGAACCTCGTTGCGAATCTCGACGATGATGACGCCCTGGTCGTGGATGGCGCCCGACTGGTCGTGAATCTTGATGTCCTGGGTCACTTCGTGGACCTCCAAGGCGCTGATGCGCTCATGGTGCTTCCTTTGACGTCGAAAGAGCGGCATCACCAGCTCTTCGATGTGCTTGGCGAACAGGACCAGAAGGACAACCAGCAGGATGGTTGCAACAACGAACTTCATATGTAGATGAACGAGAGAGAAAACCGGCGACAGACGGGAATAACGCCTCGACTCACAGGGCGTCCCTTGAGCAGATAGAGAGAGTCAGACGGCGCGATGAGCCCCTTGGCTTCACCGAACGGAAGGCGCCTCGTGATGGTGGAGGGGTCTTGCTCAGACGTCGAAAAGACGCTCCCGTTGATGATGCCTCCCTCACCGTCGAACAGCGCAAACTCGGCGGTACCGATGTCGCCTCGGCAGTAGACCGTAGCAGTCAGCTGGATCTTGACCTGCTTGGCCTTGAGCAGGTCTTTGGGCAGCTTGAAGTATTCGGAGCCATCGAACTTGACGAACTTAGGTGAGCTCTTCAGCGGAGTCGTAAAGGAAGCCCAATGCGTGTTACTCGTATCACCTGATATCATGTCTACGTCTCCGGCTTCAGCGGTCGAGCCTGGAGCAATCATCTCGTTGGTAAGACGATGAAGCTCGGTCAGCACGGGAGTAACGTGCTGCTCGATGTACTCCTTCACCGACGAGTAAGCCGCCGGGTTGCCTAATTCGAGCTGGACGGAGGACATACGCGCTCCAGTAACCGCGCGGCAGCGGTCTTGATGTCAGGGATATCGTGAGACCAACCGCTGCCCGGCGTCCGTATGCTGTAGCCATCAACTAGCCACATGACCGAACCTAGGTACTCATTGTGTCCACAAAGGAGGAACCAGTGCGTTCCATCCTCGTTCATGGGGCGCCAGGTGAGCATGTCACTTCTTTGGAGACCGGATGGGCTCGACGTCGCAATCATCGAGCTTCCAGTCGGCATGAAGCACGACAGCGCTAAGCGGATTCTCGGCAGTGACGATCTTGACGTTCTTCTGCTCGGGGGAGAGCTTGTTGTTGGTTACCTGGTACTTGGCCATCACTGGTTCCTGTCAAAGAAGTCGTTGATGAGGTTGTTGAGCTCCAGCCGAAGGATGTTCGTGAAGCTGACCCGTCGCTCAATCCAGGCAGCCTTGACCGTAGGGTGCAGGCTCGCCCAATCCGTCTGACGCTTGAGCTCGGGATGAATCTCACAGAAGGCGCGATCGGCCTCGTAAGCGACCCGGGCATAGCTACCCGGAGGAAGCTTGTGCGGGTTCTCCTGGACGTTGAACTCGTGAAGCCTGCTCATCGGGTAGTAGACGGGCGACCCTGGCAAGTCCGGCTTAATCGCCATCTTGCCTTCGTGCTCGACAACACGAGCAAGGTCACCGGTCTTCCCGTGGCGAAGGTATGTGCCCAGCTTTGGAGGTGGTTCACTCATAGCGCTAATCGGCCATTGCTCTGATTGTTAGCCAGAACGGGGTGTCATTGACGGGCTCGCTGTCGAGCGGGTCGTCGAGGATGTCTTCCAAAGTCCGTTTGAGAGCCGCTAAGAAGCGCTTAACCTTTCGAGACCTTCGGTGTCGACGATGTCTGCGCTTTGCATTGCTCATGATTCCCAATCCGACAAGACGATGAGGATGATGATGAAGATGCAGAGCAGGAAGATGATGAGGCCGACGTGCTGAGACGCCGTGAGCCTTACCGCTTCGGCGCCTTGAACAGCATAGAAGTGAGCTTGCGTCGCATGCTGCGAAGCTTCTCGACTGCATCGAAGGTGCTCACGGCATAACCCGACAGGATCGTGTACTGACCACCATCCCGATGCACCTCGGCGAGCAAGTCCTTCAGCAGCTCTTCGTAATTCTTCTCTTCCGACCACTTGATATAAGCTTTACGCCGGAGCTCGTTCGCCTGTTCACTCGATGTCAATGACTTCGAACTCGGCATCGATTGCTTCCTTGCCTTGGGTGAGCGGGGCTGGAGCTGGGAATTGCGAGACTTCCAGGTTGAGAACCCGGGTTCCGCTTGCTTCCTGAGCCCGAGCCTTGATGATGCCAACAAGCGTGTCGTGAGCAACTTTAATGCCATGCGGGACGTCTTTGCTCGGCAGGCAGTTGTACTTAGCGAGGCGAATCTTCCGTGCTTTCTCAGCCGGAGAAAGCATCAGCCATTCACCAGGAAGGCCTTCCTCATCAACCTGACCATCAGCGTCGAAGCCGAGCTTGTCGAAGTCGAGGGAGGTCTCGACGATATCGAGACACTTGGTGAGCAAGCGGTCTTCAGCTGCCCTCAGCAGCTCGGCTGGCATGCTCGCTCTGAGCTTGTCGAGTTCCTGTCGCTGCTGTGTCAGCAACAGCTCAGTGTTCTTTTGGGTGGTCTTCTTACCCATTGTGCAACAGGTCGCTAAGAAACCGAGCTATTGCCGGCCTCGGCGAGTCGTGAGCGTCAAGATTAAGTCTTGGAATCTCGTGTTCATCACAAGCTGACCATTCTCTGGCGCAACCCCTAGAACGGAGCCAACCTGGAATGAAAACGGCGCCGTCGCAGCGCTTCAGGAGGTCCAGAGTCCCATCCAACCAGAACTGTTCATCCATCAGCCCATGGAAGTGAGCGGTGTTTGCGTGCGGAATGAGTGGCATGGCCCGATTCTCAGCGACCATGAGCCCATAACGCTCGGCTCGACGGATGTTTTCGGCGATCTCCCACTGGGTAGACGCACGGAAGGGGCCAGCGACGTAGACGACAATCATATGAAGGTCAGAAAGTGGTCCTCATACTCTTCAACGAGCTGGACCTCAGTGAATGGGGTGTCAGACATGACGACGTAAACGCCTGGTGGGCGGCCTTTGCGGTGGACCCACGTGACGCGGATACTCTTCACCTCGTCCCAACCGTCATCGGGAATGGCGCCAACCTTCACCAAGCCGTCCTCGATGAACTTCACCGCTGCGCTGCAGATGTTCGAAGGGTCACGCTTCAGCGTCTCCTCTACAACCACGTACCCGAAGTGGCAGCTCGGGACCCGGATAAAGGGCGCGCCTAGCGCGGCTATGGTTTTCCGGCACCAATCCTGCTTGATGTCGTTGTAGAGGTCCCAACGAACGCCGGCAGACTTGGCTTTGCCCGGCTTTTGACGCATAATGATCGAGCGGATGACTGGAGCCTTCGCGCCGCGAGCTTCGAGCAGATCATTCAGCGATGGGACCTTGCCCGGGACGAAGAAGGCGTTGTGAATCACCGGCACCTTTACCCTGGCATCTACGCCGCCGACGTCGCCAAGTACGCGCGTACCACTACTCGGAAGGTCGAGCAGCTCTGTGACCGACTGGGAATCGAACGATTCAGCTTCGGACAGCTCGGGAGAGAGGGTGAGCTCGTCCCATTCTCCGTTGAGCAGTGCATGAGACTGCTTGGCGCAATCCGTAGCGTGGAGGGGGAAAAACTTCTGCGACGCCACCGAAAGTGATAAGCATAGTACTACGGATAATGGCGAGCGACAACCCAAAAGGAACAGACGATGGCGGACAAGTTCGACACGTGGGACAGGTTCGCGCGGCACCACACCCTGACGCAGGACCCGCAGAAGGCCCTGAGGTGGACTCGATACGAGCTGTGGGCAGAGAAGCGCCGCATGAAGCACCTCGAAGAGGAAGCGGAGATGCTTGCCGCAATCGAGGAGGCAAAAGCCTTCTCGGTCATCACCTAAGCCTGAGGGCTGAGAGCTTCGTTCCGCCGCCGCTCAGAGAACGAGAAGCGCGGTACGTTGGTCCCTACACAAGAAGAGGAAGGGGTAAGGCGCTGACGGTGGCTCAGGTCATCTACCTGCGAACGCATAACCCAAGACGTTCAATGTCTGAGATAGCCAGGGAGTGGGGCGTGTCAGCGCAGGCGATATCAAACGCAACTAAAGGCATTACGTTTAAGCACCTCAACCTGCGTTTTCCGCCGCAGCGCTAGCGCTACCGCGTGAAAGTTGTTGCCGCTGGCCGGCGTCGGTATCGTATTGTGTTTTTCGATCGAGTTTGCTATCACGCGAGCGCGCCCCTCCTACAACCACCCGAGACCGAGACCTTGAGGGCGAGGGGGGTAAGCCAGCTGGCTTCAGGAAGAAAGGCGCTAATCGCGCCTCGTTTATCGGAGCGTGCACGCAGCGCACCCGGAAGGGAGACCTCCTTTCGTCCACCAGCGTCTGGTTGCAGGAAGACAGACCCCTCTCTGCCGTCGCACTGAGACCACTGCCAAGACCTCAGCCAACTACCAGCCGAAAGCCTTCAGGCTTCAACAGGGCTCTTGATGTCACATCAAGAGCCCTTGCTGCTTCTAGCTGCTAGATGTAGCTGCTATCGGTGAGCTAGCGATAACATCAATCCGGATGTTAGTGAATTCGCGGCGAGGGTGTCCCCAGGTCAGTCTCCGACCCAGCCTCCCACTCCCCTGCCGGCTGCGGCGGGCTGAAAACCCCCCAATAACCCAATCCGTAGCTCTATCGGTAGCGAATGCACTGGCTAGCACAGGGTAAACGTGCCGCAACGTAACAAGTCACGAGCAGCCGTAGCGACTCGGGCCAGTATCGGGCCGCTACCTAAAGTCAGCCGCAAGCCCCCGGCCAGCCGCGAGGATAGGCCTCGGCATAGGGTCACAGCAGGTCCCATCCGTCCCTTATCGATAGAGCTCCAATCTGGTGCGTACTCTTCCGACTATCCTAAGTGCTATCCGTACCACTATCTCTAGTTGCAGGTCGCTGGCGAACGGCTATCTTGACTGTGGGGCGCGAGTCGTCCCGTCGAGTCTTGCCACTAGGAGTCACCAGCCATGATCACCAAGTCTGTCGCCGCCGCTATCGCCGCCGTCTGCTCGGAGCACTCCGAGGTCCTCTCGATCGCTCCGTACGACATCACTACGGAACGCGCTCACAAGGCCGTCGGCTCCGTCTGCCAGACAACCACCGAGATGCTGCTGTTGCTCGCCGCGCTTCACGGAGACACCGATCTGGCCGACGTCAAGGGCGCCGAGATGCTAGCCCGCTTCGCCGCCGAGTTTGCCGCCCACGAAGCGACGGTTGTCTGAGGGCTAGCCGTTCGCTTGGCGCCGTCACCTGGCCAACGGGTAGCGGCGCTAGGCGAGCAAGCAAGCTCGACTCAACCGGGAGTTGCCAACCATGACCACTACGGCCCGCAAGCCGCGCACCAGCCGCTACGAAAAGAGCCTGACCGCCACACTCGCGCTACGTGAGAGTTGCGCCGCTATCTTCCTACCGTTGTTCGACCATTGCGTCGCGCTGGCCAGGGACTCTTACGCCCTTGGCGACGCGCAACGCGCTGGATGTGAGTTGTACGGCGCCCGTAAGACGGCCGGGTATCTCGTGTGTCCGTGCGGGCAACCTGCGATCCAGGGAACGGAGCGTTGCTCGGCTCACACGCCGTCAATGTGGCGGATCTATGACGCTGGTCCGTCCGTGACCGACCGCTATAGCGTCCTGGTCGAGGATGGCAACGAACGATGGGACGGCGCCGATCGCTTTCAGACGTGTCTCGGCTGCTCCGAGGGCGGGCGCGCGGTCTCACAGTTTACTGAGGCTATGCCCGGTCGACACTTGGGTAAGCGCGTCCAGCTTGACGCGCTGGACTCGGCTACGCGCAAACACATTCTGTCTCGGCTGATGCTGGAGCAAGATCTCAACAAGGTCGAGGGCTGAACCATGGGCAAGCGAGTTACCAAGTTTGAGGCTGACCTCCGAGCGGCGTTCTCTCACGTCGATCCGTTCTCCGTTGGGCTGTCGTTGAAGCTCATTCGAGCGCACCATGCCGGCGACCGCGAGACGCTAGACGACCTGCTAGAGCAGATACCAGCCGTCGATTCGTTGCGACGGCAGTGCTTCAATCCGCCGGGTAGGCACTACAGCCTCATGACGGCGCTTGACGCGCTACTCAAGACACACGGTAGTGAGGCGCTAGGCAAGGTGCACGTGCACGACGGCCCGCCGTTTGAGTATCTCAACGTGGGCGATCCGTACGTTGCGACACTGGTTTGGTACCGGTCCAGCGGGCGCTTCTATGTCCGTTGCTACGGCGATATCGTTGAAGCCTACCGGCTGAAGTAAGCGCTAGTCCCTCGCTTTGGCCCGTGTGTGGTCGTGCCAAGCTTGCTTGGTACGTGGCCTCCTCACACGGGCCCATGCTAGGCTTTAGCCGCTACACCTCAGGAGTCACCAATGAACTTTGAACGATTCGAAACGTGGGCCGACGTTGTGACCTATGCTCGCGAGCACGGCCATGTGTGGTATCACGCGCCGCTCGATACGCGCCCCACCAAGCTGGAAGCAAAGCTACCCAAGCGCAAGCCCCGCAACAGCACGGTCACGGGCGACGGCTGGAAGTCCGTTATCAAGCTCATTCCGCACGCCGCGCTGGACGCCGATCCGTTCTATGCGTTCGGTGACCACTTGGCACGCATGCGCCGTCCCGTGTTCGGGCCGCTCCGAGGTATCGCGGCCGGTGCGCGTGTGACCTGCCGCTACAGGGAAGGTCACCAGGGAACCTTGCTTGCGGCGCACGACCAGCGCGCTTGGCAAGGCTCGCTTGCATTCCCAGGTGACGACCTGCCGAGCATCGACGCCGTCAAGGCTCACGTTGCCAAGTGTGTTGCGAGAGGTGACATGTCAGACGACTCGCAACCGGTGCTTTGGGACTTCGGGAAAGTCTATTGGGACCGCGATATCTCCGAGGTGTCGTCTCGTGTCCGCGTCAACCGCGTCAACCGTTCGTTGGTCGTTGCCACCGGCACTACGGGCGACGTCGTGGAGTGTGTGCAAGGGCTGGAGCACGTGCACGGGTGCCCCGCATACATGGTCCGCCTCGATAGCGGCTCCACCGAGTTGTTCTTTAAAGATGAGCTCGACTTTCGCGGCCCGTGTTCGGACTTCGAATGAGCCTGTTGGTCGTTATCGTCGGCCTGTTCCTGCTGGCGCTCGCTCTACTAGCCGCATGGGGTATCTTCCTGCTCGTGATGCGAGCCCTATTCCACGTCTGTCTCGCGATCGGCAACGCGATCGCTTGGCTGCTCAAAACAGTCTTCTGGTCCTGAGGGACCGCCCAACAACAGCATTGGAGTCACCACCACCTATGAAACATAGACCGATACTCGCTGCGATCGCAGCGGCCGCGCTACTCGCTTGCGGCCTGGCCAAAGCGGAGACACTCACGTGTGACAAGCGGACGTGCAAGGTCCACCAGATCACTTCAGACCGGCTCATTGCCGAGCGGCAACTCGCTTGCACGTACGGCAAGCCTCGATTCGTCACCGCGCCCAACGGCGTGACCGTGCGCTTCAACCCGAAGGTGTGCAAGTGAAGCCGCTCAAAGTACGCAAGCTCAAAGCATCCGAGGTCACGTTCACCGTCTCGATCGAGCCGGAAGACTCGGAGGTGAACGGCCACTTCTGCAGCGGCGATCCGGACTACGCCGAGGAAGAGCGCAAGCAAGAGCGACAGATCATCCGTGACCTGGATCGCGGCTACCAGGAGGTCTGGTGCTGTCTGGTAGTCACGGCCGAGTGGGAAGGTATCAAGGGGCATGCGTCCCTCGGGTGCTGCTCATTCGAGAAAGGTGACGGGGTGAGCGTTGATAAGCAGGCTCACCAATGCGCTGAAGAGCACGACATGCAGCAGGAGGCCCTGGACGACCTGAATCGCAACCTTCAAACCCAGGCCGATAGGTTCCGCGCGTTCCTGAACAAGCTTTCTTACGAATGACTATCACTCTAGACGTCGGCCATAGGACGGGCCAACGTCTAGGGATGGTAACCAACCTATAGGAGCTACACATGATTCAACCGGGAACCTACCGACTCAAGCGCACCATCACGAATCCCAAGCCTCACAAGCGCAACGGCTCAACCGACTGGCGTCGTGCGCCGACCTTCGAGGAGGGCACGCTCTATCACATTGCCCCGCACTATGAGGTAGAGGGCTTGTTTACCATGCGTCTCTGCTATGGCCGTTGGACGCACCAGGAGCTGACCAACCATGACGCGGCGTTTCTGGAGCTGTTGTTCAATCTGGAGCCAGCCGAGGTTACGCCGTCGATATGGCTGGATCGCGAGCACCAGTCTTCCGGGTGGCTCATTCGCGACGTGTTGGATAAGCTCTACACGGACAAGGTGATCACGGTCGACCAGATCAAGGCTTGTGTTGCGGCAATCCAGGCTGAGGAGGACAAGGAAACCCATGGCGACGAGTAAGCGCACCCCTGGAGTCGAGCTCAGGGAACGCCTAAACCCCGGGCCGCGTGTTACGGTCCCTGTGTGGGTGGACGGCGAGAACGGCAAGCGTGCCTATGTTGAGGTCACCGTCAACTCACAGGAGACGGAGGCGCTCACCATTCAGGCCGCTGAGTCCAAGGCACTGTCCTTGGGTTACAAGCGGCCGACCGTGAACCGCTTCATGGCTCGCGAGACGTTTCCGGACGAGTTACCGCGCATCGTTCGCATGGTCGAGACGACCTATCGAACGAACGTCACGAGCGGTGCGGGATACGTCACAGCCAAGCACCTCACAACCGGTAAGCGCGCTCGTGTGTCGTGGAACTATGAGCTCAGTGAGGAGGAGAACCACATTCAGGCCGTGGTCAAGCTCATTGGCCGCCGTCCGGAGCTGCGCACCAGCGTTGACGGTCGGGGCTATATCTTCGTTAGCGACCCTGCCAACGACCCGCCGGAGACCGAATGATTCGCCCACTGAAGCCCTGCTCGGCACGCTGCACCGGCTGGATCGTGGCTCGTGTGCTGGGTATCTCGCTGGTGACCCATTGCCCCCGGTGCTGGGCTGGTGAGATACTCAGACCCGAGCCTTCCTACTACCATCGGAGCAAACCATGCCGCGAGCAAACCGAGCCAAAGTCAACCAAGCAATGAGCGACGCGGTAGCGTCACGCCCAAAGCTACCTCCGTTGCCAGACATTGTGCGTGTCGCAAGGTGGTTAAGGCTCACTAACAAGCATCAGGACGGGCCAGGTACAGTCTGGCTAGCTTGCGCCGCCGAGAGTAGCTGGATCCTGGCCTTCAGCCGAGATTGGCCAGGCTCCGGCCATCCTGAGCTGGTACCGGGCGACGGCAAGCCGTTCGACGCGGTCGCCGCCGCTCGCCGGCTGCTGGCTGAAGCTCGGCTGGCTGGGTTCAGGTGAGCGGCTAAGGGGCAACCTGTGGTTGGAGTCAATATCGAAGTGATGTTGCCCACAGGTTGTCCAGTCACCTACCAGGGTGTCTAGTGACACAGGACCACGTGGCCGTTTGCCATTGAACCTACACAGTCGTCACAGCCATGATTCGTGGCCGTGTCTGGAGTGGGGTGATGGGGTAACAGGGATGGGAACGGATATGGGTGGGTTGACCTTCGATCAGTACCGCCGACGTATTGACGGGTGGGAGTACCGCGCCAAGCTCCGCGACGTGCCGCGAGACTTGGCGTTGCTGGTTGAGCTCACCCGCGAGATTGAGCTTACCGATAGGATTAGCATTGACATTACCGATAGTGGGGAGTAAAGGAGGAACAGTGGAGACGTTGAACCAAGAGGACCGGCACTTGCTAGAGCGCTGCTCGTTTCATTGCCTCTGCTCGGCTTGTGCGCGGCGTGAACGGGTCATCGCAAAGGCGCTCCGTATCATCGATGAAGGTGGCTCCAGTGTGCGCCAAGCTACCACCGAAAGTGTTCCGAAAGAAGACGTACCGTTGAAGCCAGGCATGCGTTAGGCTACACCCGGACCCTTGGCCATTGTGGCCAGTGGGTTAACAAGGGGTCACCACCCATGCCAGCAGTAGCGGGACAAGCGCCTCCGAGATACGAGGCCGCATTCAAGCTCCAGGTCATCGAGGAAGCCAAGTTAGAGGCGACCAACTACACGAAGCTCGCCGACATGCGCAACGTGTCGGTAGGCACGATCAAGAACTGGGTAGCCAGGGAACGAGAGATAAGAAAGCTCGCCATGAGGGACGCGATTCAGAACGGAGGGAACGGGCATGCGAAGAGCAACGGTCATGCGAAGCGCGACGTTAAGCCACCAGTGTTGGATTCTGCAGCACCCAAGAAGCGCAAGGGTCTCAGGGTCATTGGTCTCGAAGCGCTTATCGAAAAGCTGGTCGTGGCGACCGTCGCACGCTTGCTACCGGCGATCGTCAAGCAGGAGCTCGGCTCGGCGCTGAAAAAGGCCTTCGAGGAGAAGGTAAGCGCGGCAACGACTGGCGACTAGCAGCGCCCGTGATCACTCTACGGGCAAGGAGGGCCACCATGGCCGTACGTCCCGTGGACTTGGAGGAGAAGCAGAGAGAAGCGCCGGCTGGACTGGCGCTTCGCTGCGACGACTGTCTGGCGGCTTACCCAGCAGCGCCGGAAGCCTGGGAGTGGATGTTCCCAGACGATCTGATCGTGTGCGAGGGCTGCGGCTCCGAGCTGGTGCTGGGTGAGCTCGTGGCCGACTGACGGACTATAAAGGCGGGGGGACAAGGGGAGTGGAGTGCGGCGCTATTACTTCGGCTCATACGGCCTGGTACGAGGCTACGGGCCCTTGGCAACGACCTACGCGAGGGCTGACTGGAGCGTGCGTCAGGACGGCCGCGAGCAGCGGGAGAACGGGGGCTCTTCTGACCGCATTGCGTGTGTGGTGGACGCCGACACCGGCCTGTGCTGGTGGCTCGACGGCGATGAAGACGCCTGGGATGAACGGGACCTGTACCCCGTGAGGACCACCAGCGGCACACAGGCCAGGTACCAGCGGGAAGCCTTGACCGCTTTCGAGCTGGTCTTCTTTGGGCCGCGGGAGATGGCTGGTTTCTACTGAGCGGCTTGCACGAAGGTCTGAGTGGTGTATGATTAGTCGTTAGCTAAGTGCTAACGAATAACCAGGAGTCACCACCATGGCCAAAGCGACGCGAGAAGAGTACCTGCGACACGAGAAGAAGGACCAGGAAGAAGAGAGTTTCTTCGGTCGTGAGAGTCAGGTTGTCCAGGTACCACTGAGGGGCAAGAACGGGCAGTTCAAGAAGGACGCAAGAGGACGGCGGGGTTTGGAAGACATGATGGCTTCGTTCTCCAACGAGCTCGACATGAGCGTCTACGCGCTGGAGCGCATCGCGTCGGCAGAAGACACCATCGCCAAGGTGCTGTCTCTCTGTACGCCGGAAGCTCTGGCGCTCATACTGGAGAAGCGACCGGTTTTGCGGCGCTACGCGCCAGATACGGAGTGAGGGAATGTCAACAGAGCATAGCAGAGACGAGGTGTTGTATCTGGCAATCACGGCATTGCTCGAACAGCTGACGTATGACGAGCAGTACTCGATCGTCATGAACCTATCGAAGTACGTCCTGTGCTCGCAAGCTGAGGCGCGCACACCGGACGGAAAGAGCCCGATACCTCGCTATCAGTTCTTGGTAGACCAGTTTGCCAAGACGATCCGCGAGATGCCGTCCCGGTACGCACTCATCATCAAGCGCACGGTCCAGGAAGAGGTGCCGGACCACGTGGGCTGCGGCGATTGCGAAACCTGCAAAGCGGCCAAGGTCGGTGAAGAGCTGGAGCTGCTGGACCGGATCAGCGGCCGTGGGTGAGTTTGACGCAGAGCCCGTCTTCACCGGCACGGGCGTCAGCTATCCGGCGCGAGAGGTCCACCCGAAGGACTGGAGCCCGCTACCGGGCGTCCCGATGGAGAAGGTCACCAAGCCCTTCGACGTCTATCCGGAGTGCGACTATGAGGCTATGGGCTACCCGGAAACCGCCGTTGGCGTCAGCCTGGACGTCGAGTCCGTTAAAGAGGTGGCGTGCGTCGCCCTGGACTCCATGTCCCGATGGCTCCGGGCGCTCGCCGACGGCAGGCTCTGACCGAATAGCGATAGTCGTAAGAAAAGTGTTGACGATAGAGACACGGATAGCTACAACTAGGACATCGAAAGCGAGACGCAACGGCGCCGCTGAGAACAGCTCATAAGGAGTAGCAATGTCTGAAAACGGATTCGCAGAGCCGGTGGAGGTCACCGAGAACGACCTGGTTGGTGGCGAAGGTGACAGCGCCGAGCCGAAGGCGGCCTTTGACCGCACGCCGAGCAAGGTCCTGCAGAGCCTCGCTGGCAAGCCCCTGGAGCAGGCCTATAAGGCGATCGAGTATATCAACTCTGGCCGGGAGCGTGAACGGCGCTTGCTGCGCCTCTGCAGCCCGCAAGCCCTGAACCTCATCGCCGCGAACGGTCCGGAGTACCTGACCTCGGTTCAGGCGGTCCAGAGCTGAAGATTCTGGGTCGAAGGGTGACGGGGCGTAAAGCTGGTCACGCTGACTGGGCAGCCACAGTGGCCCCTTGGGCTCCCAGTGCCCAATAGCCTTAGACCCGCCTAACCATGGGTCGCGACGAGGTGTAAGTCTTACCGTAAGTCGGGACCGGCATGACCAAGCGAAGCCGCGCCAAAGCCTAGGGATTCAAGCCCGCCGCAATGGCACCAACGGTCCGAGCCGTTAGCCGCAATCCTGCAAACTAGCCTCCAACTCAAGACCCGCCAAACGGCGGCCACCCGGTGCGGCGTCCCCCCCCTCCGTGGTATCGGGTGGCCCCTCTAACTCCTCACCTTCGGGTGGGTGGCCTCATAGGCTGACGAGGTTCGACAGCCGGTGATTCGAAGCACGTGCCTGTCCTCAAGGAACGAGCTCTGTCTTACGCCGTACAGTAAAACGGGTCCCGGCTGGCAGCCGACCGGGATAGTGGACGCGGGGTCTCTCTACGTTCTCGGCCAACTCTATCGCGCCGCTAAGGTACCGGCTACACGCCGCCTAGGCGCAACATCATCGGGCACCCTCTCAGTTAACACCTACAAGCATAGCTCAACGGGTAGAGCGTCAGTCTCAAGAACTGGATGTTTTGGGTTCGATTCCCAATGCCGGCGAAAGCCGAACAGCAGTGTTGGCAACTCGGGTGCTCGTGAAACCTTCTGGTAAGTAGGAACGCCTTCTGTGAACAACGGCGCCGCCCCGGGCGCCCAAGGCCTGGTTGCCCCCCGCTCGACGTCAGGGGCGACACCGTAAGGGCAACAAGAACCGGGCGTGAGGTTCGGCGCACGTAAAGGCACAGCCGAACGCTAACAGCGAGGATGGAGCAATGGAGGCTCACCGGGCTCATAACCCGCGCAACCGCTGGGTTCGAATCCTAGCCTCGCTACTAGAGCAAGTAGGAGCCTAGACCGCTCTGAGTGCTCGCCCTGCGTCTGTGTCGTGGTGACCGCAGACGCGGGGTTTCTTTTGCAAGCTGCGATAACAGGGAGGCAACATGAGCAGTGGGGATAAGCGGAAGGTCTCGACGGACGCGCTGGAGACGCTGGGCAAGATTCACACGCGAGAAGAGAAGCGCGACGCGATCCATCTCGCCGTGGAACCGGTGCGAGCTGGCGGAACCCTGATGCCTGGTCAGCGCATCACGGTCATCAACGGCGTTGCCTATGCGGCCTCAGCTGACGAGGCGCTTGGAATCGTGGACCCGTTCCTCACTAAGAGTGTGTGGGCTGGTGAGCGATTCTGGTTCGTGATGAACCCGCGCATGGTCCACAGCCTCAGGCACGTCTGGACTCACCCATCCTTCCCGGACAAGGAGTTGCCAGGTGAAACGCATGAGCACCCTGACCAGCTCTCGCCTTCGCAGGAGAAGGCGATGGCTCAGATTCGGCAGATGGCGTCTGAACTAGACTGCTCGTACGAGCGTCTGATGGAAGGCGCCAAGAAGTTTCTGGAGACGGGCAGCTACCTGCACTTCGGATTCGACCTGGATTACAGCTGGGATACCGACACCTTCTGGCGCTGCTACGAGCAGGTGACTGGTAAGGCCCTTGGCGGTGACAGGGGCTTCTTCTTCTCTTGCTCGTGTTGAGGCACAATGACCTACGAAGAACTATTCATCTGGAGGTCGACCTACGCGGCGTCATTCGTAGCCGAGTGGAACAGACTCATCAACCACAAGCTAAGGGACGAGCTCAGCGCTGAGCTATCAGTCTCCGTTGCCAACCTGGCCGTGCTCAGGTTGCGCGAGTGGCGCCGAGCTGGAAGCATCCACGCTGGCCTTGTGATACCGGGTGATTGAGCAATGAGCCGAATCGAGATTGAGCTTGACGGTGAAGGCTGCTGGCCAGGGCTGGAGTTCGTTAGAGGCGAGCTCACCGGCATAGCGCTGCTACCCGACGCAGACACCGTATCTGGCAACAAGGTCCCGTCCCTGACGCTCAGGGTCGAGGTCACCAGCCAGCAGGCTTCGACCAATCCGCTGCTCATCAAGCCTGAGCTGAAGCAGGAGACGGTCTTGGTTCAGGTGAAGGTCCAGACCATGATTCAAGTGCTGGAGCTGGTCAGACAGCAGCTCGTGTTGCTCCAGCAGGAGCGCGACAAGGGCATCATTCATGGCAACTGAGGTGCGCCGATGGGTCGCCGAGTCCAGTGCATGATGCCTCATCGAGTCCGGACGCGAGAGCGCTACTGGATTCTGAGACAGCTCGGCTACGACATCGACGTGGCCAGAAAGAACTGCCCAAACCCGTGGCGGTTTGAGCAGCTGCTCAAGGAGATGGGCCTTGAACCAGCTGATGGCTGGAGACTAACGAGAGTGTCGGAGAAGGACAGCTACACGAGGGTAAAGAATGGTGCGTTCGGTGGCGGCTGAGCCAATCTACCAGCACATAGCAAAGCAGCTTCGGAAGGCCAGGGAGAGAGCTGGCTTCACACAGGCTGACGCTGGCAGGTATCTGGACCCTAGGATGACGAGGGCAGCCATCCAGCAGATGGAACGAGGCAAGTCACGTCAACAGCTTCACGTACTGGACCAGCTGGCAGAGCTCTACGGTTGTGAGCTCAGTGACTTCCTCAAGTAACTCCGTCCTCCCACCCACAGCTCGGAGGAGAGGGAGGAAGGCTCCGGGGGGGAACCCTCCTTCCCCCTCCTTCCGGTGGGGTACCAGGGCTCGTTTCGAGCCCCATGATGAGCGCCGCAGGCACCGTTAATCCAATCCGGTCCCTCCAGAAACTCACCAACACCCCTGGGTG
>Ga0247800_1000006_pt1 | contig 44715 bp, 64 predicted proteins | sample UWRJS092311B6_FD_179924 | JGI IMG/M metagenome (GOLD analysis project Ga0247800, IMG submission 179924) | Soil microbial communities from Arlington Agricultural Research Station in Wisconsin, United States - UWRJ-S092-311B-6 | ecosystem: Environmental > Terrestrial > Soil > Agricultural land...
GGCAAAAAAAGCCACGCGCGAAATTGAACAGGGGGGGGTTAATTCGACAGGGGGGGCTAGGTCATGACCGACGCCGAAGGCACGGAACTTCTCGCGAAAATTGGCGTGGCGGTACTGGCCGCAATTATTCTGCCCACCGTCGACCCGGAGGTTGAGCCGAAGTTGGACGTCGAGGCGGTGGCGGTTCGGCGGGCGCTGACGATTATCAAAGAAGTCGATCGCGCTTTTGAAGGCGGCAAGGTTCTCGCAGATTTGTTCGGGCGGAAGCCATGAAGCCGGGGCCGATTCAATTCGCGACGCGCGCCTTGGGCGCCCCCGAAGGTTGGGACCGTGAGAAGCACGGCGATTGCGACGTGCTGGAAGTGCGCGACCGCGACGGGCAGATGGATTCCGCGTGGTATCCAACGGACGAAGAGAAAGCCGCGATCGCTGCCGGCCGTCCCGTCATCCTGACCGTGTGGGGTTCCGGGCATCCGCCCGTTTCGGTCAACGTCGAACCGCAGGACGGGCACAAGGAAGACCTGCACGGGGCCGAACCACCGGACGGTGCAGTCGAAATCACATCGCTGACCGATGAAAGGCGGAAGTACTACGACCGGGCCAGCGGGAAAACATACGTCGGCGACCCGGTGAAGCTGTGAAGTGGCCAGCCACCGTTGTCGAAATGTGGGCGATCGACAGGCTGAAGGAACGCAAGAACAACCCCCGCACGCACTCCGGTGAACAGGTCGAACAGATCGCCGCGAGCATGCGCGAGTGGGGCTGGACGAACCCGATCCTAGCCGAAGAGGACGGGACCATTATCGCCGGCCACGGCCGATGGCTGGGCGGCAAAAAGAACGGGTACCCCGAAGCGCCGGTCATGATCGCGCGCGGCTGGACCCCTGAGCAGATCCGCGCCTATGTCATCGCAGACAACAAACTCGCGCTCAACGCCGGATGGGATGAAGCCCTGCTGGTCGCGGAGCTGGAAGCCTTGAGCGAGGCCGACTTTCAAATGGAGCTGATCGGCTTCAGCGACGAGGAACTGAAGGCGCTGACGGCCGAACCTGAGCCGGAACCGGACAACGACGGGCGCGACAACGTCCCCGAACCGCAGTCCCAAGCCGTCACCGGCGTTGGCGAGGTCTGGCAATGCGGCCGGCACCGGGTCATGTGCGGCGATTCGACCATTGCCGATCAGGTCGCGATCGTGATGAACGGCGAAAAAGCGCGGCTGCTGCACGCGGATCCGCCCTACGGGATGGGCAAAGAGGACGTCGGGGTGCTCAACGACAACCTCTACGGGGACAAACTCGACCGTTTCCAGATGGCTTGGTGGCATGCGTGGCGCCCTTTCCTGGAGCCGAACGCGTCCGCGTACATCTGGGGCAACGCTCCGAACCTGTGGCGGCTGTGGTATCGGCGGGCGTTCAACAAGAAAACCGAGGTCGGCGGGCTCGACGAGTCCGAACCCCTCACGCTTCGCAACGAAATCGTGTGGGACAAGAAGTCGATCGCGGGCATGGCGTCCGAGGACCTGACGCAATACCCCGAGGCGTCCGAGCGCGCGCTCTTCTTCCAGATCGGCCGCCACGTGCTGCTGGTGAACCAGACGAAGGACGATTACTGGGACGGTTGGGAGCCGATCCGCCGCTGGCTGTGCGAGGAGCGGAACAAGGCAGGGTGGAAGCCGGGCGACGTGAAGCGCATCTGCGAAAATCACATGTACGGGCATTGGTTCGGCAAGTCGCAATGGGTCTTCATCACCCGTGAAAACTACGAAAAGCTGCAACGCGCGGCCGCTGGCAAGGCGTTCACGCGGGACTATGCCGACCTCGATCGCGAGTTTCGGACGACGGCCAAAGTCTTCGACCGCGAAGTGCGCGATCCGCGGGTTGCTGAGTTTCGCGCCGCGCGGCCCTACTTCGACAACGCGCACTCCATCATGCGGGACGTATGGGAATTCTCACGCGTATCGAGTGACGAGCGGCACGACCACGCCACGCCGAAGCCAGTGGACATGATGGAGCGCGTGATGCGGTCCAGCCTGCGCGAAGGTGAACTGGCCGTCGAACCGTTCCTCGGGTCGGGGTCTACACTGATCGGCGCGCACAAGGCGCAGCGGCGTTTGTTCGGGATGGAGTTGGACCCGCGGTGGGTCGATGTGACGGTTCGGCGCTGGCAGTCCTATTCGGGATTGAAGGCAACGCTGGAGGGTGACGGCAGAACATTTGACGAGGTCGAACGTGAAAGGACGAAAGCCAAAGCCGTCGTACATGCGAGTACTTGACGGGAACGCAGGCAAGCGTCCGGTCAATGAACACGAACCGATCCCCCAGGGGAAGCTGGAAGACCAGCCACCCCCCGACGGATTGAGCGACGCGCAGAAAATCATATGGCGCCAAGCGATCAGAAGCGCCCCACCGGGGATGTTGCGGCACCTGGACGAGTCGGTCCTGGAAGTGTGGGTCGTGGCGTGCGAGCGGCACCGCGACGCATCGAAGCAAGTGGCCAAGCTGGGCTCACTGCTGAAGGGCAAGACCGGCACGCCCTACCAGAACCCGTACCTTGCGATCATGAACAAGCAGGCGGCGATCCTGCTGAAAGCCGCGGCCGAGCTGGGCTTCACGCCGTCGAGCCGTAGCCGTGTCAAAGTCGAACCTCCGCTCCCCGGCGAGGGCGATCCGTTCGCCGATCTCAAGCGGCTCGACGCCGACTGATTACGTTTCGATCGCCATTGCGTTCGCCGAGGAAGTGCTCGACGATCGCCGCGGCCTATGGACGGGCCGGCTTCTACGTCTCGCCGCGCGCCGATTCCTTCGGGACCTCAACCGCTCCCTGCTGAAGCGGCCGCCGTTCGTATTCTCGCCGGACAAGGCGAACGCGCACTGCCGCTTCATCGAAGCGTTGCCCCACGTCGAAGGCGAGTGGGAAACCGAAAACATCCTCCTGCAGCCGGCGCAAATTTTCGTCGTCGTCCAGCTCTTCGGCTTCCGCAAGCACAACGGCGCGCGCCGGTTTTCCGAGTGCGTGCTGGCAATGGCGCGCAAGAACGCCAAGACCACGCTGGCCGCGGCCATCCTGCTGTCGTGCTTCTGCCTGGAGAAAGAGCCGGGCGCCCAGATAATCAGCGCGGCCACCACGGGCGACCAGGCGCGCATCGTCTGGAGCATCGCGAAGAAGATGATCCTGAAGCGGCCGAGCCTGCGCGCGGTCTTCGACGTGGAGCCGTTCGCCAATTCGATCGCACGCTACGAAACGCAATCGGTCTTCAAGCCGATCAACAGCAAGGCCAGCACGCAGGACGGGTTGAACCCCAGCGTCACCAACCTTGACGAAGTCCACGCCCACAAGACCCACGACCTGCTGAACGTGCTGCGCTCCGCGGCCGGCGCGCGCAAGAACCCGCTGTGGCTGTACACCACGACCGAGGGCTACGAGTCTCCGGGCCCGTGGCCGGAATTGCGGGCAATGGCGAAGAACGTCCTCGAGGGCGTCATCACCGCGGACCATTTGCTTGCCGTGCTGTGGATGCTCGACGACGACGACGACGAGCTGGACGAGCGCAACTGGCCGAAGGCGAACCCGCTGATCTACAGCAACCCGGAAATCCTGCCGACCATGCGCCAGCTCGCGATCAACGCGCGGAGCATGCCGGGCACGCTGGCCGAATTTCGCATCAAGCGGTGCAACCTGCCGGCCGCGGCCGCGCGCGCGTGGGTGAACCTGCGCAAGTGGAACCGCTGCGCCGGACCCGTGGACGTGGACTTCCTGGTTCGGGTGGGGGCGCCGTGCTGGGGTGCGCTCGACCTTGCGTCCACGGCGGACTTGGCGGCGCTTCGGTGGCTGTGGCGATGGGAGGAACGCTGGTACACGTGGGGGCGGTTCTGGGTCCCGGAAGAGGCGGTGGCGCAGCGGACCGAGTCGAACCGGGTGCCGTATGGGCCCTGGGTGGCGCAGGGGTTGATAACGCAAACGTCCGGGGATGTGATCGACTACGACGTGATCGAGGCGCAAGTTGTGGCGGACGCGGCGCGTTTCGGCGCGCGGAAAATCGGTTACGATCCGTGGAATGCGGCGGACCTGGTCAACCGGCTGGTCGCGGAGGGGTTGCCGATGGAGGCTTTCATCCAGGGCTTCAAGAGCTACAACCCCGCGATGAAAGAATGCGCCAGGGTGTACGCGTCGCGCGATCCGATGTTCAGCCACGGCGGCGACCCGGTGCTGCGCTGGAACATGGCGAACCTGGTGCCCCGCTACGACGCGAACATGAATGAGGCGCCAGACCGAAAGCGCAGCGCTGAGAAGATCGACGGGGCGTGTACGCTGTTCATGTGCTTCGGCTTGGCACTGGCGGAAGAGGACGAGGGCGACGCCGAGGGCTTTTTCTCCCGTCCCGTTCGCAGTAGCGGCGGGGCTCGACCGAGGGTTAGCTAGTGTCAGTCATGCCGCCGCGGCTCAATCAGTCCCAAATGCGCCAAGCACGGCAGGCCGGGTACATCCTCCCGAGGGCCAGCAAGTCCAGCTTCTTCGGATCGATGTTCTCTTGGTTCCCCTCGGTCCGCTTTGGACAGGCGACGTTCTGGCCGGTGGGCGGCAATTCCAAGCCCCCAGTCAACGCGGCCACGTCGAGCACGGGCCAGATCGTCACGCCGGCGAGCGCTCTTACCCTGTCCGCCGCGTGGGCATGCGTATGGCTGAACGCTTGCACGATGGCATCGATGCCGCTGGACCTGAAGCGCTACAAGAAAGACGGCAAGGGCGTCCTCGAGGAAAACAACCCGCTTTACCAGGTCTTGCGCTGGACGCCGTCGCGGAGCATGACGGCTTACGAGTTTTGGACCTGCATGTGGGCGTCGGTCCTGCTGTGGGGGTCCGGCTATGCGGTGAAGCGCATGAGTGCTGGCAACGTGATCGCCCTAGACTTCCTGTTGCCTGAGTACGTGACGGTCTACCAGGACGAAAACCGGCGCCTCCGCTATCGCTACGACGACCCGCGCGACCCGCAGGACTACACCGCGGACCAAATCTTCACCATTCGCGAGCGCACCCTGGACGGGTTGAGCGGGTGCAGCGTCATTGAGTTCGCGCGCAATAGCCTGGGAATTGCGCAGGCTGGGGAGCTGGCGGCCGGCAAGACGTTCCGCAAGGGACTGAACGCGTCGGGCTTCATCAAGGTTGAGAAGTTCCTGAAGGTGGACCAGCGGCAGGAGTTCCGCAATTCGATCGACGAGTTCACCGGCGACGGTCCGAAGGCAGGCGGCACAATGGTCCTCGAGGGTGGGACCGACTACAAGCAACTGAGCATGAAGCCGGCCGACGCGGAGCTGTTGCAGTCCAGGCAATTCTCGGTCGAGGACGTGTGCCGATGGTTCCGCACGCCGCCCATCCTGATCGGCCATTCCTCGCAGGGTCAAACGATGTGGGGGTCTGGGCTCGAGCAAATCTTCCGGGGCTGGACAAACATCTCCCTGCGGCCGTACATCACGTGCTGCACGCAGGCGATCCGAAAGTCGCTGATCCTGCCGGCCGATCGCGCCGAGCTCTACGCCGAGTACGACCTGGACGACTTGCTGCAAGCGGACAGCTTGGCGCGTGCCCAGCTCTACTCGCAGTTCGCCCAGAACGGCATCAAGACCCGGAACGAGTTGCGGGAAAAAGAGGGCGACGGACCGTTGCCGGGTGGCGATGTGCTGACCGTCCAGTCGAATCTGGTACCGCTGGACGCCCTGGGCCAGCAGCAGCAGGGCACCAGTGCCGGGACCGCGGCCGCTGAAAAGATGCGGAACGCTCTGCTAGAGTTCCTGAGCATTGAGGCGTCCCCGCCACCGTCCGAGGGTCCGAAGTCATGAAGCTAAAACACCGCACCTATCCCCTGCACGTGAAGGAAATCACGGAAAAGGGGCAGCTTTGTGGCCATGCCTCGGTCTTCGACAAGCTCGACTGGTACGGCGACGTAGTTCGCCGCGGCGCGTTCACGAAGACCATCGCCAACTGGAAAGGCAAGGGACGATTGCCGCCGCTGCTGTGGCAGCACGACAGCCGAACCCCGATCGGTCCGCACCTGGACATGTACGAGGACGACAAGGGTCTGTACGTCGAGGCGCAACTGCTGATCGACGACGTTCCCAAAGCGCGCGAGGCCCGCGCCCTGGTCATCGCGAAGGCGATCAACGGATTTTCGATCGGCTTCGACTATGCCGAGGACGGCATTGAGTACGACGGCAAGACGAACGTGTGGAACCTGTTGGAGCTGGACCTCTGGGAGAATTCTCTGGTCACGTTCCCGGCCAACGAAGACGCCGGCGTCACTGAGGTGAAAAGCATCCTGGCCGGGGGTAAACTGCCCACGCCATCCGAATTCGAGGGGCTTCTGCGAGACGCCGGATTCTCTCGAAAGCAGGCCAAGCACATCGCCGCCTGCGGTTTCACGAGCCTGCGAGACGCTGGCTTGCCTCTGCGAGACGCTGAGGACGAAAAGGCGATCGACCTTTCCGACATCCTGAACTATTTGAGGGCGTAGCAGATGAACGAGCAAAGCGAAGAGCTGAAAAAGCAGGTCAAGGAAATCCTTGACGCGATGAAGAAGCGCGACGACGAAAACGCCGCCGTGCTCAAGAAGACCGCTGAGGACGTGGCCGCGTTCGGCAAGATCCAGGAGGGCACCAAAGATGCGGTCGCCGCCATAAACGCCGAGGGGCAAAAGCTCCAAGGCCGCATGCTGGAGGTCGAGCAAAAGCTGGCCGAGCTGAAGACTAATCCGGGCCCGGTGAAGGATGTCACGCTGGGCGAGAAGGTGGTGACCGATCCGAAGTTCAAGGAGTTCGCCGCGCTCGCAAAGTCGAAGGGCAACCACTCCCAGCGCTTCGAGCTGAAGTCCTACGGGCTGAAGCAAATCACCAGTATCGACAGCAGCGGCGGGGCGGGTATCTGGTCCACGCGACTGCCGGGCGTGATCGAGGAACCCCTGCGACCCCTGTCGATTCGCGACCTGCTGGACCAGGGCTCCACGGATTCCAACCTGATCGAGTGGGTGCGCGAGAACGTGTACACCAACGAAGCGGACGTGGTGAGCGAGGGCGCGCTGAAGCCCGAGTCCAACATCACCTACGAACGGTTGGACGTGCCGGTCCGCACGATCGCGCACTGGATCCGCGCGTCGAAACAGGTTCTGGCGGACTTCAAGCAACTGCAAACGATGATCAACGGGCGCATGCGCTGGGGTCTGCGGATCAAGGAAGAGGACGAGATCCTGTACGGCGACGGCACCGGCGAACATCTGCTGGGACTGATCCCGCAGGCGACCGACTACAACACGACGCTGAATCGCACCGGCGACACGTTCATTGACGTGATCCGCCACGCGATTCTGCAGGTTCGGTTGGCGTTCTATCCGGCGTCCGGCATCGTGGTCAGTCCGACCGACTGGCATAACATCGAGCTGACCAAGGACAACGAAAACCGGTACCTGATGGCGTCCCCGCAGGGTCGCATTCCGGCGATGTTGTGGGGTCTGCCGGTGGTTGAGTCGGACGGCATGGCGACTTCGGGCGAGTTCCTGGTGGGCGCGTTCCGGCTGGCCGCCACCCTGTTCGATCGCGAAGAAGCCGCAATCCTCCTGAGCACCGAGGACCGCGACAACTTCATCCGCAACTTGGTCACCATCCTTGCCGAAGAGCGGCTGGCGCTGGCGGTTACGCGTCCGCGCGCGTTCGTGCACGGGTCGTTCCCGAGCGGTTCGACGACCTGAGTCTGAGTGCTCCGCGCGCTGCGACGCGCTGGGCTATTGGGCGACGAAAGGGCCGGCGTGCTAACGTGCGCCGGCCCTTTTTAATTCCACCGCGGAGGGGGACGTTCACATGTGGGTCCGAGCATTAAAAACCTTCAAGGGTCGGTACGGATCGATCAAAGCCGGCGAGAAGTTCAACGCCGAACCCGGGTACGTCACATCGCTGAACAAGCGCAAGGGCAACCCGCTGGTCGAGGTGCTGGACGAGCGGGACGAGCCGGGCCCAACGAAAGACCGGAACAAGGGCGACGCGCCGGGACGGGCGGGAAAAGTGAATCCCGGCGACCAGGGCCAGGCGCCGGCGAGCGATACGGGCCAAGTGCCGGCCGCTGGGAAGGCGCTCACGTCGCAATCATTGCCAGCGGTCCCAGCCTCACGAAAGAAGACTGCCGCGCCGTTGCAGCGTGGCGGGCGCAGGGGGAAGCCGACCCCGCGCAAGGGCAAGGCGAAGCCGGCAACAAAAACCTCGAGTACTCCCGCGCACCCCGACGCGTAATCGTCATCAACACCAGCTACCTGCTGGCGCCGTGGGCGGACGTCCTGTACGCGTGCGACGAAACGTGGTGGCTGAAGTACTACCCGCTGGTGGCGACGAGCTTCCGCGGGGAATGCTGGACGATCAGCGCCGGCGCCCGTGATCGGTTCGGGCTGTTCTGGATCTATGGCCAGGACTACGGCGGCTTGAGTCCCGCGCGCGACTACATCCACACGGGGAAGAACAGCGGGTTCCAGGCGATCAGCTTGGCGCACCTGTTCGGCGCTTCGCGCATCATCCTGGTCGGGTTCGACATGATGGCCACGGGTGGCCGGGCCCATTGGCACGGCAATCACCCGCCCGGGCTGGCCAACGGGGGCGAGGGGCGGTACGCGGCGTGGCGCCGGGCGATGGAGCATCTCGCACTCGACATAAAGCGGACGAACTGCAAAGTCTTGAACGCCAGCCGACGGACTGCGCTAAAGTGTTTCCAGCGCGTCACGCTAGAAACCGCACTCCATGAAAACCAAGATCCTGTCGGAGCTGGAGACGATCGCCGCTTGTCACAACCGGAGCCTTGCGCGGTTCGGTGACGGGGAATTGCGGCTCGCGATTGGTGGCGCATGCAGCAGCCAGCGGGCCGACAAGAAGCTGGCCACGGAGCTTCGGCGGCTGCTGGTCGAGCCATGCGACACGCTGGTGGGCATCCCAAACTTCGCCCAGACGCCGAACCGTGCGACCTGGGACCGGTACGCCGCGCACCCCTACGACAAGTTTTACAAGCTCCCCCTCTACGGCAGCGCGTTCATCACGCGGCCGGACAACGCCCCGTGGATCGACACGCCGGACTACTGGGACGCCGTCCGCGGGCTGTGGGCGGGCAAGCTGGTAACGCTGGTGCTGGGCGATCGGAAGAGCCTCACGCCGGAAATGATCGCGGAGGGGGAGACGGGCGGGACGGTGAAGCGGGTGATCGATGCGGCACGGACGCACGCTTTCCAGGACATAGACGCCCTACAGGAAGAGATCGGCACCGAGCCTGGGCTTGTGCTCATGTGCGTGGGCGCCACGGCCACGGCCCTTGCGCGGCGTCTGGACGACAAAGGCGTGCACGCCCTGGACCTGGGCCACATCGGGATGTTCATGCGGCACGCCGGCGCCTACGCGTTCAAGCCGGATGACCTCGCGACCAAGGGCCACCGCGCGAGCATGCAGCGGATCCGCTGGGAAGCGCATCCGCACGCGGACACGATCGGGGCCGAGGTCTTCGCGTTCGCCATGTGGGAACTAGAGGCCCGGACCGTTCTGGACTACGGCTGCGGTACGGGCTGGCTTGAGCACAACATCCACGCGGGCGGGGCGCCGGGCATGCGGGTCACGAACTACGACATCACGCCCGGGCGCGATGCCATGCCCAAGCCGGCCGACCTGGTGGCCGGCCTCGACGTGCTGAACTGGGTAGAGGAGCCGAAGCGGTGGGCCGTTCTGTCGCACATGTGCGCGTTGGCGAAAAAGGGCGTGTACCTGTCCCAGCCGGACCCGGCCGGCGAGATTGCCGCCGATGTGCAGACCAAGGTGCGCGAGCTGAAGCACTGGCGCGCGCGGATCAACAGCAGCGAAGACGGGGTGACGACTGCATGGCTGACCAAGTAAGCCGGGACGCCGAGATCCTGAAGTACGTCGCGGCCTATCACCGGCCGCGGTATCACATGGGGAACGAGCGGCGCGAGAACAGCACGAAGGCGATCGACGAGTGGGGGTTCGGGCGCGGCTATCGCACCTTCCTGGACGTGGGCGCCGGCCGCGGCGAGATCCTGAACTTCGTGCAGGACAGCGGGGAGTTCCCCGAGGTCGTAGGCACCGAGGTCGTGCCGGAACTGATCCAGGCGGACGCGCGGCTTCGCTACGCTGAAGCGCACGCGCTCGACATGCCGGACCGTTCGGTGGACGTGGTCACGTGCTTCGATGTGCTCGAGCATCTTCTGCCGGCCGACGTAAACCCGGCCGTCGACCACCTGTTTCGCATCGCGCGTTGCGTGGTCATCATCAGCGCCGCGGAGGATTCCCAGTTCCAGGAGGGCGTCGAGCACCATCCGAGCCGGCGCCCGATCGCGAACTGGCGCGCGTTGCTGCACGCCCGGGCCCTGCCGTACAAGTTTAAGTTCGCCGCCGCGCGACCCTGCCGAAAGGGGTCCGAGCTGTGGATCTTCACCGGCAAGAAAGCGAAGGCGGACGCGCGATGAAGCAAACGCGGATGAGTGTGCTGGCCGGCTTGATTCGCAAGAATGGATGGACCCGGGGCGTCGAGCTGGGCGTGTGGGAGGGCGCGCTGTTCGGCTATCTGCTGGCCGCGTTCCCCGATCTGCATCTGACGGGCGTGGACCGGTGGCTGGCGATCGGTGATTACGCCGGCAAGGACATGGCCAGCGCCGAAGCGAAGGCGCGGAAGATCCTCGCAGCGCACCCGGGCCGCGCGCAGCTCCTGAAGGAAGACACGGTGGTGGCGTCGCTGGGCATCCCCGACGAGTCGCTGGACTTCGTCTTCATCGATGCGAGCCACGACGCCGAGAGCGTCACGGCGGACATTCGCGCATGGTTTCCCAGGGTCCGAAGCGGCGGGGCATTGACTGGCCACGATGCCAACTGGCCGTCGGTGCAAGCCGCGCTCGATGAACAGCTTCCAGGGTGGCAACTGTTGGGGGGGAATGTATGGATCTACACCTGCGCGTAGAGGACGAGCACTTCGAATACCTGCGGCTGCAGAAAGGCGCGCTCGACGAAGAGAGCGACGACCGAGAGGTGTGGCACGAGCTGTACGAGATCTCGCTGGCCGAACAGTTCGACAGCATCAAGCCGTTCCTGCCGGCGAAGTGCTGGGGCTTGCTCGACATTGGCAGCGGGCTGGGCGGGATCGACGTGCTGATCGGGCGGCACTACGCCGCGCAGCACCGCGGGCCCCGAAGTGGCTGGCCGTTCGTGCATCTGTTGGACGGAGTGGACGACAAGCCGGAAATGATCCTGCACAGGCAGACGTACAACAGCATGCGGGTGGCCAAGGATTTCCAGGTCAAGAACGGGATGCCGTCGGACCGTTTTTGCTACTACGGCACGCGCGAACAGCTCTATGTGAAGCCGTTCGACCTGGTCATGAGCTTCGGGTCCTGGTGCTTCCACTACGAGCCGGCCGTGTACCTGTCGAAGTTGATCAGCGGCGGCGGGCTGCACGAAGACTCGGTCGTCATCGTGGACGTGCGGGCCACCAAGCCGGAATGGATCGAGCAATTAGACCAGGCGCTGCGACGCGAGGCGGTCATCACAACAAAGCCGAAGTGGCACCGCATCGTGTATGGCATCCGTCCCCGCACCCGTTGACGTAACAATCATCGGCGGCGGTTGGTCGGTTCTGAACCTTCCCCTGGACGTGCTGTGCGGGCGCGTGATCGCCGTGAACGATTCGGCGATTCACGCGCCACGCTGGGACGTTGCGGTATCAATGGACCGGCTGTGGACTGAGCATCGGTTGCACGAGGTCGTGATTCGCAGCGCCGAAACCGAGCCGCGGCGCGAGATATGGCTGCGCCGATCGGCGGTCCAGAACCTCAAGGTCGACGGCTGGCCCTGGGTGCACGTGTTCGAGTGCGACCACAAGACAAATGCATTCAGCACGAAGCCCGGGACGCTCAACGGGACAAACTCAGGCGCGTGCGCGCTCAACCTCGCGTGGCAGATGCGGCCGGCGCGGGTCTTCCTGCTGGGCTTCGACATGTGCCGATCGCCCGATGGCCGGGCGTACTGGTACCCGCCGTACACCTGGGCGAACGTGAAAGGCGGGACCGGCAACGGCACCTACGGCGAGTGGGCCAAGCAATTCGCGGGCGCGCGGTCCGCTTTCCAGCGCATCGGCACCAAGGTCTTCAACGTCTCGCCGGCGTCGGCGATCGAGGACTTCCCCAAAATGACGCCGGCGCAATACGTGAGGGAGTGCCGGTGACACCGTTTACGCTGGTGATGGCCTATTACGACAACCCCGACATGTTCGGCACTCAGTTGCTGCACTGTGCGGCGTTGCCGGTTGAGATGCGGAAGGCGTTGACGGTCATCGTTGTGGACGATGGCAGTCCGACGTGGCCGGCGCTGGAAGCTATCGATCGAATCGAGGACCGCTTCGACGTATGCCGCTTCGACCTGCAAATCTGGCGGATGCAATGCGACGTGCGCTGGAATCAGGACGCATGCCGCAACGTCGGAGTGCGCGAGGCCCGGACCCAATGGGTGCTGCTGACCGACATGGACCACGTCGTCCCGCGTGCAACCTGGGAACGGCTGATGGGCGAGAAGCTGAACAAGCACACCGTGTACCGCTTCGGCCGCGTGTCTGCACCGAACATGGAGCCATACAAGCCGCACCCGAATTCGTGGGCGATGACTGCCAAGAAGTACTGGCAGATCGGCGGGTATGACGAGGCGCTGGCCGGCAACTACGGCACCGACGGGGACTTCCTCACGCGCGCGCGCGCAGTCGCGGGAGAGCCGATCGAACTACCAGAGGCGCTGGTGCGCTATCCGCGCGAGGTCGTCCCGGATGCGAGCACGACGACGCTGGAGCGCAAAAGCCTCGAGGACAAGGTCCGCATATCGAACATCATCAAGGCACGCAAGGCGCACCCCGACTGGCGGCCGCTGCACTTCAATTTCCCGTGTGAGCGCGTTCTATGATGGACTTCGTCACGTTCAAGTGGCGGCCGGCGCCGGGCTATCGATCGAAGTTCGAGGCGGCGACGGTCAACACCCTCTACAGCATGCTGGGCCGCAACTACCACGCCCCGTTCCGGCTCACCTGCGTCACGGATGACACGAAGGGAATCAGCAGCGAGGTCCGCACCGTGGACCTGTGGGACGACTGGTCGAGATTGCCCAGCCCGCACGGCGCCAACTACCCGAGCTGCTACCGACGGCTGAAGCTGTTCAGCGACGAGGCCGCGGAAATCATCGGGCCCAGGTTCGTGTGCATGGATCTCGACCTCGTCATCCTGGGCGACGTGACGGCGATGTTTGCCGAGGACGTGGACTTCCGCATCTGGGGCGACACGGCCAAGGGCACGCCCTACAACGGAAGCCTCTGGATGCTGCGAGCTGGCGCGCGGCGGCAAGTGTGGGACGAGTTCGACCCGGTCGAGTCACCGCGGAAGTCGCTGGCGTTCGGCTACATCGGCAGCGACCAGGGATGGATCGGCGCATGCCTGGGACCGAACGAGCGGAAGTGGTCCACGCGCGATGGTGTATATTCTTTCCGCAATCACATCCAGCGCAACCGCTACCAGTTGCCGGCAAATGCGCGGGTCGTGATCTTTCACGGCGCGGTCGATCCCTGGGGAGAGCACGCGCAGCGGTTAAGCTGGGTCCGCAAGCACTATCGGTGAGCCATGTACGTAACCGTGGACGAGGCCAAGGAGTACGTCGGGATCTACCACGCCGAAAAGGACGGCCAGCTTGCGTTCATGATCGAGGCGGCCGAACGGCACGCCCAAAACTTCATCGGCCACGACCTGCGCTGTAGCACGGTCCCCAGCGAAAACAGCCCCCCGGATCTCGACGCCGAGCTGTTGCCGAACATCAAGGTGTTCGTGCTGGAACAGGTCGCGCGCTGGATCAAAGACCCGGGCGGGGACCACAAGGCCAGCGACGACTTGCTTCAGATGCTGCACTTCGAGCGCACTGGGCTGGGCGTGTGAAGAGCAAGGCACCGGGGTGCGTACATTGCGCACGGATTCGAAGCGTGTTGCCGCGGGCCATGCGCTTGAGGCTGGAGCGGATCGAAGCCAACCGACGGAGCAAGCGCGATGCAAAGCCTAAGACTCCTGCAACGCATCACGATTGAACGCCCCGTAGCGGTCCAGGACGGGGGCGGCGACGACACGGTCACGTATGAACCGGTCCCCGGCTTCATCCGCATCGGCGCCGATGTGCTCCCAGATCGCGCCGGCGAATTCTTTGCCGCGCGCCAAGTCCAGGCGACGCGCAACGCAATGGTGAAAATCTGGTACCAGCCCGGGCTAGTCGAGAACATGCGGGTCGTTCATCACGTGCGGCCGGGCATGGATGAGTACTGGGACATTCAAGGCTTGGTCGTTTTCCAGTCCCAGCAGCGCGAGTTGCGGCTGATGTGTCTGTGGCGCGATGCTGAGGGCTATCGCCGCGGCGCGGACCTGGAGAACTGAGCACATGGCCACCGGTCTTGAAGGCGTCGCAGCCCTGACGAAGAAGCTGCTCGAGATGAAGGGCGCCCTGGCCGCGCGCGAGCTGAGGGGCACGGCGAAAGCGGCGATGGAGGAAGCCGAACATCTCGCGCGCGCGCGGATCCCGCAGGGCACCGAGCCGCACAAGACCTATCGCGGCCGGCTGGTGTCTCCAGGCTTTGCGGTGTCCACGCTGCACGTGGAGACGTATCTGAACAAGAACACTGGCGCCGTCGGTGCAGCCTTGGGCACCAGCCGCGAGGCGTTCTACGCCACCCTGTTCGTGGAGCTGGGCACCGCACGCACGCCGGCGCAACCGTGGCTGCGGCCGGCGTTCGAAGAGTCAGAAGACCCGATGCTGCGCATGATCGCGTCCGACCTGCGCGCGCGCGTAGAGAAGATCGCCAAGCGCCAGGCGAGGGGTGGAAAGTGACGCTCGAGCAGGCGCTGTTCGCGTGGGCCAATGCGCAGACGGAAGTCGCGGCCCTGATCGGTGAGCCGGCGCGCTTGCGCTTCTTCAAGCTGACCGTGCCCCAGCGGGCGCACATGCCGTCGGCCGTCCAGCAGCGCACCGGCACGCAGCGCCAGCAATTGCAGTGCCGGGTGGATCGGACCGTGCAGGCAACGATCCAGATCGACCACTACGGCAAGTCACAGCAAGGCGCGGGTGAGCTGGGCGACGTGTTCCGCACGGCACTTCACGGCGAGACGTTTCCGGTTATGATGGGCAGCGTCAAGGTGAAGGACGCATTTTGCCTGAACGAGTTCGACCTCGACGACCCCGAGCCGGGGCTGTATCGGCGGTCCCAAAGTTGGCGGTTCTGGTACGTGGAGTAAATCGGCCATGTCGGTAAACCCTGAAGAAACGCTGATCGGTAACGAGCTGATCCTCGCGGTTGGTGACGGCAATAGCCCCGAAGCCTTCGTGGACTTTTGCAGCATCGGCGACGTGGCCGGGCTGGGCGAGTCGAAGCCGCAGGTCGATGTAACGACCATCTGTAGCACCGCGCGCCAATTCCGCAACGGGTTGGCCGAAGGGTCGGAGATGACCATCGCGGCCAACTTCATCCAGGGCGACGGCCAGGCGCGCAGCCTGTTCCAGTCGTACAAGAACGACGACATCGTCAACTTCCAGTACCGGGTCAAGGGCAGCAGCCCCGCGGAATACTTCGCGTGGTCCGCGACCGTCCTGGGTTGGCAGATCGCCGGACCCGTCGGCGATAAGGCAGTGATGACGTTCACCATGAAGATCACGGGCGGCGTGGAGTGGGTGTACGAGGGCGCCCCGTGAGCCGATGGAAGTATCCGGTCGAGAAAGTCACCGTTGGCGAGAACAGCCAAAACGTCCGCAAGCTCACGTCCGGTGAGCGTCGCGATTTCATCGCCACTTCGAAGAAGATCGGAACCGGCGAGATGCAACCCGCCGACCTACCGTTTTTCGTGTGCAAGATGGCCTGTGTTGATCCACCGCTGACCGATGAAGACGCCGTCGCGATGCCACCCGAGCTGATGGACGCGTGCGTAAACAAAATCATGACGCTGAGTGGCATGCGGACGCCGGCGCTTGATACCACGGGGGAAGCCGACGAAAAAAAAGCCCCCGGCGATTCCTCACCCCCGACGAGCTGATCCGTTGCCGGCTGGCGCTGGCCCTGCACTGCCTGCCTTCAGAAGTTGACGCCATTCCGTGCGACGACTACGACCTCCTGATTCGGTACTGGACCGAGGAACCCTGGGGCACATGGCGTGACAATGCTCACGCCGCTATCATCGCCCGCGAGGTCAAGCGCCTGGGACTGAAGCGCGGCGCCCGGGTTTCGATGGACGACTTCATGCTGGTCCACCCCGAGAAGCGCGGCGCCACCAACGTCCAGAACCTGATCACGTTCCTGAAGATGGCGGCCGGTGGCAAGCCCACGTCGAAGCCGAAGAAGCGGCCGCCGTCGGGGCGGCGCAAGGTGAAAAAGGCCGAGGCGACACGTCGCAAGCGCAAGAGGTGAAGCCGTGGATCTGGCCAAACTGTTAGTTCGCCTCGAGCTGCAATCGGCGCAGATGCTGAAAGAGCTGGAGCGGGCGAATTCCAGCATCACGAAGTTCGCGAACAGCACGCAAAACAAGCTGCAGAAGTGGGCCGCCCAGATCGGCACATTCTTCACGGCGCGCGCGATCTTCAACTTCAGCAAAGACGTCATAAAGGCCGAGGCGGACCTGGTAAACATGGCCGCGCAGGCCGGCACGTCCGTGGAGGAATTCTCCCGGCTGGGCTACGCCGCGTCGCAATCTGGTTCGAATATCGAGGGCATGGACGCCGCGCTGAAGGGGCTCGCCAATTCAGCAGCCGATGCGCAAAAGGGGTCGAAGACCGCAAAGGCGGCATTCGATGCGATCGGGATCAGCGCGGAGGGGGCTGACGGTGCGCTGAAAGACACGGCGCAACTGCTGGTCGAGATCGCGGACAAGTTCTCCCAGTATGAGGACGGGGCGGCGAAATCGGCGCTGGCGCAGGAAATTTTCGGCAAGACCGGGCGTGAGTTGATCCCGCTGTTGAACAAAGGCGCCGCGGGCATCGCGGAGCTGACGGCCCGGGCGGACGAACTGGGCATCACGGTGAGCACGAAAACCGCGCAGGCTACCAACGACTTGACCGACCAGTTGGCGACCCTGGGAGCTGTTACCCGCGGCGTTGTAGGCAAGGCGCTGGCCGAAGTTGTGCCCCTGCTGGGTGACTTTGCGAAATCGGCGATCGATGCGCAGGCTGCGGGCGAAGGCTTGGGCCGATTCTCAGAACAAATCGCAGCCGGGTTCAAGCTGGTCGTCGATATCGGGTACAGCGTCTACAAGACGTTCGACGATATAGGCACGGCGCTGGGGGCTCTGGGCGCCGCTGCTGTGCAGTTCGCAAAGGGCAACTTCGCCGAAGCCCGCAACATCATGCAGCAGGCGAACGAGGACCAGATCCAGTCCGAGAAGCGGGCGAACGAGTTCCTGGAGAAGCTGTGGGCGGACACGGGCAAAGACATCGTCAAAACGGTGCAGAAGACCGACGACGAGATGAAAAAAACCCTGGTGTTCGGGGACCAGGTCGAAAGCGACGCGATCAAGAACGCGGTGAAGGCGCTGACTCAATTCCGCGATTCCCTGCGCGAACAGGCGGTCGAGCTTGACGAGAGCGGCGCAGCGGCCACGCGTTACCGGCTGGAGGTCGGGAACCTTGCCGACGAGGTGAAGCGCGCGGGCGCGGCCGGGCAGACGCTGAAGTTGGAGATCATCGCCGCGGCCGATGCCAAGCAGCAGAAGGAAGATCTGAAGGAAATCACGGCCGGGCTGATGGACGTGAACGCGCAGATCCTGGAACTACAGGGGAAGCAGGCCGAGGGCGCGGTGATCAAGTTCGACAAGGAGAACCTCGAACTGGTGAAGACGCTACGGCGCGAGGGCAACGAAGCCGGGCTGGCCCAGATTGCCACCTTGCGCGGACTGATCGAGGCGCAGGCCAAGTTCAACGAACTGGAGAAGGAAGCCAAGGTCGTCAAGGATGAGCTGGCGGCGCAGGAAGAGCGGCTGGGGAATTCGCGCGAAGCTGGCGCCATTACAGAGCTGCAACTGTTGCAGGACCTGGACGCCGCACGCAGCAACGCGGCCACGCAACTGGGAGCAATCGCCGACAAGCAAAAGGAGATCGCCGAAAACTCAGGGTCCGACACGATGGTGCAGCAGGCGAAGAACGCCGCGCGCGAGGTCGAAAACCTGAGGGCACAGACTGACCTGCTGGAGAAGAAAATCCGGTCGACGTTCGAGGATGCCTTCGCCGATGCCTTTGAAGGACTGGTCACTGGCGCGAAGTCCGCGGAAGAAGCGATCGGCGACTTCCTGCAGAACATTGCCGCGATGCTCTTGCAGATCGCCGCGCAGAACATCGCCCAGTCGTTTTTCAAGACTGATACCGGTTCGTCCATCGTGAGCGGCATTGCCGGCTTGTTCGGCGGCGGCGCCAGCGGCGGCGGCCGGGCAATGGAAGGCGCTGTCAATCCTGGGGTGGCGTACAACGTGGGCGAGAACGGACCGGAGCGGTTCGTTCCGAATGTTGCCGGGCGCATCGAGGACCAGCGGCGCTGGGGCGGGTCGCGGAATAATATTTACGTGACGGTCGAGGCTCCGAAGGGCACCGTCTCGCGGCAAACTCAACTGCAGACCGGGTCCACGATCGCCAAGCAGATCGGCCACGCGAACAGGCGGAACAACTGATGTTTTTGGAGACGCCCCGCTTTCCCGCATGCCCGAGCTTCGGCTACACGAGCACGCCGCAATACTCGGTGACCATCTCCGAGGCGGTGAGCGGCAAGGAATGGCGCAACCGCAACTGGTCCCGCCCCCGCTTCCGCTTCGACTGCACGGTTGGCCCGCGCGCGGAGGATGAGATCCAGGAATTAACGGAGTTCTGGCACGCCCTGGGCGGGCCCGAGGTCGGCTTCCGGTTTCAGGACCTGACCGACTACAAGTCGTGCTTCGTGGGCGACACGCCGACGCGCACCGATCAACTGCTAGAAATCACAGTCGACAGCCCGGGTGGGTATCAGCTTTCGAAGGCGTACAGCGCGGGCGTGCGCACGCAATTGCGCCCGATCTACAAGCCGGTCCAGGGAACGATCCTGCTTGCCGACAACGGCGTGGCGAAGACGGAGGGGGCGCAGTGGCAGTTGGACTATGCCACCGGGATCGTGACGCTATCCTTCAGCCCCGTCGGTCCGCTCACCTGGGGTGGCGAGTTCGATGTACCGGTGCGCTTCGATTCGGAGTTCCCCGTCGAGATCCAGAACAAGAAAATTCACTCGGTAGCCTTCGCCCTGAAAGAGCTGCGCGACCCGGTGGACGAGGACTAGCGCGCGTGTTGATCCTTCCAACGGCGGCCCAGGAACATCTTGCCCGACAGAATCGCAGGCTCACGGTCTGCGGGCTGATCGAGAAGAACGACGGCACCGCGATCTACTGCACGCAGCACGACGAGGACATCGAGGTCGACGGCGGGGACCTGGACGGGTTCTACCTTTCGAACGTGGCCGTCAGTGCGTCCGATATCAAAAGCGGATCGGACATGTCGGTGGACAACCTGGAGATCAGCAGCCACACGACGGACGACATCCTGAACTTCGGGGGCTTCAGCTTTGCCGACATCGAGGCCGGGCTGTTCGCGAACGCCCCGTTTCAAACGTTCATCTGCCAATGGGACAACCCGACCGCATGGCAAAAGATCGTCCGCCGCGGCTACCTGGGCGAGATCAAGCGCACGGCCGAGGGGCAGTTCCAGGCCGAGTGGCGAGGCCTATTCCAGCCGCTGCAACAGATGGTCGGGCGGACCCTGTCCGAACGCTGCGACGTGAAACGCTTCGGCGACCTGCGCTGCAAGCTGGATGTGGATGCGCTGGAGATCGCCGGCACGGTCGTGGATGTAACGGGCGATCGACAGTTCGAGATCGAGCTGGACACGCCGCCCCCGGACTTCCCCGAGTACTTCACGCTGGGCGAGGCGACGTGGCTCACCGGGCTCAATAGCGGCTACACGCGGCAGCAGATCAAGCGCGACATCGGGATCACTGGGAGCAACGTCATCCAGCTTTGGGAGTCGATGCCGCATGCCATTGAGGTGGGCGACCGTGTAAGACTACGCCCGGGGTGCGACCGCATCTTCGAAACTTGCAGGGACCGATGGAACAACGCGGTAAATCATCGGGGACACGGCCGGCTGATCCCGGGCATTCCGGCAATCATTCGGGCGCCATAGCCGCGGCCGCTGTTGTCGCCAAAGCGCGGGAGCTGCTGGGCGCCCCGTATCTGCATCAAGGCCGAACCCCGAAGGGGATTGATTGCGTGGGCGTCCCGATCTGGGTTATGCGCGAACTGGGCGTGTTCCCGCCTGAGCTTCAGGCCACGAACTACGGGCGCCTTTCCAACGGTGAGCTGATCGCCGCGTGTCAACGCTTCTGCGCGCCGCTGGCGGGCGATGAACCGGGATGCCTGGTCGTGATCCGCTGGCCAGGCGAACGCGAGGCCGGGCACGTGGCGATCCGCACCGACCTGGGCATCCTGCACGCGTACAAGAACCAGGGCGGCGTCCGTGAGCACGGCTACCGGGCGAAGTGGCCGCAATGGACGGACAGCTTCTGGCGACTGCCGGGGGTGAATGGTGGGTAGATATGGGCAGGCCATTCTCACGATCGCCGGGACGATCGTGGGGGCGTACTTCGGGTACCCGGCATTAGGCGCAGCCCTGGGCAGTCTTGCGGGGAGCTTGCTGTTCCCGACGCAACTGCCGACCGTGAGCGGGCCCCGGCTCGCGGACCTTACGCAGACCACATCCGCCGTCGGCACCAGCATCCCCCGCGGCTGGGGAACCTTCTCCTGTGCGGGCGCCGTGATCTACAAGAGCGACCTGCGCGAAGTGATCGTAAGCGAGGACGTGGGCGGCAAGGGCGGCGCGGAGCAAACCGTGGAGACGCCGACGTACTACCAGGACTTCGCGGTGGGATTGGTCGAGGGCGAGGACCCGATCGCATTGCTCGAGCCAATTGCAGGCGTGCGCCGCATCTGGTCAAACGGCAAGTGCATCTACGATCGGCGGCCGCGCGAGACGGGCGAGAGCGAGGCGGACTTCAACAGTCGCATCGCTGCGAGCAACGTTCTCGATACGCAGATGGTGATTTACCTTGGGACCGAGGACCAGGAACCCGACCCGACGATAGAGGCTGATCCCAACGTGGGCATGGGCAACGCCAGCGGCTACCGCGGCTACGCCTACGTGGTGTTCATCAACTGGCAGAACCTTCCCGAAGACGGCAACAAGATGCCGCTGAATTGGAAGTTCGAGGTGTACACGGCCGGCGCGCTCGACCCGACCACGGCGTTCGAGTATTCCAACGAATACATACCGCCCTGGAATGCAGCGGCCGAGATCCCGATCTTCGGGTCCAGCGACTACTACAACTTCACGGTGCGGGCGACGGGCTGGACCTATGGCAGCGGCCGTTCGCGCGTGAGCGGATCGTGGTCCACGTTGCAGCAGGCGATGAACGCGGCGGAAGTGGTGGCGCTGCGCCAGGCCAACAACTTCATGGGGTACAGCATCCTGCCCAATAGCGGCAGCACCGCGGCGCGTGGGGTGCTGAACACGGCGCCCGGGGAAGAGTACCGATCGGTCGCTTACGACCCGGCATCCATCACGCTCCACTTCAACGCGATCAAGACGACCAAGTTCGGCCGCAGCGGCAATTCGTGGTCGGCGCTGGCAGCGAAGGGCATGGCGCCGGGCATCCCCTTGCACACCAACGGCTACATTCTGAACAGCGACATCAGCAACCCTGCGTCGGCTGGCGTGTATCAATGGTGGCCTGGGGACTATTCGTCGGCTGCGTCCTATCGTTCGGCATCCCCGCTGATCGATCACGCCATAAGCACGGGCCGCTCTTCGAACCCGGGCGCCGTGCTAATCACGGGCGACCTGATGATCTACGTCACCCGCAAGAGGCAACCCCCTAGCGACCAGTGCGCCGTCACCTTGCCCCAGCTTCCGGGCTACTGCATCAGCACGCGCGGCAATCTGGTGCGGCAGCGGTCGTGGACGAAGATCGAGGTCAGCTTCGTCAACCTCGCGCGCGCGCTATCGAACCGAACCACGCACCTGGTCCAATTGCCGGGACAGCCGGCCAGTCATCAAGTGACCGCGATTCGCACGTATCCATTGAACCCGCTGCTGCCGGCTGGGCATCCCGACTACAACAACCAAACATTCTGGGAGGCCGCCTACAATCAAGCCGTGGCGCAAGGGTTGCTGCCGGCTGGCTGGACCTATGACGTGGAATACCCGCGCACCCGGAGCACGTACTACCGGCGCCAGCTCGCGCAAGACACGATCGAAACTTTCCCCGTGCCCCTGGATCAAGTGGTCGGGGACCTCATGCGCGAGTCCGGCTACGTGGCCGAGGACTACGACGTAACCGCGCTGGAGGAAAAGACCGTCCTGGGCTACGTGCGCACGCGCGTGATGGCCGGGCGCGCGGCAATCGAACCGTTGCGGCAGGCCAAGTTCTTCGATGGGGTCGAGTCGAACGGAAAAATAAAATTCGTGCTGCGCGGCGGCGCGATCGTGGGCGAAATCACTGCGGACGACCTGGGGGTCACGGTGGCCGGCGAGGATGCCCCCAGCCGGCTGACGACCACGACGGCTGACGAAACCACACTGCCGCGCACGGTGCGGGTGCATTACTTGGCGGTGTCGCGGGACTACGAGCCGGGCGAACAGATCAGCCCAGCACGCAGCGAAACCCGGGCCACCAATGACGTCGACGTCGAACTGCCAATGGTGCTCGAGGACGACGAGGCGGCGCAGATTGCCGAAGTGTTGTGGGCGGAAGCCTGGACCGCACGTCGCACGCATTCGGCGGTCATCGATGCCGGCCGGCAAGAACTGGAGCCGACCGACCCGATCGAGATCCCGGTGGACGGGCGGGTGCGGCGGGTCCGTATCCTATCGATCGAGGATGCGTTGCCGGCGCTGCGCCGATTGGAGCTGGTGCGCGACGACGACGGCAGCTACGTAAGCCGGGCGGTCGGCACGGTCCCAGGGTACGTGCGGCCCACGCTTCAGGTCGCAAGCCCTGCCGAGTTGCTGTTGCTCGACCTGCCGGCGCTGCGCGATGAGGACGACAACGCGGGCGTGTATGCGGCCGTGCGTCCTTACCTGACCGACACGACGTTTCGAGGCGCTTCGATCCTGCGCAGCACGGATGGCGGCGGCAGTTACACCTCCCTGGGTCCGGTGAGCACGGCCACGCCGATGGGCTATTTGTTGCAGACGCCGGGAGCAACCGAGCCGCACACGATCTGGGACGAAGTCACGGTGCTGCGCGTGCAGATGCAATACGGCGAATTGGAAAGCCGGACCGAGTCCGCCGTCCTGGGCGGGGCCAATGCGGCGGCGATCGGTGCGCATGGTCGGTGGGAGATCGTGCAGTTCAGGGACGCCAGTTACTTGGGCGAGGGCATCTGGCTGTTGAGCGGGCTTTTGCGCGGGCGCCGCGGCACGGAACACAACATCGGGATCAGTGTTGCGAATGATCGGTTCGTGATGTTGTCCGCGGGCGGGCTGATCCGCTTGCCGTTGAACGTGGCCGAGATCGGCGCGTCGCGGCTGTACAAAATCGTCGCGCTGGGCACCCGCTTCGGGGATGCCGAGCCGCAGGAGTTCACGGGCACGGGTGAAGCGTTGCGGCCGTTCAGTCCGGTGCACATCAAGGCCGCGCGTGAGTTTGACGACGACATCGAAATCACGTGGTTCCGCCGCGGCCGCATCGGGCAGACGTTGCAGAGCGGGACCGAGATGGCGTTGAGCGAGGAAACTGAAGCCTACGAAGTGGACATCCTGGTGGGCGATGAGGTCGTGCGAACGATCGAGACGACGACCCCCGAGGCGATCTACACGGACCTCCAGCAAGGCGAGGACTTCGACAGCCCCGCCCCCCTGGCCATCACGATCAACGTCTACCAGATCAGCGCGACCGTCGGTCGTGGCCACGTGGGCGTGCTCGAGGTCGTGTTGGTCGATCTGCCCGCGGATTCAGATCCTGCGGACGTGGAGCCGGACGAACTGCTCGTACCGGACGCCGACGCCATCCTGGTTCCGCTCACCTACGACGAAACGAACGAAGCCGTGGCGCCGCTCACGTGGACCCGCTTGGGCGATGGGCCGCGAGTCACGCCAGCGGGCATGATCGGCGACGGACTGAATGCGCGACTTCTGGCCACGGCTGGGTTGCCGGGCTACGCCACCAGCAACAGCGGCAACCTGTACCTGCGGGCCACGATCGCCGCTTTTGCTGCGGGCGCGCGTAACGCCACGGCGGACCGGATCGTGTCCGTGTGCGTGAACGATGCGACAGCCAACCCGCGCCTTGAATTCGCGATCGTCGATGACGCTTCGAATTCTGACGAACCCAACGTAGCCGTGCGGTCCTACACGGGATCCATGCAGACCAAGCGATTGAGCCGGCGCGAGTGGCGCTTCGCATCTGCCTACCCTGAGAAGACGCGTGGCGGCTTTGGCGTGCGGCCCCAGGGCATTCTGTTGCTGGAGGGATTGGTGCTCACATGCGAGCACTACGAGGAACAATTCAGCACGGCCCACAAGGTCAATCCGGCGACTGGCGCGAACGAGGGCGTGTTCCAGTTCGCGGCCGGGCGCAATCACGTGAGCGCGATCGCCGATAGACCGAGCGACGGCAGCGTGTGGTTCCTGGACGCGACGACCGAGCACTTGCTGGAGGTCGATCTGGACGCGAGCTTCGCGAGTCAATCAGCCGTGGTCCTGTCGGATGTGGATCTGTCGGCGCTTACGGGCCCGGTGGCGATCGACTGGGTCGTGATCGACGAGGTCGAATACCTGCTGGTGGGCGAGAACGTAAGCGGGCTGGTGTACGTGTTCGACGGTGCAGACGTTGTTGACGCGGCAACGCTGGTCGCGGCAGATCGCGTCAAGCGGCTGCAGGGCCCGGCGAACTGCCAGGGCATCGTCTTCAGGCTGCAAGGCGAAGAGGGCGAGGACGACGAAGAGGAAGAATCGGAAGACTCGATCGGCGTTCTGTACTCCGCGACGACTGGGTCCGGCGCCCTGGTGCATGCGATCGACTTCGGGACCTGGTTCGCCACCGGCACCGACGACCAAAGCTATGCCGGCTACGAACTGGCGACCCACGGTGCACCGTCGGCGATGGTAGGGGACCTGGATATCGACGACGGCGGCAATCTGTGGATGCCGACGGAAGGATTGGCGACGCTGGCGGATGACACGGACTGGTTCGCGATCTGGACGTCGCCGTTGACCGGATCGGTGGAGAACATCTACAGCGCCTACTACGCGGGCGGCGCGGTGACGGTGCGCATCAACGACCGGGCATTCTGCACGCTCGCATGGACGCCGACGCCAACGCCGGCCGCGATCAGCATCGGCGGGCCACCGCAGGCAACCCTGGGACAGGCCAACGGCTTTTTCCTGGGCACGGTGCGCGATATCGTGATCCAGGGGACCGACTACGACCCCAACGACTTCGACCTGGGGTTGGTGTACGAGAACGAGGGGACCGTGCAGGAATACCCCCTCATCATCGTCAACCCGGGCGCCGAGGATGGGGTGACGGGCTGGACCAATGAGGTGGGCGTCCTGGGCGTGGACACGTCCACCCCTGATCCGCATTCTGGGTTGGGCTTTTTCTACGGGGTGAACAACGCGCACACGACGGCAAGCCAGCGCGTCGAGCTGGCCGCGGTGTCTGATGTCGATGTGGAGCGGTTGGACGATGGCGACTGCTGGATAATCGTCCAGTGGTTTGCCGCCTCGTTCACGGGCCAAGATGACACGGGCGCCATGTGGGTGCGATTCCGGGATGCGTCGGAGGTGCAGATTGGCGGCGACCATCAAGGCCCAGCGCTTCGACCGCTTCCGAACGTCACGTGGATTCCGCGCAGCTTTGCCGTGCTGATCCCTGCCGGCACCCGCTACGTTGACCTCGTGATGGACATGGTCCGCGTGGATGGATCGGACAACGACGGGTACACGGACGACATCAGCGCCGCTATCTATGTTCCGACCGCAAGCGAGTAACGCAGCATGACCACGCCTTTCCTTGGAATGGATGAACTCGAAGCGGCCCAGGCCCAACCCGAGATCACAGTCAACGAAGCCCTGCGCACGCTCGAGGCCGCGATATCGATCGACGTGTTGGACAAGGACCTCACGACGCCCCCGGCATCCCCGCCGAGCACCGCGCGCTATCTGGTCCCGGCCTTGGGTGCAACCGGGGCGTGGGCGACGATGGCCAATAAGATCGCGTTCTTGCTGGGCACGGTCTGGACCGCACTCACGCCGCGGCTTGGCTGGACCGTGTATGTAGTGGACGAGGCCAAACGCTACGAGTGGGACGGGGCAGATTGGGTGGAGTTCGCCGGGGGCGGTTCCATCGCGATCAGCGGCCCCGATGAGTCGCCCCCGGTGAGCGTTGCCACGGTGACGTCGCTTGAATTTGTGAACGCTGTGGTCGAGGACTTGGGCGGCGGGGCGGTCCGCGTCACATCGTTGGGAAGCGATACCCTACCCGAGCTGGACCTCGGTATGTTCTTCCCCGGCATTCCAGCATCGAACCAGTTGATGTTTAAATTCGTCGCGGCGCGGGCGCTGGAATTACCGGCCAACTTCGCGGGAAGTTATGGGCACATCGGCACGAATCCGACCAGTTCGTTCGTAATGATTGTGAGCGTTGCCGGCGCCAACGTGGGGACGATCACGGTGAGCACTGGGGGTGTCTTCACCTTCGCAACGACGGCGGGCGCGGTCATACCGGTCGATCCAGGCGAACGCATTGAGATCGCCGGCCCAGCCAGTGCGGACGGGACCGCGGCAGATATCGCGGCGACGCTATTGGCTGGGGTTCTGTGAGCGACAAGCACTTCGCATCGGTTCAGCTTCTGTGCGGCTTCAACGGCGCCGACGCGGCTACTGCATTTACGGACGAAAGCACCGCGGCCCGTGTGGCAACGTTCGTCGGCAACGCGCAACTGGACACGGCCCAAGCCAAGTGGGGATCGGCTTCGCTGCTGGTGGACGGCACGGGCGACTGGGTTACGTTTCCAGATGCCGCGGCGTTCACGCTGGGAACGTCCGACTTCACGCTTGAGTGTTGGGTGCGCGCCGCCGCGCTTGGCGCGTCATTGCGTGGAATTTTCGGGCAGTGGGAAGCGGGCGGCAATCAGCGCGGGTCCGGGATTTTCTACAACGGCACGTCGAATCAGATCGAGTTCTTCTACTCGACCACGGGAGCGAATAGCGCGAGCTTCACCGGAGCCTATACGCTGGCGCTCAATACGTGGGCGCACTTCGCCGTCACCAGATCGGGCGCAGACCTGCGCCTTTTCGCCGATGGAGTTCAGTGTGGGACGACGGGGAATATCGGTGCTTCTTCGATCTTCAACAGCACGGCGACGATGAAAGTCGGGCTGGTGAGTGCGGCGGGGACGCCTTGGAATGGCTGGATCGATGATGCGAGATTCACCGTCGGCGTTGCGCGTTACGTTGCGAACTTCCGGCCCCCGCGTGGGCCATTCGATCGGCGCAAGAATCTCGGGGTGCTGGGCGGCTATCGGCAACCGATTGTGGCGGCGACGAGCCTCTAAGCCTTCGGGCTCTTTTCCGCATCACGATAGGCGCAGAACAGAATCGAGGCGCAGACGACCCACGCGACCAGGCAGGCCAGCGCCAGCACGATCAGGACCCACGTGGGGATTGTCTCGGGCACGTCGGCTAGTTATCGCGGACCCGACGGGCGCGCAGGGTGTCGCGCAACCCCAGGATGGTCCACGGCCCTTGACTGCTTGGCGGGGTGCTGGCGCAGAGCGATTTCTTACCCTCGCCGACGGCTTGCAGGTTTTCCAGCACCAGCACGACGTCCGGGAACTCAGGCGACAACCAGCGGGTGTACTCCTGAATCGCGAGCTTCAACCGGGCCAGCTCTTCGGCTTCCTTGCTCATTGGCCGCCACCCGCAATAGCAGCCCCGTGGCGACGCGATCCCGTCAAAGTGGCCCGGTAGCACTTCCCCGTGGGGATGCGCTTGGACAGCGGCACGAAGAACGGGCGGACGGCCACCACGTAGATCAGCAGGCCAGCGACCACGCAACCGAGAAGAACGAACCACATAAAGCCTCCGTGGCGGAAAAACGGACCGGGCGAACGCTCGGGTGCTGATCTTAGCGGTCCAGTCTCAGCGGGTGCTTGCAGCCGCTGGGGTTCAGCGCGTCGCCCGGTCCATGAAAGGGACTCGAGGAAAGAAGTGCGAAGTCCGCACCAGGAAGAACCCGTCGCCGGGCGCTGCCTGGTGCGGGCTACTTGTAGCCGGCGCACCGGGGGCAATGCTTCTCCCCGTCAATGACCGCCACCAGGTCGTGCGTGGACATGAACTGAGAGCCGCAGCAGGCGCACTTGCCGAAGTAGCTGCCGCCGCCGACATAGGTCCCGATGGTGATGAACTTGCGGGCGCCGACGGTTTCGAGGGCTGGCAGTGGCGCGCGTTGGGGGACGTATTGAAGCTCGACCATGTGGGCACCCGTTGTGTTGTTCGACGGTGGCCAATGTAGCGTGGCGTGCAGGTTCCGGCAAGTGACGGGGGTCGCACTCCTGGGATTTCTCCCGGGTTAAAACCCCCATTTAATACCGGGAGAAATCAACGGGCGCGCGGCTTCCTTCCGTTCCCAGCCAGCCGCGTTTTGCGGCCGGTACGGTATACCGAGGTGGCTGCTTTGGCTTCGCTACCCCTTTTGCGGGGGTCAGTCGCCCACCGGTGGATTAAGGCCACCGGCCCTATCCCCTGCGTCCGGTCCGATCGCCTCTTTCAACCGTTCGAAGTAGTTGAGAGAACGAGAGCCAGGCGCACGGGATAGGTGCGAAGTTGTCAGGATATCGCCACGTCTTTCCTGGGGTCGGAAGTCGCGCACGTCTGCCGTCTGGTTAAGCTCAACGGTCGCGCAAAGGGCCCCGCGCTGGAGTGCTCCCAGCTCAGGCGCGCGTGTTGCCCGCGCCGGGCGTGTTCGGTTTTCTGTGCGGCGTCCCCGAGTCGGGACCGATGCTTTCGCGGCACGCGCGGAAGCTCAACCGCAAGCAGTAGGGGGCAGATGCTGGCGCGGCCGCTATCCCTTGTGAGATAGTTCGCACGCCAGTTGGGAAACCGGCACCCGTTGTTGTCAGTTGAGCGTCAACGCCCGAAGGCTGCAAACCTTCGGGCGTTGTCATTTGAGCGTCCGAAATGCTCCGATGTCCAGCCGTTGTAATCGGTGGGCGGAACCGGTATGGAGTGCAGGCCAGCCGGTCCCGTGTCGGGTTAGTCCCCCGCAAACTCCCCCTGAGTCGAGCACGCGGCCGGCTGGCGACTTGCCAGGGTGTAGCCTGCGTCCCTGATGCAATCCGCCAGGGTGCAACCTGTCAAAAGCGGCCGAGGCTCATGTACTGGGCGATCCAGAGGGCCGCGACTTCCGCATTGATCGTGTTGCCGTAACCGCGCAATCGCAGAACACGCGCGGGAGTCCCATCAACCAGCGGGAATGTGCCGGGTTCAACTGGCCGCGCTCTTCCGTCTCGACAGGGGAGCCAATCGGCGTCGGTCCAGAATGTACGACCTGATTGTTGAGCTGTTCCCCTTTCTTGCCGCCGCCCCGTTCCTCGTAGCTCCTGGAGTTCGCGAACCGGTAATCCCGGGCCGCTGGCGTCGCCCACGTTGCGAGCTGGGCTTGCAGGTTCAGCGCGGTCAGACTCACGCCGCACTTGCCGGCCAGCCTTTTCTTGCGCTCGAGGAACTGTTCCAGCGTTCCACCGGCTTCCGTCATTGTCGGTGTTGACCAGCCGGCCAGCGCCGCTATCTGGTTCAGCGGCCGCCCCGTGTCCCACGGTCGCGAATCCTTCGCCCCGCGGACCGCATCCATGACTGTAGGTGTCGGCCACGAAGAACAACCGCTGGCGGATGTTGGGTGCGCCAACGCCCGGTGCGCATAGATCGGCGCACCCGACGGAGTACGCCGCACCTTCCAGGTCAGGTCGTACAACGTCGAGCCAAGCGAGGCCGTCGCCGCCCGATACCTGCTCACCAAAGACAACGTCAGGGCGGCGCTGTTGGATGAGATGGAACCAGGAAGGCCATAGGTGCCGCTCATCAGCAAGCCCAGCTCTGCCGCCTGCCGTGCTGAAAGGCTGGCAAGGGCAGGACCCGGTCCAGACGGGGCGGTCGTCGGGCCACCCTGCGAGGCGCAGGGCGTAGGACCAGACGCCAATGCCGGCGAAGAAGTGGCACTGCGTATATCGAGCCAGTTCATCTGGTCGAACATCTCTGACGTCACGTTCGTCAACCTCCCCAGGCGCGAGCACGCCAGCGCGTATGAGTTCCCGAAGCCACGCGGCTATCTTCGGGTCGATTTCGTTGTAGTAGGCCGCCACGCGCTATTGCAGCTTCGGCAGTTCGCCGAGCTCACAAAGCCCGCACACGTCGCCGACGAAGGCCAGCTCCGTCTTGCAGTTCGGACAAAGCACGGCCACGACTTCGAGATCCGCGGAGAGATCCCCCTGCGCTTTCGTGATGGCCGCACGGATCGGGTCGTCGGGCGACTTGTGGCACGCGCACGCGCACCACATCCGCGGCAGGACACGATGATCAGCGCAGCGCATCGCGTCCGAGAACGAGCACCCACACGGCTTCCGGGTTGGCGTGTTGCTTACTGGTTCGCTCATGGCAGCGCGTCCGGCTTGATGACCAGGCGCGGCGGGCTCAGTGGCTCCAGTCCGTCGAGCTTGCACTTTCCCTTGCGTCGCCATTCGTGGGCAAGGTGCTCGAAGCGCTGGCCGAAATCCTCGCGGCCGGTGATGTAGTTCAGCCACTCGTGGACTTCCTGTTCGCATCGCTTGGCGTCGCATTCGATGACCGCGACCGCGGCTTGCCGCAAGTCATTGTCCAGCGCGCGAAGTTCTGCAAGATCCAACGGGAAGCGCTGGCCGTTGTACAGCGCAAGCAATACGCCGGTTGCGACGCGGGCGCCGGATGTGCCCATGTGCTGCTGGGTGACGTTCCACAACGCGACCAGCGCGGGGAGATTCATTGACGGGGTGCTCATGGTGGGAAACCTCCTGCGTTACTTGACCAGATAGAAACCGGTGTCGATGAGCCACGCGACCAGCGCCGGCGCGCTGACCATGTTGGCGACTTCCTGAACCTGCCCCGCCATTAGCGACGCATAGCCCCAAGCGTTCTCAATGCCGCAGCGCTGGCGGATCTGCCGGGCGTAGGTGACGAGTTCGCCGGCTTTGTTGACCAGCCGGACCTGCACGTATTCGGAGTCGTGCACGACTTCGCGGACGGCGTCGAAGTCGGCGACGTTGCCGATCGACACCAGCGGCGCCACCGGGGCGGGCGTGTCATCAATGGGGACCGACATGCGGACGGGGCGGCCCATGCGGTCGAAGCTGTTGAAGGTCTGGATTCTGATGTTGTTCATGGTCTGGGGACTCCTGTTCGTTGATCCGTTAACCGTCCACCGTCTCGCATACGTCGTCGATCTCATCGGCCGCGATCTTCATCGCGTGATCGAAGGCGAGGCGGGCATTCACGAAGCGGGCGAACTTCTTTTCGCTTTCCTCTTTCTCGCACATCTGCCAGTTGTAGACCGTGAAGAGGTCCGGGGCGGTCTGTTCGACCGTGATGATCTGGCACATCTCGGTCGGTCCAATCTGCAACTTTGAAATCAGCATCGCGGCACCCGTGTTGTTTGTTTCGACGGTGCCAATATAGCGTGACGCGCAGGTTTTGACATGACGCCGGTCACAGTTTCGCCGGCTTCTGGCGGGAACTGGCCGGTCCTGGAAGCCCGGGCGGGGCTGCTACAGCAGGGACCCTTGGGCGGGGATCGGTGGGGCTGCTGGGCCATCCTGGGCCGTTTCTGGGCGGTTTACGCCGTCCTGGGTGGGGAAATGTGGGGGACGGGCGCAAGGGGCGTGGAGCCACCGGTGGAGGGGCGCCGGGTCGTACTCGACCAGATAGGGGAACAGGCTGCGGGCGACCTCGCCGGGCTGGCCGCAAGCCTCACAGCTCACGGGGTCAACCTTGGACACGGGTCCCCGTGTCTGCGTAGAACTCGGGGTCGTAGATCGCGCCCAGCGGCACGACGGCGTTGTAGTACGTGAACAGTTGCCGGGCGAGTTCCCGCTTCGGGATCTGCTGGCCCTTTTCCACGCGCGACAAGTTGGTCGGGTCCGTGCCGACGGCGGCCGCTACGACCTCAAGGCTAAGGCCGCGGCTCTTTCTGGTCTGGGTTAGAAGTGATGGCATCGCGGGCGCATCTTCTCAAATCCTGCGCGCCGCGCAAGGGTGAGCACCCGAGGCTGTGACGTGCGTCGAGTTGACGTCTTTGCGGAAAGCTGCGCATGATGCAGGCACAACGACCACGGGAGCCACCGATGACCGGACACGAGAAAGCGCGGGCCCACACTCCGCGCGCTGATGTTGCGCGGCTGGAGAAGAACGACCAACGCTGGTCCATCTGGCTGGCGCCGGAAGCAACGGTCGTCGAACTGGCCCTGCTGCTGGGCGGCATCCCCTGCAAGCTGGAAGCGCACAACATGGGCGAGGGTGCGTTCGCCCTGATCCCAGTTGAACCGCACTCGCCTTGTCCGACGGCGGACCAGCTCGCGGCGCTGTTCGAGAGGGGGCTGGGAAAGCCATTGCCGTCATTGCGCCAAGTTGAAGACCCTGTCGACGCTCTGGTCCCGTAGCAACCGCAGAGGCAGGGCGGAGGTGAACCTTGGCATGCGGTTAGGTTTGTCTCTCACGGGACAGCTTCTATAAACGGGAGAACAATTCGATGAGCACGTCCGAAGAAGCGGTCGACGTTGCGCCGGCGATTCTCACATTCACGGGACGGGTCGATGCTGGCCAGGACGCGGAGCTTTCGGCGATCGTGCTTTGCGTTCAAGTGCTGGAAGGCAAGGACCTCGGCGACGACCTGACGATGGAGGGGCGCCGGCGCATCGTCGATTACCTTGTGTCGCGCTACCGAGCATTGGAAGGGACATGAGCAAGCCGACGGCGGCGGACTGGCAACGGCTGGCCAATCTGAAAAAGAACAACGCGCGGAAGGTGGCCGAGCTGCGCGCGCTCCGACTGGGAGACGGGAAGCGCGGGGACGCCCTGCGCTTGCAGAAGTCGATCGCCGAAGCGGCACGGCTGGAAAAAGAACTCAACAAACGGGATAGGAAAACATGACAGACGAACGCCAACGGCGCACCTTCATCATTCACCCGGAATACTTTGTCTGGCCAATTTTGCTGGCGCTGGCGTGGTGGTTTCTGTGGTGGATGTTTGTGGTCCCACCAGATTCAACTCGGGCGATTCTGTGCCCCAAGCACGAACGGCGGGCCGAAACCTACCGCACGCTGGCCGATATCAGACCCTTGAAGGACTACGAGTTGAAGGGGTGGGCGGCGAGCGACGAGTACGTGAAGCGGTGGTGCCAGTGAAAAAGGTTTCACGTGGAACAGGCCCAGCGGTCCGCCCCATCCTGTTCCGGGCGCCGATGCGTGCGGCCATTGCGGCGGGCGACAAGACCGAAACCCGGCGCATCGTGGACGCGAGGAACAGCACGGTGCACCCGGGCACGTTCGCAGGCGTCAACCTGGAGAGCGGCCGCGCGCGCCGATTGAGCACCCCGGAAGTGCGGGCGCGTTGTTCGTTCGAATCCGGGCGCGTAAGGGTCGTGACCGTGGCGCCAATCGTGCGGGCTGGCGATCTGTTCTGGACGAAGGCGAACCGGTTCACCAGCCGGGCGAAGTCCGAAGAAACGCTCGAGGTCCTGACGGTGGACGTTGCGCGCATCCAGGACATGACCGACGCGCAGGCGCAGGCCGAGGGGATCGCGCACTACAACCCGAAGCGCCGCGGACCCGTCCCAGCTTCGCACCGACTGAAGTTCGCCGCCCTGTGGGATGAGATCAACGGCGCCGGCGCATGGGCGCGCAACGACTGGGTGTGGATCTATCGGTTCCGACCCTTGCGCGAGAACATAGAGGCGATGCTGGCGCGCTGGGAGTCGAAGCCGTGACGCCTTTTCCATGCTTCAGCAGCGCGCACCCCAACGGCTTACCGGAGGTCCTGTGTGAAATGCCCCGCTGCCACGCGCCGGCGACGTCGCTGGTATGGATGCGGCTGGCGCAGGACTTTAGCCGCGACGTTCACCTTCGCCTTTGCGTTACTTGCACGATTTCTGCCCGTGCGAACGCTGCGTCGGTTCTGGCGCTGGCGACGGCGCGGGATGCGGATCGTTCCGCATGGCTTGCTGATCGACACGCGGGGACTGCGGCCAGATCCCGCGGCGGCCGCCCAGCTAGAACGAAGGCAGCAGTCGCTGACGTACTCACCTACAAACGGTTTTCATCGTGACAACGTCCAGCAGCGCAAGGGGTAGAGCATGAAGAAAGTCGTCAACGTCCTGTCCGTCCTGGTCGTGCTGCCCATCTGGTACTACCTGGTCTGGTGGCTTCTGAAGAGGGCCGACGCCGGCGAGCTGCAGATGTTCCTTTTCTGGGTCTACGTGCCCGTGGGCTTGCTGTGCTCAGTCACCACCCGCCTTGTCGAGAAGGACTAATGAAAGGGTTCTGCACATCGAAGCGGCCGCTGCGCTTCTGGCAATACCAGCCGACGGCCGAGGCGCTTCCCATGTGGGTCGCGATCCATTGCAACATCAACGAAGGGGCGACCGTGTCGAAGGCGCCGAATATTACCGTCCATGTCCCGGGCGAAGAGTGGACGCTGGACCCGGGCGACTTCGTTGTCGAGCACGCCAACGGCACGCCGTTCGTGTTGAGCGAGGGCGAGTTCGCGCAGATGTTCGACATGTGCGCCGAACAGACGCGTGGCACGTGAGCTTCCCCAAGCACTTAATCGTCACCGCATGGGCGCCCGAGATCGAGGGATGCGGCGCCGAACTGGAGATCAAATGGCAAGTGATCCAAACAACGAAGCGGGGCCGGACGCACCGCACCCTCGTGACGATGAAGGTGGACCGGTTCGTGGTCCGGCAACTGATGGAGCAAGTGGCACGGATGCAGGACAGGGACCGCGAGCGATTGGCGACGGAAGCTGGGAGACTACATTCGGAGATCCAGCCCCTAACCCGCCCCGCAGGTTCTGGGACCGGCTGATTCGGCCGACGCTCTGGCGAAAAGGTCGAGTACTCCGCGGCCGGGTGAACCGCGTGAGCCGCATCGCATCCGGCGAAACGTCGGTGGTCGTGCGCTTCGGGATGGATGAACCCGACGCGAACAAGCTGCTGCCTGGGACCATGATCGAAGTCGTGGAACTGCGCGGCGGCATCCCGCCGAAGGACGCGAAGCCGTGAAGTACGCGTGGCAACACTGGCTGGTGGTCGCGTTGATGCTGGGCGTCGCGATCTTCACGCCGCTGACATGGTGGACGTGCTTGGCCACCTTCATGGCGGGGATCTTCACGGAGCGGGCCGTCCGCACGTGGTTACTGAGGCGCCGAGCTGAGGCGCGCGTCAAATGATCCTCGAGCTACCAACGAAGAAGCCGGACGACCCAGAGGCGTTGCCCATTGGTGCTGTCGTCGATTTGCTTCGAGAAATGCCGGGCGGATCCCGCGTGCACTTGGACAAGGGTTGGAAGGTCATCGGCTATACCGAGTCTGGCAAGGGAAGGTGGTCAGGCTACGAGCTGGAGGCCGCTGACGGCCGCCGCACGGTGGCTTCGAAGTTCGAAGCCTTCGACCAACAACAACCGGGACAACAGTGCATGCAGCTCGACGGCGAGAACCTTTTCGACGGCGAATCCGACGTGGAACACGGGACGCCGATTTGTGGCAACGATGCGGAATGGACCAAGTGGCTGGCGTGGGTCCTGTCGCGTCCTGAATCGGTGCGCCAGCTTTGCGCGGAGTTCCCCATGTACACGCGCCTTGTCGTAGACGGGCAGGTCCGCTTCGTCATCGGTTATCACGAGGACGGGCAGGTCGTGGTGTCTGAGCATTGCCCGCGCTGCTATCCCCTGGAAATTACGCGCGAGAGCGCAACGCGAATCGCAGCCGCAGATGCGCGGACGATGATCGCGAGGACCGTGAACTAATGGCCGAGAACAGCCCGATCGAGTGGACCGACCACACCTTCAACCCCTGGTGGGGATGCGCGAAGGTTTCCCCGGCGTGCGACTTCTGCTACGCCGAACGGGACGCCAAGCGCTACCAGCCGGGGATCAACTACTGGGGCGTAGATGCGCCGCGCCGTGAGTTCCTGGACGCACACTGGAACGCGCCGCTGCGCTGGAACCGGGCGGCGGCGGAAAGACAGAAGCCGGCGCGCGTGTTCTGTGCGAGCATGGCCGACGTGTTCGACAAGAACGCACCCCCGGGCGCGCGTGAGCGGCTTTGGGAGCTGATCCGCCAGACGCCCTACCTTCGGTGGCTGTTGCTGACGAAGCGCATCGGCAACGCCCCCTCGATGCTTCCGCCCGACTGGGACCGGGGCTATCCGAACGTGTGGGTGGGGATCAGCGTCGTCACGCAAAAGGAAGTCGATCGCGACGTTCCGAAGCTGCTGGACCTGCCGGCCTACGTGCGCTTCCTATCGTGCGAACCGTTGCTCGAGGCGGTGGACCTCTACCGCGGCGGGTTCAGCTTCCTGTCGGGCGGCCGCTACTATGCGCAAGTGAACTGGGTGATCGCGGGCGGGGAGAGCGGGCCCAGCGCGCGGCCCATGTCGGTGAAGTGGGTGCGGCAGATCCGCGACCAGTGCAGCAACCAGGGTGTGCCGTTCCTGTTCAAGCAGTGGGGCGAGTGGGTCCCGCCTGACCAGGTCCCCGAGTCGTCCTGGTCCGCCCACCACGATTACGTCGAGGGCGAGTACATGATGCGGCCGGGCAAAAAGAAAGCCGGGCGCATGCTCGACGGGCGAACCTGGGACGGCGTGCCCGACACTGCGACGGGCGAGGCCCTGATGGCGTCGCGGGCGCTGAAGGATTCGCAGCAGCGCGCAGAGTTCTAAGGGGTGAACCCTCACGTAAATATCATGGATTCCCTGGCACTATTAGGGCTCTCCCCTATATGGCTGCGCAAGGAACCGAGTCGTGGGGCGCATGCTGTTCTACCGCGACATGATCCAGCGCATCGCGCACACGGACGGCGTCCCTCCCGAGATTCGCGACCGGCTGCTGGTGATCGCCGCACGCAGCAAGGAGGGCTGCACAACCGAGGACGCTCAATGCGTGGCCTATCTGCTGTACCGCATGCTGTTGCCGCCGCCGTTTTTGCATTAGGGCTGCTGCTGCCGGCGTCCGGTGCTGAGAACAACCCGACCCTGCGGGAGTACGTCGACGCGAGGTTCGAGGCGCAGGAAAAGGCCGTCGAAGCGGCGCTGGCGGCGGTCAAGGAACAGGGCGCATCGGCGCAGGCGGCCGCCGATCGCGCGGTGCTAAAAGCCGAGACGGCGACCGAGAAGCGGTTCGAGGGCGTGAACGAGTTCCGGCAAGCGCTGGCCGACAACACGCGCACCCTCATGCCGCGCGCCGAAGCCGAGCAACAGTTAGGCGCCATAACGAAGAAGGTCGAGGACCTGACCAAGCGCATGGACGCACGGGACGAGCAATCGCGCGGGCTGTCGCAGGGCTGGACGATGTTGGTGGCGCTGGTGCTGGTGATCGCGACCGTCATCGGTGCGGTCGTGGCGGTACGGAAGCGCAACCCATGAAGGCGGCACTCTATCCCGGAACCTGCATAAGCGCGTGCGGGCGCTACCGGTACACCCTGGAGCGCAAGTGGACCGAGTCGCCACGCTACGTACTGTGGCTCATGCTCAACCCGAGCACGGCGGACGCGACCAGGAACGACGCGACGATTCGCCGCTGCATGAGGTACGCCGAGGACTGGGGCTTCGGCGGCATCCTGGTCGGCAACCTCTACGCGTACCGGGCGACGCAACCCGCCGATCTGTTCACCGCTGAGAACCCGATCGGGCCCGAGAACGACGCTGCGATACTGGAAATGGTCACACGGTCGCAGATGATCGTGTGCGCATGGGGCCAGCGTGGACCAGATCCGAGCCGGCGTTGGAACGTCCTGCGTAACCTGGGCGTCCCAAACTATCGACAGGTACGGGCGTTGAAGGTCAACGACAATGGCGAGCCAGGACACCCCTTACGTTTACGAGTGGGAGCACGGCCGATCGAGTGGGATCCGGTCGGGCGGGCAGCGCGCGAGAACGGCCACGGTGCGTGAGACTCCCGGCTACGAGATCAGCAGCGCCAAGCACAATCACATCTGCAGCGGATGCAAGGCGACCGTACTGCTGGGCCAGGTCAAGAACGCATCGGGCACGCTGAAATGGCGAAACTTCGAGTCCAAGCCGGTCGAACGCGGTCCCCATAACTACTATCGCCGGCACTTCTGCCCCAAGGTGAACGGCTGAAACTTGCGCGGCGTGCAGGTTTGTTGCATCCTTTCCCGCAATGAGCCACGCCGCCATGAAGCCCCGACTCGAAACCGTGACGCCCTACTTCGTCGCGCGCATGCAGCGCGAGCGATACCGTGCGTGGCGTTCTCAGGTCGAACAGTTCGCGGTGTCGGTGGGCTTGCGTCCGCTGCTGGCCCACCTGGGTGACGACGTGTGGGAGGAATACTTCGCCGCGAACGAAGACGCGATCGGCGCCGTCGTGGGAGAATTGCAGCGGATCGACTGACCAAAGAGGGAAGGCCATGCTGGAGAATGTGGACGAGTTTGAAGTTAGCGACCTCGGCGACGCTGCGCAGGAAACCAAGCAGGTATCGCCCATCATTCCGTTCTACGCGGATTCGACTTACGGGTTCGGCATCAGGCCGAACGGCTGAACCGCGAAGACGGTGGTTCCAGGCCATACGCAAGGCCCGGCCCGCATGCCAGCAATGGGGAGCGGCCACCGACACGGGACCAACGTTAGGATGCGCGAACGGTAGCGGTGCCGTTCGCGTGTTCAGCCCCCTGCACCGTGGCGACGGTCGGGGGACCCCGCAAGGGTTTTGATTACTAGGCGGCATGCCGGCGCATCCTCCGACCGGCTGTAAGTCCGCAAACACTGAGACGGGCCCGTCGCGATCGGCCGTTATTCGAGCCGGCGCTTGCCGAGGATCTAGGGTGACGGGCGAGTGGACACCATGCCGCAGCCGACTGGCCGTTAGTCCGAGCAGACGGGCGAGGCCATCTAAGTTCCGGTATTCCCGGTCGGGCGGGGGGTTCTGCCGAAGCCCCCCGCCCGGGAACAAGCTACCCGGCGCGGCCGGCTTCCGATTCGGCGCGGATGCGCGCTTCAACGTCGGCGAAGTCTTCGTCCGTGGCGTCGCGATCCTTCAGCTTCGCGGCGACTTCGGCCATGTGGGCGTCCACGTTGCGGCCGGCTTCGATGCCGTCGGCAAGCAAGAACAGCGAACCGGACGCTTTGGGCTGGCCCTGCAATTCGAGCGCGAGAGCCGAGCCACGGATAGCGATTGCGATAAGGTCGAGGGGGGTCACGTCTTACTCCTTGCCGCTTTCACGGCGGCTGCAAACTCAGTGAGGGCGCGCACCGCATCGTTGACGGCTGTCTGCAATTCGGTGGCGGTCTTCGCATTCTGGGTGGCTTCGTAGAGGCTGGCCACCTTCCGAATGCTGGGGCGTGGGGGCGTGGCTTCGTCGTCCCCGAGGAACACGGGCGTCGCCTTCAGCTCCGCGGCTTGCAGTGCTTCCTTCACATCCGCGGGCGTGGCCGGGTTTGTCACGATCCCTTTCCATTCCTTCAAGATCGCGAAGTACTGCTCGAGGGCGACGTATGCCTTGTCGGGCAGGGTGTCCGCTTCGCGGTACGCCGCACGCGTGCCAGTGCATCCCGAGACGGTGACGACGACGACGCTGAACGATGCAGCAAGTAACAGGGCGCCGAGCAATTGGGGCAGCACGAAGCCGCGCACCGAGTTTGGGTTGGGGATTTCGCCTTTGCGGATGAGGTCCGCTTCCTTCGTGGCCGCCGTGTTCGACATGTTGGGCGCCGGCTTGAAGATGCGCGTAATGATCGTCCACACGGCGGTTGCGGCCGCGATGCCGGCGAAGATGGAGCCGACCGTGGCGTCCCAGTCTATGTCCGTTGATGTGATGCCGAAGAATGCCGTGCCAGCGATGAGCAACTGGACGATCTGCTGGCGAATGATCGCCGACTTGTACCAGGGGAGATTTTCCACGATGAGCCTCCAAGGGTTGAGGGCCACGCCGCTATAGCGTGGCGGTTTCGGCGATGAACTCGCCCAGCCGGTTGGCCCAGCCGTGCGCGTTCTCCGCTTGCAGTCGGTACCCGGCTTTCGCGGCTTCGGCGCGCACCGGATCCCGGGTAATCAGTTGGCCATAGAACACGCACCGCATCGCGAGGATGTGGGCATACACGGGCCGCACCGAAGCGATCGAGACGTCGGACTTCAAAGCCTGCAAGGTCTTGGGGCCGAAGTTGCCGTCGACGTCGATTTTCCAGCCGCGCATGGTTAGCGCTTTCTGGACGAATACCGTGGCGTTGTCCTGTCCATGCTGGACCGCACTGTCCACGACCAGGGCGCGCAGCGCGTCGTTTTCGATCTGGTCGTAGCCGGGACCGTCCACGTACTCTTCCAGGTAGATGGCGCGGGCCCTGGTTTCAGTAAGGCGCTGCAGGTCGGCGACGGTCGGGATGCCTTTCCATTGCCGTTTCTTGTGGAAGGCGCGAAGCGTGGCCAGCGTGATCCCGTACTTGGTTGGGCCGCCTCGGTCGGCCGGGTGATCGGTGAACGCTGAACCCTCGCGGCGGATAATTTCGTCGATGATCTGGCCGTCTGTTTTCATGTGGCCCCTGCCTGCTGTATCGTGCGTGCCGTGCAGGAATCTGCACGCGCTCAACCATAACACGGGGATCTCACATGACCGAAGCAACGGCGCGGGATGCCGCGAAAGAATCGATGGCGATTACCGCGGCGACGATGGGCCACGACTTTCTGGCGGCGCTGCTGACCGAGCTGCGGTCCATGCCCGGGCACTGGGCGACACTCAACGCCGAAAAACAGCAGGAGATCATCGGCAAGCTGAAAGAGAAGATCCAGGCGGGCATCGAAACGGCCGTGCGCATCATGCTGACGAGCGAGTTCCCAGCCGTGCAAGCCGACGTCGAGCACGTGAGCTTCAAGGGCGGCATCGTTGCCGGGCTGAAGATCCCGAAGGACGCCCCGTATCGGCACCAGCTCGCGGACGCGCAGGGCATGAAGGTGCTGGTGGTCATCAGCGACCCCCAACGCTGGATGAACCGCATGGACGAAATCAAGGCGCGCGGCGATCAGATCGACCTGTTCGACGCCGACTACGACCCGGCCAGGGACCAGCCAGGCTACAGGCGGGACAAGGACCCGATCGCACCGGCCGGGCCAACCTGGGAAGACCTGAAGAAGAGCCTGAAGGGTGAGACGAAACCCCCGCAAAGTGAAACGACGGCTGCAGGTCCAGACACGCCGACGCCCCCTCCCGAGCTGCCTACCGAGTACAAAGCCGAAGCCGCGGCCCCGATTGATCGCCGGGATGCCGAGGGCAACTGGGCGCCGGTGAAGCTCAAGCAGATCGCGCGCGGGGATGTGATCCGCATCCCCGGGTTCGATGCGGCGTTCGTTGCTACGACTCCATCCCTCAAGGGAAAGGACGGGTATACGGTCCAGGTCGAACCCGAGCCGGCGCTGGTTTTCGGCAGCGCACTGACGGGCGACCAGGAAAAGCGCGCGGCCGCCGTCGGGCTGCAAGAGCTGCTGTCCAACGTGGGCGTGGTGTTGTCGCTGGGCGCGATCGAAGCCTTCAGCCCCGAACAGCTTGCCGCCACGTCCACCTGGGTCCAGGCGTATGCAGTGGACCGCGAGGCGTGCAAAATCGCCCGGCCGCTGTGGCTTCCGATTCCCGAACCCAAGGGGGACGCGTCATGAACCGGGTACTGTTGGCGTCGCTGTTGCTGGGCTGTGCGGTAGTAGCACAGGCCAATGTCCCCCCGGTCATCTCAGGCAAGCCGATCACCACGATCGAGCAGGGCGACGTTTACGCGTTCGTGCCAATCGTGGTCGATGCCGACGGGCCCAGCCGCAAGTTCGTGATCAAGAACCGGCCGTCGTGGCTCAAGTTCTCGTATCAGACGGGCGGCCTATGGGGCACCGCGCCGGCGCCGGGTGTCTTCAAGGACATCCAAATCTTCGTGGACGACGGACCCAACACGGCGCGGTCCCTGCCGAAGTTCACCATCACGGTCACCAAGCCGGTGAACCCTCCCCCGGTCATCGCTGGCCAGCCTGTCACGCAACTGACGGCGACGAGGCCCTGGAGCTTCGAACCAACGGCCAGCGACCCGCGATCCGAACCGCTTACGTTCACGATCGCGAACAAGCCGAGCTGGGCATTCTTCGACACGGCCACGGGCAAGCTATCGGGCACACCAAGCGCCGGCGCGGTGGGCGTCTACTCCAACATCGTGGTGGCCGTTACTGATGGGACCACGTCGGTGGCGTTGCCGATGTTCGCGCTCACGGTGCAAGCGTTGCCGGTCGAGGCCGTCACCCTGTCGTGGACGCCACCGACTCGCAACGTGGATGGGTCCGCGCTCACGAACCTCGCGGGCTATCGGATCTACTACGGGCCCAGCGCGACAGCGCTTTCCGTGGTGATCGAGATCAAGAACGCGTCGGTCAGTGCTTACGTGTTGGAGAACCTGACGCCGGGCAAATGGTTCTTCGCCGTCACGGCGTTCAACGCCAACGGGTCGGAGAGCGTGCAATCCAACATCGCCAGCAAGACCACGGGGTAGGGGTTGAGTGGTGCGCCGTTCGCGCCCTGGGTCGTGCCGGTGGCCATAGCGGTGGGCACCGTCATCGTCGTGCCGGCACTTGTAGCGGCGGGCAAGCATTGGTTGAGCATGTGGCGGGCGTGGCGACACTCCCGGCTGTCGAAACTCTTCATCACCAGGACGGAGGTCGAGATGCAGTTCGCAACGCTGGCCAAGACCCAAGACACGCAGCACACGCAGAACCATGCGCTGCTGGATCAGATCAGAGCGGACGGGCAACAGCGCGAGGTCCGGCTTGTCGGAATGCTGGAAGCGTTCCAGCAGCAGAACCGCGAGGACGCAAGGGAACAGCGCAAGCGCGTGGACGATGTGCTCCGCATGCTGGGAGATCGCAGGCGATGAACGATTGCGGCCCTTTGGGAACAATTGACCTCGCGAACGTCACGGGCGCGCGCTTCGCCGATCGGCACGGCTTTTGGGCCAAGCGTGAAGAGGACGTGGCCGCCGTCTTGCTGTATGTGGGCGAATCCGTCTCGCTCGAGCTGACCTATGTCCAGTTCCTGTCGCTACCCGAAGAGCAGCAGGAATTCATCCGCAACGCTGGCACGTCCGTGAAGGTGAACCTGTGATAGTGATCGGGCTGGACCCTGGAACGACGACGGGCTTGGCAGTGTGGGACACGATCGAGCGCAAGCTGCGCGTGGTGAAGTCGTGCGGCATCGTTACGGCGATGGACGACGTGGCCATGTGGCGCGACCACGGCGATCGATCGGCACTGGTGATCTTCGAGGACGCGCGCACGTTACGGGTTACTGGTGGCCGCATGGAGGAAGAGCAGAAGAAGTACGGCGCAGCAGTGCGCGAGGGAGTCGGGAGCATCAAGAGGGATTGCGCGATCTGGGAAGAATTCCTCGAGGTGCTTGGCCTGCCATACCAATGCAAGAAATGGACGCGCGGCACGACGAAGTGGGACGCGGACTACTTCAAGCGCATCACTGGCTGGGAGGCAAAGACCAACAGCCACGCGCGCGATGCTGCGGTGATAGTGTTCGGACTGAACCAGCCGATCTGTGCGGGGATAGTTCGAGCATGGGAAGAAGACCAACAACGCAAGAAGAGGTCGACCGGCAAATCCTCAGCAGCGCAATCGACGTCTGCATCTGCAACCTTGCGACCCTTTCGGACTGCCGGCGCAGGGTGAAGGATGTGGGGTTGGCTGCACGTCTTCAGTTCCTAGAGATTGAGCTGCGAGAGGTGGGCGAGGCCCTTGCCCAGTATGCCCAAGCGTCCACCGGTACATCGCCCAGCGGGTAGCAGGAGAGCACGCGCCCAACGCTTGCGCGTGTACGCACGTACACCAACACGTCGAGCACACCAGCACCTGTACGACTGGGCTTGGCGTAAGTACAGCAAGCGCAGGCTGGCCGAGCATCCAGCGTGTGCGCAATGCATGCGTGAGGGTAGGACACGGCGCGCGGTAGTGACCGACCACATCAAGGACCACGACGGCGACCCCGTTCTGTTCCGTGATCCCGATAACCACCAATCGCTATGCAAGATATGCCACGACCAGAAGACCAGGCGCGAGCATGTGCCCGACCTCTAGCGCGAAACCTGCGCGGCGTGCATGATCTGTAACGCTCAACGATGACAACGAACGGGGTGAACCATGCGAGCCAAGCTACGGGTGCGATGCCTGAGCGTCGAAGCGCGCGGCGACGATGCGTTGCTGCGGTCAATAGTGACGCACGTCCTGGGGGCTCCTGCGAGGCCAGGGGGCGGGGGTAGGGGGCGGGTGAAAAGTCAGCGCGAAAGGGTCCCGCGAG
>Ga0247800_1000010_pt1 | contig 34606 bp, 55 predicted proteins | sample UWRJS092311B6_FD_179924 | JGI IMG/M metagenome (GOLD analysis project Ga0247800, IMG submission 179924) | Soil microbial communities from Arlington Agricultural Research Station in Wisconsin, United States - UWRJ-S092-311B-6 | ecosystem: Environmental > Terrestrial > Soil > Agricultural land...
TGACAAAAACAGTAACAGTGCCTAAACACATACCGATAGCACCCTTTTGGAATGAGACAGTTCAGTTTATGTGGGGCAAAGCTCCAGGTCCTCAATGGCCTCGTCATTTCTATGGACCACGAGCATGATGTGTGAAACAAGTTGCGCTATCTGGGTTGCGATTATATTGATGATGCCAGTTTGGCTTCCGCTTGTTTTAGTGATAGGAATATTTGTTGTGCTTGTGCCTATAGTAGTTCCGATCGGTATCGTTATGTGTATATGGCAATATTACAAGGAAAGATAGTGAATTATGACTAAAACTAACTATATCCCTCGACCTCCAAAGCCTTGGATACATGCCCGTCCCTATCCTTGGTGGCCACAACAAAAGCAAACTATGTACATAAGTTGCTCATTAGTAATGAGATGCGGAGGAATTTAGATGCTATGATAATGGCTACCCTTTCCTCGATTGGATTCTTTCTCTTTGCCGTGGCGTGTATATGGCTTTTATGGTATAACGCTAATAACAAGGAGTTGTAAATCTATGGGACCTCTTAGCAGCTCAAGTGAGCAAGAAGATTTTCTCTTCAAAAGCGCAGAAGAAAACCCTTACTACAAAGACTTTGTAGCAAAGCTCATTGACCAAGAAGAGGAAGAAAGCTCCAGCATTTCTGAAGACCCTGATTTTGTTCCTTATTATCAGTTTTGGAATATGCCTATACAGAAGTTAGAAGAAAAGGATAAATGACATAAGGAGGAGTATATGACACCTGTAGCACAAGTAGAAGGTCATAGCTCGGTAGAACTGAACGACAGCTGTAATTGTACTGAATGCTGTCCACGAGTCTGTTGCTGGCCTCGCAAAGCCAAGAAGGTAGATCCTCGTAAGCCACACCGAACGAAAATGCAACCTCACCTAGAAAAGATAGTGCATGACGAGCTCAAAATGACTGATACAGGGATCAAAGTACATACAAGTTCAACGCCTGTACTCACCAAGTCAGGCCACTTCGAAGTAGATCTCAAGATCCCTCAAAAACATATGTATGAAAGTACGGAGGAAAATAAATGAACTTTTTTGATTATGTAGGAGTAGTATTAGCGAGCTTCATGGGAAGCGTGCTATCGATCTTTTTTTGGATGTGGATGGAGAAAGAAGCCATTATGAAAGATAAGGAGTAATTATGACTATCACAGTGACTGTCAAGATGACACCCCCTCCTAATAGAGGATATGTGGGTTGGACATTTCCTAATCAATTTGGTGGACCTATGCGAATCCCTTACCCCAATAGGACTAACTGATGGAACTAGTTATAGGTTTTGGACTTGGCGCCCTTTCTTACTATGGCATGATCAAGTTTAAAGAATATTGGAATGGACTTACGCAATAATGGCAAAAAGGGAACGGCTTGAAGATCTTGGAAGACTACATGAGCTTCTCAAGGAATTAAAAGACAGAGAAATATTCGATTACACCGATTCCAAGCATGGATATGAGGAATGGGTGAAGTTTAATCATGATAAAGAAGAATATGGAGATCCTAAGGGTCTTTTTGGCATTTTTAGTGCGCTCCGAGGAATTTATTCTCAAATAGAAGAATGTTATTACATTACTTGTGGGGATTATGAAGAATGAATACAAACTATGCCCAATATCAGTCCCTGGCAGAGCATCCAGATTATGCCAGGTCTCTTGTAGAGGCTTTTGACGCTCAATCGCAAACGCCTGAGGTTGCTGAATGCATGGAGCAGATAGTCACCGAAGTGATTACAGATAACGACAGCATCGAAGCTATAAGAGATAGGATATTTAAACCTGTAGTTGTGACATCAAAAGAAGTATGTACCGAACAAATTATTACTGAGCTTTTTACCGATCTAAAGACTCCAGCAAAAGGAAAGGAAAAAAGCGGTGAGAAATAAGTCTTTGTTAATTATTGGCATATGCGTAGGGCTGGCTTCTTGCGCCAAAAGAGAGTGCGTATTCCTCGAAGGGACTATCACGGCTATTTCGCCTAAGAAGCATCATGAAAAAGATGCAGGCACTGTATATGTACGCCATCCTAAAGATAAACATGATGACACAAACCCTGCTAGTAGGTATAAAAATCAACGACAATATCCCCAAAGGGGCATGAAAGAGGACAGATCAAATGGATGCTAAAATCAAAAAAGCAAAGCAACACATTGAGAAAGTAGAAAAGAAAGAATTCAAGGGCCTTCTTAAAGAAGACAAGAAGTTGGACATTCAGCGAGATAAACTCAAGAAGAAAGTCAAGATGAAGAAGGGATGCTAGATTGGATTTCAGTAAATGATGATCTGCCAAAAGATTCATCACGTCTTTGGATAGCTTACAAGAATGATCAAGGTGATGTATGGTACACTTGTGGTATTTATACAGGCTATGGTACGCCATTTGGCAACTGGATAGATGAAGTCGGTAAACGCAAGGCGTTAAATCCTCCAAAGGCTACTGTAACGCACTGGATAAAGCTTCCCCATTTACCAGAGACTTAACATTTGGATAGCTTACAAGACTGATCCCTATCAAAAAATTAACTGAAAAGCTTCAAAAAATTCCATAAATCGCCTACCTGATACAATGCGCCTACCAAGAAAGCGGTTCTTGGTAGTTAGTTTATAATACATAATAATTTAATAGGTGGTTTATGTGTGATGAATATCATAAAATGAGATGCTGTTTACAAGGTCCGCAAGGCCCTGCAGGTCTACAAGGCCCTCAAGGTATACAGGGTGTTCCAGGTGCTCAAGGCATTCCTGGTCCCTCTGGTGCTCAAGGCCCTCAAGGCATGCAAGGTGAACCTGGTAAAGATTGTGATTGCTCCGGTTCAAGCGCATTCTTACCATTTGCTAATCTATTCGCTTCTGTACCAGAAGTAATAGGTCCGTCAGGATCAGCAACAGACAAAGTTTTGTTTGATAAACAAAATGAAGTATCTGCTGGTGATTTTGATTTGACACAAGCAAATATATCAGGTGGTGTGCAATTTTTGAAACACGGCATCTACCGTATTTCTTGGCTTCTGCAAGCAAGAATAGTGCCCCCTGTTCCTGAACCAGTTCCTTCATGGAGCTTTGGTTTGTGGATGAATGGTGTATTAGTTCCAGGCAGCATCTACTCAGGGTATACACAAGCCCCAGGTGATGATGCATGTCATAGTACAGGTGATGTGATTATAGAAGTTCAAGCGAACGATGTCTTAAAATTAAGAAATACTTCGGTGAGCGCTGTAAACCTTAATCCTGCTGTGACAGGTTCAATATTCCCGATTACAATAGCAAGTCTGAACATAGTTTGTGTTCGTGCACTTGCCTAATCTTTAACAAAATGGGCTATGAAATATAGCCCGTTTACATCTTCGTTAACATTATCGTACTACGTATTTCCATCCTATGATACACTGAAATTTTACATAGGTGAAGTATGGCAAGCCCCATGTCAAATTATTCTGACGATGCGCGTCAATTCCTCAAAGAGTATAAATCAAAGTCAAAATCTCAATCCCTTGAAGATCATCAGGATATCATAAAAGAGTTCGGAGAGAACTATGAGAGGGCATATCAGCAGCTAAACACGTACTACGCTGAAGCCTACAGGGACTTGAGTTACAGTTTGGGTAATCAATGGTCACTTGAGGAAATTAGCTACCTCAATAACCAAAGGCGCTCGTCCTTCACCTACAATATGTGTAGAAGGCTTATTAACCTCATAGAAGGCGTTCAGAGGGATGGTAGGCTCGCTACAAAGGTCAGTGCAATAGAAGACTCATCAGAGCAAACTGCTGAGCTGATGACGGATGTAATGCAATACATAATGACTTCAGGAATGGGCTATGAAAAGATTTCACAGGCGTTTCGTGATAGTTTGGTTACAGGTATATCGTGGATCTGTCCTTACCTGGACTATAGGGGAGACCCTGTCAATGGTGATGTTAAATTCAATGTCACGAACTGGAATGACAGCATCTGGGATCCTTTTTTCTTTGAAAAGGATATGTCGGATTGTTCGTTCTGGGCAAGACGAAAGTATTTGGACAGGTCTACAGTAATTTCGCTGTTGCCTGATCAGGAAGATCGCATCAATGCCCTTCCGTATGGAAATAGAGACGATAAATTCACTTACATGAGCTTCGCTCGAAACTGGGGTATGCAGAAACTGCTGAACTACACTGAGTACTGGAGACGTAAGTGGGAGGTAAGAGATGTTCTTGTCGACATGGAGTCTGGAGAGACTGCAGAGTGGAAAGGACCTAAAAACAGACTTGAATTCATTCAAGCTTTACATCCTAATCTCAAAATTATTCGTAAGCCTGTTAGGACTGTTGAGCTGGGCATTATCGTAGAAGGTGAGTTATTGTATTATGGAAAAGATCCTTGGGGGCTTGATGATTATCCTTGCGTGCCTATTTTTGGCGGTGACTATTCGCCTACTTATGATTTGTACACATGGAAGTTACAGGGCGTCGTCCGCTACATACGCGATCCTCAAACTGAGCTCAATAAACGCATTTCTCGCCATGTTGATCTACTGGATTCTCAGCTTAATTCAGGGTGGATAGCAAAAACAGGCGCAGTAACCAATACATCTTCTCTCTTCAAGTCGGGCAATGGGCAGGTGGTGTTCATTCGCCCCGATGCGAATATGGAAGATGTACAACGTATTATGCCTCCAGATATCCCACAAGGGCAGATGATGCTTACGGAGATGTTTAATGAAATCATACCAAATATACTGGGCATTAATCCCGAGATGCTTGGTATGCCGGAGAACGAAAAAGTCGAAACCGCGGCCATACTTGCTAAGATGCGCCAATCAGCAGGTCTTGTATCACTCCGGGGAGTGTTTGACAACCTTGCTGAAAGTCAGAAGATTCTTGGCCAAAAAGTTATGAAGATGATGCAGGCTAATTACTCTCCTGAGAAAGTTAACCTCATAACTAAGAAAGAAGTAACCCCAGAGTTCTACTCCAAATCTTTCTCAAGGTACGATGTAGTTGTAGAAGAAGGCTTACTAACCAATACTCAGAAGCAAACAGAATTCATGCAGCTCACAACGCTTAAGCAAATGGGCATGCCTATACCTGATAGTCTTATCATCCAGAAATCCAGCCTACACTGTCGTTCAGAGCTCAATGAGATTCTTGATGCACAAGCTAAACAGCAAGAAGAAACTATTGCGCGTCAGATGGCTATGGAAGATCAACAGATGCAGGTGACAACTGAAGGAATCTTAAGCAAGTCGCAAAGTGACCAAGCCCTTGCAGCTGAGAGACTTAACAAAATACACCTTGACGAGGCTATCTCAGCAGAGCGTATGCAACGTGCCGAAGAAGAATCAACAGCTCAGCTACTCAACATGGCTAAAGTACTTAAAGAACTTGAAGGCATTGATTTAACTCATATTCAAGCTAAAATAGATATGCTTAGAGGTCTTCACGACATTGAGCAGGGTCATCACCAACGTGAGATGGATCATCATGATATGAATTTGCGTCAACGTGAACTTGATATGAATTTGCGTCAACAATCTATGACTCAGCAGGCGGATCAGATGGCACCTCAGGGATAACTTTTGGTGGATCGAGAAGATTTTTCAATGCTTTGCCCAATGCTCTGCGAAATTGATTCATTTCACTATTTTCGCATTCCCCCCATTCATCAGGTGTAAATCCGCAGGAATCTGAGATAGGAACGTTAATATTCTTTTTCATACATCCTCCGGAGGCTCAAGCAACTCCGCCCAGTGTGTAATTATATGCGGTTCACAAAAATTATCACTAGCATATTGCCAAACATCGCCTAATATTAAATAAGCAATATTGACTTTATTACTAGGATGAGCCCAACGCCATGCAATCGCTTTTACTGGTCCGTTAAATTGTGAAAACACCAAATATCTTCCATATTTTTCAGGTAATCTATCGCTACACTTTATCCATTCAGTCATTATTCATCCTTTGGTATACCCCAATGTGTAACGTTATATAAAGGTAATTTCGCTTTAGAAGACCACCAATAAGAAGGCTCTTCATCAAAATAATGCATCATCTCTATTAACTTATCCTCACAATAGTAAGCTACTGTTTGATCACCATTCTCAAGCTTCACCCTGTAAATGCCCTGTTTACTCTCAGGTAGACGATTTTCAATCGCTATCCATTCTTTGACATCTTTGTGATGATTCTCTCCGTAGAAAAGGTCGAGGACTTGGAAACGCTTAAACATCACCAATCTCCATATCTAATAAGCCAGTAAATCACATAGAACCATGAGCAAAGCCCATGTATGATGGCCCATGCAATACTTTGCCAGGAGCTAAATGAGCATATGGCTGCGATGATTGATCCAGGTAAAATAGATATTCGTATTTTCATTCTTTCCTCTTAGGCAACTCAGGCAAAGGCATCCAATGTGTCCAGCCTTCAAATCTAAGTAATCCAGCTTTACTATTATAAGTCGGATCATAATCTTTGGGATCAAGCCAACTAAGTTCGACGTGTCTTGGCCCTGCAAGCAGGTAATAGTCAGACTCTTCAGGCCATCTCGTCTTAAAACTTATCCATCTCATGAATGGTACGCCATTCCCAGTATACCATCCTTTCCAAAGAAATCTTCCACGTAGGTGCATTCGTTGCTACAGCAGCCTTTAAGTAGGTGATCTTTCATCATTAAGATTACTTTACGTGCATTATTTGGAGTACACTCCGAAAATATCACATAATCATAATCATCACGACATATGTCATGTTCTCCAAGCCATTCATAAATATCATCGTCATCTGGTAGAAAGAATTCCAGTATCATATTCACCTATGTGTAAGATTTCCCCATCTTACACTGAAGTTCCTATTTAGGTCAATACCCATGTTTTGCTTTTTCTTGCCGTATAATGTTATTTAGTATTAACTGAAAGAATAAGTAATCTACAAACTATGAGGTAAATTATGCATTGTGCAACAGGATTTCCAAAGCCAGGGCAGCCTTCACAACCAAGCCAGAAACCGAAACCTGGCTCACCAAGAGGTAGATAATGAGCTTTGATTTTTATACACAAGGATACTATCCAGAAGAATCCTATTCACGACAGCTTGATTTACAAGTAGCTCGTGATGAGATGCCTTATGGCTATACTACCGAACCAGTACTTCGTGAATTTCATCCTTACAAAGCTCAAGAGAGCAATCTAAAGATGCCTATGGGTAGTGGTTATGGCAATGACGTTGGTACAGCTATGCCGCCTGTTCCTGGCATGGATCAGCTTGAGATGGATCATCCTAGGGAGCATATGCGTAAAGAGCGTCAGCCTAAAGGTATGAAGCTCCATCCTGAGTTTCCTATACGTAATGGACATAGATAATGGATGTAGTGACACCAGAGATGTTGTTATTGCACAGAATATTTTATCCAAACAAATCAGGATATAGAATGAAGAATGCACTTCCAGGAAAGCTAAATGACCAAAAGCCCAAGCCTCGTCTTGGCAATGATCCAAATTTACACGGTAAACATTCCGTGGACAATGCTGGGGGGGCTAATCCTCCTCCGCGTAATCCTTCAAAAAAGAAGAGGTAATTATGAAAGGTGGAAAACTCCACGGTAGAGGAATGATGGGTTCAGCCGAAAGAGATTCGGGTAAGAAAGTCTATGCTGGACAGCCTTACGACAATGAAGTCGACGAACCTAAGCATCAAAAGATTGATCATCGCCATATTTCAGCTACTGCTGATCTTGGAATGATGACTACATGTGCTGATTTCAAGCGTGAAGCTTCAGATCAGTCATGGGGACAGGCTGGTATGGATGGTTGCAACAGCGACAATAAAAAGATCCATTCACAGTTCTTCCATGCATATTCAGATGATACTGGATTTTAACAATGACTGAACAACTGGGACCTGTTAGAGATCAGATGGCGCTAGATTGCTGGGCTATGGCTCAACAAATAGCCGAGGATCGACGTAAAGATCCTAAGCCCTTCTACATTATATATTCTGCAAAAGTAGATCCTGCATTGGCTGGTGCTGATGCATGGGGAAAACGAGTTGCAGGTGGGATTAGACAGGCTTTCAAACTCTCTTACGACAGACCGCCCTTTGTTCTTGGAATGCTGGTATGGTTTGTTAACAACCCTATGGGAGTATTTCAGTTTGTTCCTGAGCTCTCAAGTCCGCCAGATGTTCCTATTGATCCTTCGCTGCTTTCGACAAAGTCTTACGACAAGTCGTATGCGTTGATGGACAAAGCAAAAGAGATGAACAAAGTAATGCCGCTTATAAGTTGACACAATGTTATGTCAAATTCAAGTTGACATAGATTTATGTCATTATAAGCATCATAGAAAACTTTTAACGGGCGTAATGCGAGTGTCGCCGACTCAAGGATACTATGACAATATACGATCAAGACTACATGGCAGAACTTGCCATGCAGCAAGAATACCAAAAACCGGGCGTAACAGATTCTGTCGCCGAGAATCAGGAAACAGCTGTTTCACAAGTAGAACCCGCGGAGTCAACTCCACAGGCTGAACAGTTCCTTGAGGAAGCAAAACCGGCCGTTGAGGCTGGGAATGACAAGGAATATAACTTCAGAGCTCTACGAGAGGAACTAGCGCAAATTAAAGAAGATCGGGATCGTCTAAGAGGCGATTTTGAAGATCTTCGCAGGCAACAAGTGCAACGTCAACCTGAGCCGTCTCGTAAGCGAGCTATTGATGAGATAAACTCTGATGATCTCGTCACAGGTGCACAATTCAAGCAGGCCATGGCAGAGCGTGAAGCTGAGTATCAACTCATGCTTGGAGAGCTTCAAGTCAAATCGCAGAACCCCGATTACGATGAGGTGACATCTAAGTATGGAGTCCCTCTAATTGAAAAAGAACCTGATCTAGCGCAAGGATTTTTAGCCTCTCAGAACAAAGCCGCGTATCTCTACAAGCTAGGGAAAATGGCTATGCTTGCTGAGCAAAGGCAACAAGTACCAGAACCTGTGATGCCTTCTCCGCAGCCATCAAAAGTGGCAGAACGCATTGTAGAAAACTCTAGAAAGCCTGGCACGCTATCCAACGCTGTTGGTGGTGCTGGCAACCTCTCTAAAGCAGACTACTATGCTACAATGTCGGACGCAGAATTTACAGCCATGGTACAAAAGAACCTTGACTCGATCTAACTAAAGAGTAGATCTCATGGCAATGACAACATTAACGCAACTTCCTCCAGAAGTGCGTACCTATTTCGATAGGATGTTGCTTACACTGGCAAGACCATATTTCATCTACGATCTTTTCGCTCAGAAGCGTCAAATTCCGCTTAATTCTGGTGATCAGATGGTATTTGCAAGATACGGTACTTTAAGTGCAGCAACTATCCCACTAACCGATGGACAAACTCCAGCCGGTTCACAACTTTCAAGAACAGACTTTAAAGCAGCTATTAGCTGGTATGGCGACTATGTAACTATATCAGACCAAGTTCAGTTTGTGGTGCAAGACCGCGTTCTAAACGAAGCTACAAAAGTTCTGTCACTGCAACTCGGTTTGACAATCGACACTCTCATACGCGATATGATGGTTTCGACTGCATCTACCATTGCTGCTACAGAAGGTATAAACGGTAATACACCTACTGAAATCACTGACGGTGATATTCAAACGGCTATCGTTGCTCTACGTCAAGGGAATGCTCGTCTAATGACGAACCCACTTCCTGGCGAGAACAAGTTTGGTACAGCGCCTGTACGTGCATCGTACTGGGGCTTTATGAGCGTGGATATGCAAAAAGACCTAGAAGCTGTATCAAGCTTCCTGTCTGCTGCTAACTACCCTAACCAATCCAATGCTCTAGAAGCTGAATGGGGTTCCACAAGGAATGTCAGATGGCTGCTGAACACCAATGGTTATAACACTGGTGGAGATGTTCCAATTTACTCAAGCTTTATCCTCGGTCAAGAGGCATATGGCGTAGTAAGACTTGGTGCTAAGGAAGCAGAATTTATCGTGAAGCCACTTGGCGCTAGCGGTACTGCTGACCCATTAAATCAACGTGGAACTGTTGGCTACAAGTATCCTTTCGCAACAAGGATCTTGAACGACAACTGGATCACACGTTTAATCTCGACACTGGCTTAAGGAGGGCATCATGGCTATTTATAAATATGGTACCTTCAATGTGCCGACTGCTAAGGCAGCCTTAAACTTAAATCTAGGGTTTGTGCCTAGTGAATTTCGCATGTGGAACCAAACAGTATTTAATACTGGTACTTTAACAGGTACTATTTCCGGATGGTGGAATGCAACAATGGGTGTTCAAGCTACTCCAATGAGTATGTTAGGCACCTGGACAGCTGGTGCTGAAGTTTGGAGCAGGTTAACTACGACTGGTATTCTTTCTTTCCAAAGTGATGATGCCAATCTGTTTACTCCTCAACAGGCTCCTTACACTACTATTGTTGGTAATAGACAATATATCCAAGAGTCTACAAACCTGGTAATTACCGGGTTGTCTAATGCTGCAAATGCTTCAGTAACAGCTACTCATAGCTTTACTTCAGCAGACGTTGGAGTAACAGTTGTTACATTCCATGGCGTATTGGGCATGACTCAGATCAATGGTCTGTCAGGCATAGTACAATCTGTGACTAGCACAACATCCTTTACTGTAAATATCAATTCAACAAACTTTGGTGTTTATAGCGCGGGTGTAGCTGGTGTAACAGGTGGTTTTGCAAACGTCATCACTGGCGCTCCTGCAAATACACTTTACAGCAATGTATCGTTGCCAACAGCACAAGCAAACCTAGGATTCATAGGTTTAACCATTGGTACTGGTATGTTCTCAGATGCATCAGTTACTGCTGGAGATCTGTATTCATACAGTGCTATCTTGCAGTCACCTGCAACTGGTCCGTAATAAAGGTCGCTGTACTTAAAACGTACAGAACCCCCGGGGTTTCGGCCCCGGGTCTACTTTTGAGGAATAGATGCCTAGAAACTTAGCTGGAGCAGGATTACCCGCAGGAAATGGTGGAGTAACATATCCAAGTCCTAATGAGTGGCCCACTACTGTTTATGCTGTAACCGGCATTACACAAAGTGGTAACCCTATCGTTACGGCTGCTAATCATGGCATTACGATATCTTCAACACAATCTACGCCGAGAGTCGATTTCTCTCAAGTTAGAGGCATGTATCAGATCAACGGCCAATCTGCTTTCGTTACATCAGTAATAGACGCAAGCAACTTCACCATTGCTCTAGATACAAGTAAATATTCACCCTATACGAGTGGGGGCTTTGTCAATATATTGGTAAGCCCAGCACCTATAGACCCATTAACAAACACTTTTGCATGAGGTAAAACATGGCAAGACCAAAAAGACTAAACGACATGGATAAGGAAACCATAGAAAAGAACTTCCTTGCTACAGAACCTGAAGGTATTCCAACAGAACAAAAAGTAGTGGTAGCTCAAGAAGTTCCACGTTATGAAGATGTTATCTTCATGAATAACAGAGATCCTGGTAGCACACTGTACTTTCACTATCGTACTAAGACTCACCCACTTAAGCACTACACTCTTGTGCATGGAATGCAATACAAGCTTCCTTCTGAGGTGATTAGACATCTAGAAGGACAAAATGCTTACGATCCATACTCTTGTCACTCAAGACTTTATGGTATAGGAACGAATCAAGAAGGTAATGCGTGTCCTGTGGTCAATGGCTACAAGCCATATTTTCAGTGTAGGACTGTACGTAAGTAATTATTTGAACCAATAGGGTTGATATGGTGACATGGGATCTTCCGACAATAATAGCAAAAGTACGTGCGTTAACAGCAACGCCCACGGACCAGCTTTCTAATCAGCAGATCACTGATTATATAAATACTTACTATAAATTTACGATGCCTTTTGAATTGAAGGAGCAGATAAACCTGCAACCGCTCAACTTCACTACAGTGGCAAACCAGGATGTTTATCCAACATTGGGTGGTTTCCAGACTGATGAACCCATGGCTTATGCTAATGGGTTTCCTTTAGTCTTTTATCAGGATAGAGATGTATTCTTTCAAGACTGGCCGCAGCAGTATACCCAAGATCAGGTAGCTACTTCTACTGGAACAGCTGGACCATACACCGGTACAACTCAGGCATCGCCAATCATACAAGGTTCTTATTTTATTACTGATGGTACACTTGTAGCTTTTGATAAGAGTGATGGAGTACTCTATCAAACTATCGCTGGTGTAGATTCCGCTGTAGGTACGATAAATTACGTTACAGGAGCGTTTACTGTGACTTTTAGTGCAGTTTCTGCAGCTGGAACCCTAATTTATGATAACTATCAAGCTTATCAGCCGGCAAGACCACAAGGTGTGCTATTCTATAATAACCACTTTACATTTAGGCCTATACCTGACCAAGTTTATCAGATTACTATGCAAGGTTTTATTACTCAGATAGAACTTGGCAATGCACCTAATGATGAGCCTTTGCAAACAGAATGGGGTCAATTGATCGCCTATGGTGCTTCGCTTGATATCTTCTCGGATAGAGGAGACTTAGGTGCTTACAACAATTTTTATCCAATATTTAAGCGTTATGAGAACGTTGCTTTAGGACGATTTGTGGAACAGTTCCAGAACGCCCAAAGCGTCCCAAGATTCTAGGAGAAACTTTATGGCAGATTATGATCCACTTATCCCACAAGCTAATGACCTAATTAGCCAATCACAAGCAGATATCCTGAACAACTTTGGAGAGTTGAATACTATATTCAATAATGACCATTATACTTGGGATTACTCTACTTCAGCCTATCGAGGATTGCATCGAAAGATAACATTTCCACTTGCTTTAGGGTCCGATCCGGCTCTTGCCGGAATGGCAGGATATTTATTCCTCAAAAATGATCCAAATGATGCTTCTGCAAGGCCTCAAGTATACTACAAAAATATTACAGAAACCTTGCAAGTAACCAACCGCTTTCATAGCGCTGTGAGCGATGGGTATATCCAGTTGCCTGGAGGCATTATATTGATGTGGGGAACTGCTGCAATACCTAACGCAGCGTCTGGACAAGTTAACGTTACGTTTCCAGTAATCGCAAATTATACGGGTGCTCCATCTGGATTTCCAAATAACGTATTTAACATTCAGATATCAATACAAGGCGCCTCTTCCAATAGTGGTATTACTTATATTATTGGTTCTGGAACACCACCAACTGCCGCAGGATTTCAATTTAGATTTAGCAATAATACGCAGAGTGCAACTTTATACTGGTTTGCAATAGGTAATTAATGAGCTCACCAACAAGTTATCAGCCGTTTTTGATAGGACAGTTCACCACTGGCCAGTTTAGCTATCTCCAACCATGGCAATCGCCACATGATGCTTTTGAGCCATTGGTTAATGCTTATGCCTATCGTGGTGGCATTCAAAAGCGTCAGGGCTATCAAGAATGCGGGTTTACAGGACTGCTGCGTTATCAGAACAATGAACATGCTGATGATGGGAATGGTGGTGTAAACTACACGCTCAATTTGACTCACTTTCCTGTGGCGCCAAGTTCAGTAACTGTAACAGCCTTAGTTGGTGCAGTAGTCTTAACAATGACTGATGTTCCTGGAGTGTATCCCGCAGGTACTTTTGCAGGTGCCTTAGATGCAGGTAGCACAATAGATTACTTTACCGGTGTGATTACTATGGTTGCCTCTGGTGGTGTAGATGCTGGCACTCCTATCATGGTCCAATATACTTTTACTAATAGCCAAACAGCTGAAAATATTGGCACAGGTGATGGTGTCACCTTAACCTTTAATGGCATACTTGGATCAATCCCTGTCGTACCTCTCTCTATAGAAATCACCACTACCACACTTGCTGGAGCCACAACAATATCTGATGATGGCAATGGCAATCTAATAGGAACTTTCATAGATCCCATTAGCGACATCGATTACACCACGGGTGTCTGGAACCTGATCTTTACTTCGCCAGTTGTAAACGGAACTGACATCATCATAACCTACATACAAGTAGGAGATGGATCCCCCATCATGGGCATAAACTACTTCGAAAATTCACTTGACACTAATGAGTTGATGACAGTAGAAGATCAAAAAAGGATGGCTGTTTTTAATAGGACAACTAAACTTTTCGACCCAATTCAGTGCTTTGACCAGGACTTTTTTACTGTAAACAGTGCTGTTGCAGTTACAACTGGTGCAATTACCCTTCCTTGGACTGATATAGCTCCTTTTTCTGTATCCATTAGTGATGGTACCAATACTATTACTGATATTCCTGGTGCTTATCCAGCTGGAACGTTTACAACTTCTGCAACGCTAAATACACTCAATACATCAGTAATAAATTATGCCACAGGTGTTATTACCATTACTCATGCAGCCTATGCAGCGGTCCCTGTTGTATTGCATATAGAAGCAAATCTTCAGGGGGATTACTTTACTGGTGGAGATGACGATTTTTTCAAGTTTGCTAACTGGAAAGCTAGAGATGAATTGCCTACGTATGAATATCTTACCAATAACAAAGATCGAATTACGCTTTTTGATGGCACATGTTTATCTCGGCCTAATTTCCCGATTTATGAAGATCAAATTGCAGGTGGCATTGCCTTAGTAGAGGGACAGACCTATTATCCAAATTTCAATGGTATTGTCAAAACTTTGGACATAAAGGTTTATAAAAACAGGTTACTGTTCTTTAGGCCTACAATAAATACATATGCAGCTGTTCCACATACAACTCCAAACGGTACTATAATAGAGCCACAAGTTGTAAGATATAGCTCAGAATTTTATACTTTCGGCACAAATATAACAATACCATTTGACTTTGTAGCTGATGTAGCTGGACATGGAGGGGTTGCAGATGCGCCTACACCTGACTGGATTATCTGCGCCGAGTTCTTAAGAGATGCTATTGTAGTTTTCTTTGAGAAATCCACATGGTTATTCCGTTTTACTGGCGCTGCTACCGGTACCATATTTCGATGGGATCAAATAAATAGCTCTCGGAACTCCAATGCTCCATATGGATCTATATCTTATGATGGCTCTGCAACATCTATGGGTACAAAAGGTTTAATTTCTTGTGATGGTACAAATGTTGATCGTTATGATCAGTCTGTAATAGATCAATATACAGACATAGACAACGATAATTTTGTACAATGTCAGGCAGTTCGTGATGATATTCTAAATCAATCTTGGATGATTTATCCATCAGTATCACGTAATGTGGATAATCGATTTTCTGATAAATCCATAATGTACAATTTCTTAGAGCAGAATTTTGCTACATATAAAATTAACCTATCCACCGTAGGTATTGAAAATACTTATCAAGATATAACATGGGCGAGTTTTGCTCATGGAAGTGGGGTATGGACCGAAGGACTAACTTGGGTTCAAGCGAATTTTAACTGGAATAAGTTTGTAGCTCAAAATTTATCACCTCAAGTATTTGGTGGAGACCAAAATGGCTTTGTCTACATCATGAATGTCACAGAAACAGATAATGGCGGTCATATCGACGTAGAAATAAAGTCAGCTCGTTGGAATCCATTCATACAAACTGGTGAGCGCTGCCGTTTTGGATATATAGATTTCTATTATCAGATCAATGAAGACGTGACACTTCAAATAGATATATTTGGTAACAATTCTAAGAGTCCAAATTACACTAAATACTTAACACTCAATGGACCTGCCAATGATGATTATGCTTGGAAGCGACTCTTTGTTAACTTACAAGGTGAATTCATAAGAATAGAGATTACTACGCCATTTATTCCTCAAGGAACAATCAATGAAGATCAGACTGATGATATTCCTAACAACGGGACATTCCTGATTAGCGGTATTATTCTTTGGGCGGCTCCTGCAGGTAGATTGGCGCCAGGAGTTCTCATATGATGAACTTTCCTAATTCAGCATATCCTGATCTTCCACCAAATACCATAGTACCTGACCCAGTGGATCAAAAAGATATCTTCATACAGTATTTCAACCGACTTTATGAGGATGTTGCTTTTGCAGTGAATCAAAGAGATTTTAATTTTTATGAGATTGAGATAAGTTCTACTCCACAAAATATCCTATTTCTGCCAACGTTCGGTGCTTTTATTGTCGCTGTATCAGGGATTGATAGTACACAACCTGTAAAAACATGGTCTTTAGTAAAATCTACGGCAACGGCAGCAGGTGTAATTAACATTCTAGGAACTCAAGCGGGTTCCGCAGCCTGGGCGGGTATAGATCTTACGATAACATCGACTGCAACTAATTTTCAGATAGCGCACAATAGAGCAGGGGTAGCAGCTAATTTTAACATCCGAGTAATCGGAACACAGTGAGGAATATATGCCTAGATCAGCATTGACAGGAACAGAAAAGAAAGTAAAGAAGGCAGCACTTAAGAGTGCAAAAGAGCGTGATAAAGTTGCTCTTTCAGGTTATAAGAAAGGGATAAAAGGCCTTGAAGAAGCCTTGAGAGGGAAAGGAGCTCTTCCTAGTGAACAAAGCGAAATACAAAGAAGATACGCTCGAGCTCTTAAAGAATCTGAAGGCATGTTTGATGCTCAAAAGGCTAATGCCATTGCAGAATATCAACAAACCTATGCTCCACAGATACGCGGAACTTATGGTGCAGCATCTGGTCAGGGATCTCGAAGTAGCGCTCTTAACCAGGCCCTTGCAGCTGCACAGAGCAATCTCACGCGTGGATTAAATGCTGACTATGAAGCACTTAGGAATAATGTAGCATCTAATATTATGAATGCCACATATGGGAATAAATTATCCAATCTGAATGCACAATTATCTTCCGCTAGTGGACTAACAAATCAGGGTGTTAATCCAGTTTCTGGAAGCTTGGCACAACAGTCATCCTACTTACCTAAGAGCAATGATCCAAGCACATTTAGAAAGATAATGGCTGGTGGTAGCACAATTGCTGGTACAGCTGCAGGTGCAATGTTCGGAGGGCCTGTAGGTGCCGGAATAGGAATGCAAACAGGAAATGCAATCGGACAAATGTGGTTATAAGGGGAAATTATGCCTAAATATGTAGGAAATCAAGAGTATCTTACTCCAAAACGATCATTTGCCGATAAATTGGCAATTGCTTCTGAAGGTGTATCAAGAGGGCTACAGGCCTTTGGTCAAATGAAACAGCAGGAAGAAGCAAGACGCGTGCTTTCAGATCCAAACGCTACACCTATACAAAAAGCCACTGCTTTGGCAAATTTGGGCCAGGAAAAGTTAGGCGTAGAAGTATTTAAGAAGTCAGCCGATCAAAGCTTGATTGCAGACGTAGAGCAGCGCTTGAATGCTCGGCTTGGTAGATCGAATGAAGCTATTCCTGTTACTGATGCTGGTCCTGCTTCAGTGCCTCAACCAGGAGAAGGAGGAACGCCTTCTCAACGACCATATACTGTTGGAGGCCCTAGCTCTGCAGCCAGAAACGCAGTTCAAATGTCTGGTGGTTTAGGATTGACCGCTAATCAATATCAAGCACCACCCGAAGTTCCTCAAGGAACACCACAAAATGTACCACAAGCACAACCTCAGGTAACTCCTGAAGATGAAATCGATGCGTATGATGAAGCTGCGCAGCAATTAGCTAACAGTAAACCATCTGTTTCAAAATATTATGAAAATAAAGCTAATCAGATTAGGAAAGATGTACGACAAGATAGAAAATTCTTTCGTGAGATTGAAAGAGATGCAATAAAAGACGAACAAGATATTCGTAAGGAATCTGCTCCATATATTGAGGGAGTTTTAAATGCTTATAAGGGATCTAAGAACCAAGAAGCCATTTTAAATCAAATGGATGGGTTAGCGAAAAACAGGGATTTAACTACTCCATTAATGAATAATTTATTGGGCGCTATAGGAATGCCTCTCGGTATTTTAAACAATCCAGATTCCGAAGAATTCGAAAAGCTATCAAATAACTTGACTAGAGACATTACTAAGTTTTATGGTGCACGAATAAATCAAACAGAATTTGTAAATTTTCTAAAACAAATTCCTACTCTAAATAATAGTGAAGAAGGCCGAATAAGAGTTATATCAAATTTGAAGAAAATGTTAGAGCCTGCTGGGTTAGAATATAGAATAATGAGCGAAATTATGGCGGAAAATGGCGGTAAGCCAATTCCTAATATGAATTTCGAAGTTACAAAAAGAATGGAACCTACATTAGAAAAATGGGCATCTGAAATAAACAATGATATGCATAGACTTGCAAACCAGTCTACTCCTTTAGCTTCAGATGAAGTAGTAATGGTGTTTCCGGATGGCGCTAGGAAAAGAGTTCCGAAATCTGAAGTTGGAAAATGGTCACAATGGGGTAAATTAGAATGAGTTCACAAAATCCTTGGGATGTATTAGTTGGTGTAGAGCCTCAACAGCAACCTTATCAAAAGGTAATGCAAGATTATCCTGAACTTGCACCGCAACAGGATCAGACTCCATGGAATTCATTAAATGAAGCTCCTGAAAGTAGATTTGAAGGTGTTACCAGAGTGGCTGCACAATGGACTCAAAGAGCTTTAGAAGGGATTTATGGTACACCTGGAAATTTAGAAAAATTAGGAAGAAGTTTTCTAAATATAGCTGAAATTAAAAAGCCTTATATGGGTGAAAATTACAAACGGAATGAAAAATTAGTATCAGAAGAAACGTTTTTTCCCACTACACAAGAAATTAGAGAGAAAGTCAAAAGAGAAACTGGTGGTAAATATGAGCCTAAAAATGAAATAGAGCGGATAGGCGGCAATATCATAGGGGATTGGGTCTTTAGGCCTGGAGGACCTATGGCAAAAACGTTAACGTCAATAGGAGCTGAAACTGCAAAAGAAATAACAGGTGCCTTGGGCGGAGGCGACACAGCTAAAACTCTAATTGATATGGCTACTACTTTTGCTTCTTCGCGGTTCAACCACCCTACAATTAGAAACTACTGGAATAACCAATATAATCTTGCTACTGGTTCTATCCCTAGAAATGCAAAAATTGCTGCTACTAAAATACAACCAACATTGGATCAAGTAAGACAAAGAGTTCTTGCTGGTGGATATGCAGATTGGAAAGCACCCGTAATTCAGCAAATTGAAACTTTAGAAAAAAATATACAGAATGGTGCCGTACACGTAAGAGATATTGATAAGGCCATTCATGATATTAACAAACAAATTTATTCTGGAAAATTACCAGGTGAAGCAGTACGAGAACTTCAGACTTTAGCAAAAGGCGGAAGAAGACTCTTAAGACAATATGGTCAAACAAATCCTCAATTTTTAGAGCATTGGAGAAATGCTAATGCAGCTTACGCTGGATGGGCAAGCAATAGAGCAGCTAGCAACTTTATGGAAAAATATACAAATAAGTTGACTGCTGGCAGTGGTAGTTATGCTTTAATGACCTTTTTATTGAAAGGAACTGAAGCAACTGGAAAAACTGTAGCAGCAATTGCCTCCACTTATGGAATTGCAAAAGCTTCAGAATTTACAGCCAGAATTTTTGCTAATCCAGTCACAAGAAAATATTATATGAATGCAATGTTGGGTGCATTACGTGAAAATGCACCTCAAATGTTAAATAATTTTAGCAAGTTAGATAAAGAGCTTCGTAAGGAAAATCAATCTCGATAAGCCTTACTATTTTTTTCTGCCCTCTCTTCTAACATGCATCCTAAAATTAAGAAAAATACCATTACAAAACCAGCAATCATTATAATTTCTCCATAAGTTTTTTAAATTGTTCTTTTTGTCTTTTATCATATTCATCATAGATGTACGTGATTTAGTCAGAGCAAAGCCAAGTGAGAATGAAAAAAAATAACATATAGCCTAAAATTGTCATAATATTTTCTCCTTTTGTTTTTTGTCATATTCATCATTGAGTCTATCTTCTAAAGCTCTCATCGATGAGTAAGTTTTATCTTCTTCAGCAATTTCAACATCAGGTCTTACTTTTTTTCTGACGATGTTTATCACCATGTTTCTTGAAATCTCAAACTCTTTTGCTATGTCATTATAATCGAATCGACCTCTCGGTGGTCCGCCTGGAAAGCACAGTCGTATGTATTTTATCTCATCGTCACTTAAGTCTTTTCTGTATTTCATGGTATATGTTTCCATGTTTTTCTATGTATAATAGAAAATATATTGCTCACTGCTACACCATACATATTAGCTAAAGATTTATAGCTTAACCCTTGAGATTTCTGTAGTCTAATTTCCAAAACCTGTTTTTCATTTAATTTGCATGAACCTTGCTTTTCTCCATTAACAAAAACCCCCCTCTTTTTTCTTAACATGTCTTCCATATTTTCTTTATATGTACCTAAAAATAAATGATCTACATTTATACATTTTGGATTATCGCATTTGTGACATACCAGTTTACCTTTAGGGATTTCGCCTTTATATACCAGCCAAGAAGCTCTATGTGCTCTCATTTGCCTTCCCTTAAATCCAACGGCTCCATATCCAAAATGTTTAACGTAAAATCCTGTCCATTCTATGCACCCAGTTTCTATGTTTTTGCGAGATTTTTGTTCTAAGTTTTTCTTAAGACGTAGTATTGCTTCCATGCCTTGTGGAGAGTTAATGCATCCACAACTTTTTGAAGTATTCCTTCTTAGTGAACTTCCACTGATAATTTTCTCTTTCCCACAATCGCATAGACATTTCCAATAAACCATTCCATGTGCAACATGAGACTTTTCTATAACTGTTAGTCGATTGAACTTTTTACCTTTGATGTCTATACATTTCCAAAAAACCATGTCTTATGTTCCCTATATACGTATACATTGTATATAGGTCTTAAATTTAATGCAACCCTAATCATCCTCCATCACAAACCACCACCAAAATACTCCAATCCAAAATGCCCAACTCACTTATTCTCCTTCATTAGTTCGAAGAATTCTTTGTACATATTGTCGATTCGATCATGCAATCGCTTATATTCCTCATCTCTGCTTGTATAAACTGCCATAGTGAAGAAAAATACTATGATTCCTGTAAAAAAACAGGCCATAATAGTGCTAAATGGGACGTTGTCCATTATGTTTCCTCCTTATCGTAAACGTAGTCTTCTAATTTTTTAACATACTCTTCTTTCATTCTTTTTTCTTTATTTTTCAATTCATTTATATTTTCCTTAGACTCCTTATATAGTTCTTCTCTCCATAAACGTATCTCAGTTTCAAAAGATTTTAGGTCGCTTTTTAGCCAAGAGAAAATTCCTAGATTGATCCCTGCTACAGCTAAAACTGTTCCTATTGCGGTAAGTATTACTTGTATGTCCATAGTCATCTCCTTTACCACAAGTGTAACGTTACCCACAATTACTGTCAAGTACACATTCTTACTTTTGCACTGAATACTATCTAGCTATATAAATAAGAATCAAAACACCACTCTTACTCGGAGAAAAATTATGTCGTCATTCACAGAGCGTCCTTTAGCCTATATGGGAGAGCCAAATGCATCTACTACAGTTGCTGGCGTTGCCGAATTTGCTACTGTTGCAGAAACAGTTGCAGGCGTTCGTACAGATGTAGCCACTACACCAGCAGGCGTTGCTGCTGTAGCCATCGCAGGCGCCCCTGCAGCTAGCACAGTAGTTGCTGGTATCATAGAAATAGCAACAGATGCAGAAGCAGTAGCAGGAGTAGATAACGATTTAGCGATTGTTCCTACAAACTTGGCAGCAGTATTCGCAGCTCCTCCTGCAATAGGCGGCACAACTCCTGGAGCCGGTACATTCACAGATCTTACAGCCGACTCTACAGGTGCTATTAGCCTAGATGCCGATGCAGCCTCTCACTTCGCTGTATCCGGTGCTGGTGTTGATCTTACGCTAGAAAGCGCAGCTGGTCGAGTTGTAATTAATGGTGAAGAAGCCGCTGCCGATGCTATCAGAATCGTTTCTGCCGCTGGTGGTCTTGATGTAGATACAGCGCTACTCTTAAGCCTTACTTCTTCTAGAAACAACGCGCAAGCTATACAGATTAACGCTTCAGCTGGTGGTATCGATATTACTGCTACTGGTGCTGCAACAGAAGACATAGACATCGTAAATACAGGTGGTTCTGTAAATATTTCTGCTACAGAAGCCGCTGCCGATGCTGTTACCATTGCTGCAAGTGCCGGTGGTATCGATATTACAGCTACTGGCGGTGATATGGACATTACAGCTTCTGGTGCTGGTCTTACACTAACCTCTACAGAAAACTCTGCTGATTCGATAGCAATTATATCTACAACAGGTGGTATCGACATTACGGCTAGTGGCGCTGCCGCAGGCGAGGACATCGATATTACAACTACCTCATCAATCAACCTTACAGCTACTGAGAATGCCGCTAATGCTATCTATCTTAGAGCAAACGGTGGAGTCACTGAAACAGTGAAAATCCACGCAGACCAAGGTACAGGTGTAGCGAGCGTAGAAGTTGTTTCCGACGTTGGTGGAGTAACAATCACAGGTGGCGTTGCCTCTGCTGATGCAATCAACATCGTAGCTTCAAACGCTGCTGGTGGTATAGACGTTGATTCTGGTACTGCAGGTGTTATTGTAGATACTACTGGTGCTATATCCCTCGATGCGGCCGCAGCATCAAACTTTACTGTCACAGGTGCTTTTGATGTAAGTGTGATTACCACTCTAGGTTCAGCAAATATTACTGCTGGTGAAGATGCAGCTGATGCAATCGTTCTTTCAGCGGGTGCAGGTGGTATTGATATCCTAGCAACAGGTGCAGCAGGACAAGACATTGACATAGTAAACACAGGTGGTTCTGTAAATATCTCTGCAACAGAAAGTGCTGTTGACTCTATAAAAATCGAATCTACTGCAGGTGGTATCGACATCCTGGCTTCTGGCGCTGCTGCCGGTGAAGACATCGACATCATAGCTACTGGTTCATCTGTAAATATCTCATCGACAGAAAACGCCGCCGACTCAATAGTCATCACTTCAACAGTTGGTGGTATCGATATTCTAGCTTCAGGTGCCGGTGCGGGAGAAGACATTGACATTATTGCTACTGGATCATCAGTAAACATCTCTGCAACAGAAAGTGCTGCTGATTCAATTACTATCGTTTCTACAGCTGGTGGTATCGACATTCTGGCCTCAGGAGCTGCTGCTGGTGAAGATATTGATATCGTCGCTACAGGATCATCTGTAAACATAAGTGCTACTGAAAGTGCTGCCGACTCGATTACAATCATATCCACAGCAGGTGGTATCGATATTTCAGCTAGCGGTGCTGCTGCTGGCGAGGATATTGATATAACATCTACAGGTAGTTCTATCAATATAACAGCAACTGAAAACGTATCTGATGCGATTGTAATTAACGCTTCAGGAGCTGCATCAGGCATCACTATAGACTGTGGAACAGTTGGTGTAACAATCGGTACAGGTGTAAACCATGCTGTAACTTCAGTTGCAACAGCTGCATCTCCTTACTCTGTACTTGGAACAGACTACTTCATCACTACAGACTCAACTGGTGGTGCAATGACAATTACATTGCCTGCAGCACCTGCTACAGGTCGTACAGTAATTGTATATGACGGTGCTGGTCAAGCTGCTGCTGGTGGTAACGTAACCGTTGACGGTAATGGTAAGAACATTGCGGCTGCTGGCACTTCGGCCGCTACAAAACTACTGAACACAGCTTATGAGTCGTATACTCTAACTTATAATGGCACCCTCTGGTGTGGTCAGAACATAGTTTAATAACTAACGGAGTTTAGCGATGCCTGCTGTACAAAGTAGACTAAGTTTCGAGACGCTGCGCAGTCAAGCGTCTCCTTTTGTGGCGTATACCAACCTTGGTACGCCCATGGCGAATCCGATACGAATCTTCAAGATTTCTAATGAATCAGATGCTGCCATCACCGTATCTTACGATGGTGGCACCACTGACCATGAACACATTCCAGCTAATAGCTTTGTATTGATAGATATCACATCTAATAAGGTGTGGGACTGTCAATTCTGCTTGTCTGTAGGTGTTCAAGTTGCCATAAAGGGCACAGGCTCAGGCACAGTTTATATGTCAACATATTATGCAACTTAAGGGGAACTATGTCACAAGCCGGAGTATTAAATACAGCAGCAGGGCCGGTTCCTCCTACAGTAGCTACATCATATGAGACACAAAATGGAACGGCAGTCCCAGCGGCAAATGTACTTATTATTAATGCGATTGATTCCACAGAAACTAATGACAATGGAATCATAGCAAAAGGTGGAGTAGTAGGTACTGGAACAGCCAATGAAGTAGATATTGTCATCACAAATAGATTTGTGGGAACCACAACTACAACAGATGCAACGCCCGATACCTCTATATCTCTAGCCCTTGGAGCAACTCCTGGAGTCTATACTTTTGATATTCAGATAGCAGGCTATGATGCTACAGACGATGAAGGGGTTGGCTATGCAATATTCGGCACGGTACGCACAACAGGTGCTGCGGCTACCGTAATAGGCACTCCAGATAAGATTGTTAATGAAGAAGCAGCTCCAGTAAACCTGTCGAGTTGTAACGCCAATTTAACAGCCTCTGGTAATAGCGCTGTGATCACTCTAACAGGTATTGCTGCAACAACAATTAGATGGCGAGTTTTATCAACATTTATATTTGTGAGTTAGAATGGCCGGTTTTGAAAATGATATTTTATATGGAAGTAACGTCGACTTTAGAGGTGTAGAACCTGTTGTAGCACAAGTTACAGCTAACGGCCAACTACTTATCGGAGCGACAGCCTCCCCAAACATACGTGTAGGGGCTTTAGCCTCTGCAGGTGGCACAATTATCATCACAACAGGTGCTGGCACTATAGACCTAGCTACATCTGGATCCGCCGTCGGCAATACCATCACAGGTGACTCTGGAGGAGCTTTAAGCCCTACAGCAGGTAATTGGAACATCCTGGGTCAGCAGGCTGGTACATTAGCTGTAATGGACACAATAGGGTCAGGAAGTACATTAAGTATAGAAGATCGAACGTGGATTACTTCTTTTGTTGTAGACCAAAGCGCTACGGTAGGTTTAAGAGGTACGTTTACAACCATTCAAGCAGCGATTACAGCGGCTTCTTCAGGGCAAAATATATTTATCAGACCAGGAACATATACGGAGGATCTCACGCTAAAAGATGGCGTTAATCTTATCGGCATGTCCAATAGCTATTCTGCAGTTGCACCAGTTATTATACGTGGAAAATCTACTTTTACAACAGGAATAGCGTCTATTGACAATATTTCCTTTGTTACAAATTCTGATTACATTTCTGCCATTTCTGGAAGCGCACTTTTAAGTTATTATAGATGTTATTTCAATATACTAACAACAGGCGCATTTAATTTAAATAGCGGGCGCGTTAATCTTGTCCAATGCGGTTCTGTATCGGCTTCTGGATCGACTTCAATGTTCACAGCAATAAACGCCTCTACAGTTTCAGTTTTTGGTAGTACTTTGATTGGCTCTTCAACAACAGCTAGTACATTTGCAAATACTAGTTCAATAACTGTAAGAAATAGTACTTTACAGGATTCAATCACAACTAGCAATACGGCAGTATTTGAGGCGCATAATTCCTCTTTTGGACGTACCTCTTCTGCCGTGAATGGATTAACCCATAACAGTACCGCAAGCGGTTGCTTAGCGTTTAATTGTGAGTTCTTGAGTCCGGGTGATACTTATAATATAAGTATTGGAACCGGCGCAACGTTAACACTAGCTAATTGCACGATCCACACAGATCTGGCTTCCGGTCTGGCAATCACAGGCCTCGGAACACTAAAATATACCGGCCTTTCATTTGCACAAACTGCAAGTACAATTGATACGACTACACAAGTTCCTTTAGTGACATCAAACGATGCACTTAAGATCAAATCACCGGCAGCTTATCCATATACCACAGTGCCACAAGATGCTGTTATTTTAGTGGATACATCCTCTGCAAGAACAATAACACCTCTTGCATCGCCTACAACTGGTCAGAAACATATAATAAAAGATAATGTGGGTTCCGCGGCAGCTAACAACATCACTATCACGCCTTCTGGAAAGAACATTGACGGAGCGGCTTCAAGTACGATCAATATCAACTATGGAAGTGTAACAATTGTATACGGGGGATCGGAGTGGCATATCGTGTAACTGTTGACACAAATAGAACCTTTGGTTTATACTTTACCTAAAAGAGGTAAATATGACTTCAGGAATTTATAAGATAAAAAGTTTGAAATGCGGAAAATGTTACTGGGGTTCTTCAAAGAACATATATAATAGATTTGCAACCCATAGGTATTGTCTAAATAAAAAAAAGCACGGAAATAAAACACTACAAAGTATTTATGATGAATATGGATTAGATAATCTACAATTTGAAATAGTTGAAGAATGTAGTTGTAATGATTTAGAGCAACGTGAGAAGTATTATTTAGATAAGGATGAAAATAAAATAAATATATGGATAAATCCTTATTCTCCAAAGGGTTGTAAGCGAACAAAAAAACGAATTTGGTCACAAGAAGTAAAAGATAAGATTAGCAAAAGTGTTCGAGAAAGTCATTTAAAACATGGGCACCCATTGCTTGGGGTATCTATGAAAGAAGAGACGAAACGAAAAATAGGAAATGCCAACAGAGGCAATAAGTGGTCAGAAGAAAGTAAATTGAAGATCAAAGGAAGAGCATCTCCCAATAAGGGAATTCCTCTTTCAGAAGAGACTAAATTAAAACTCAAGTTGGCAAACCTGGGGAAGCCCTGTAAACTTAAAGGTTTTGTAAAAGAGTTTCCTAAAGAGAAAGTTTGCATAAAATGTAAAGAGATGAAAAACATTCAAGCATATGGATTTTCAGGAAAATGGTATAGAAATATGTGTAGGAAATGCAAAGAACTACATAGAAAACCTAGAAATAAAAGGAAGGTAAAACTTGGCTTATAAAAGTAAATTTCTAACACCAGCCGAAGGCGGATTAGGAGCTTCTACAACCGCTACATCTGCCAAAATATTGATAGGTGATGGAACAAACTGGGTGGCTAGCACTCCGACATATCCTACTACCGCTGGTACTAGCGGAAATGTACTTACTAGCAATGGGACGAATTGGACTAGCGCCACAGCACCCGGTGGTGGCTTGTTGACCGCTACAGTAACGTTAACAAGTGCGCAAATTAAAGCATTAAATGCAACCCCGATACAACTCGTTGCTGCCCCAGGAGCAAATAAAATAATTATGCTCGAGCAAGCCGCAGCTAAATTTACCTATGGTGGAACAAACGTATTTGTAGCTGGCGCATCTCAAGTTATTAATATATTTTGGAACAACGGAGTCACCGCGGCTTATTCTACAGGCGCGCCATTGATTTCAAACGCAACAATAGTAGGAAGTGCAAATAAATTTTGCGCAGGATTGAGTGGTCCAACTTCAGTAGTGAATCAGGTAGCAGGAATATTAGATAACGTTAATTTAGTCGTTCAAAATCCAATTGCTACAGAGATAACAGGTAATGCAGCAAATAACAACACAATAACTATAGTAGTTCAATATTGGATAGCTGATGTAACGTAGAAAAAAGCAGAATAGGATTAATCCAGCTCTCCCATGCTTCTACAAACCGTAAACCTTTGATGATCTTGAAGTGTGGTCTTCTTTCTTGAAGGTTTCTCTGCCCATTTCCTGGCATGCTCAAGATTTCGGTATACTTCTTTGCAACTAACTGAGCAGTAGAGGTTTGACTTGTACTTGGTTTCAAATTCTTCTTGGCATTGGGGGCATATTTTTAACATGTAAGCCTTTTATGGTTTTTGTTTTGCCCCAGAAAATGAAATCCTGGGGCGTTAAAGTTGCTAGAAAGGGCAATCATCATCAGCTACTATAGGAGTTGGTGCCTTCCTTTGCAGTTCTTCATATTCACCTTTTGCTATGAGGGCAAGAACTGAATCTTGGAACTTCTTATGCCTAGCTTCGTCAAATTTTACAAGGCTTTGATACTTCTTTTGCCCATCTTTTTCATATTCTCGGCTAGGTAAGTTTACCCATTGCTTGGCATCCTTTTCAAAGAAAGAGCATGCTATTGTCATGCCCCATTCTTCAATTACCACATCAAAAAACCCTCGAAGGTAGCCTTTTTCTACTGATTTAAAATTAATTATCTTCATTATTTTCCTCATCTTCTTTTTTTTCGTTGTTTTCACAATGAAATTCGTAAACTTGTTGACTCACTGATTTCTCGCAAAATAAATTTATCTTTTCTCTTAGTTGCTGTTTGCAAGCTTCTTCTATAGATGAAGAAAAATCGCCAAAACACTTAAATTTACCAATATAATTATGTTCAAAATTGCCAGTAGAGAAAAAGGTCCCATAACTTTTTCTCTTTGACCCATCCTTCAACACAAAATTAATTTCTGAAATATTATCATCATGTTCAATTATATTTATATGAGCAACTTCATCAATATTTATATATTCAACTTTTCTTCTTTCGCCTGAACAGTAAAATTTTACAAACATTATTTAATCATCCTAAATTTGTTGATTATGTTTTCCATAGCTTGTAATTGATAGCTGGTTAATTCTCCATATTCATTGAAATTACTTTCAATAGACTCTATAAATTCACTGTCAAAACTTTCATGCTCTTCTGCATATTGTTTAATAGTTTCTATCATAAATTCAGGATCATCAAACATCATTCCTCCAATTCTTTCATTAATGATTTAACAGTTTCTTGAAATGTCATCTTATGATGCATCATACACCACTGGATGGCATCGCCTTCTGCTTCGCAGTTTCCGCATATATAGCGATGAGTTTCAACAATGAATTGCCCCTTACCCTCATTGCAAAAAGGGCAATCACCAACAAAATAGGTCTTAGGATCAAGCTGAATGCATTGAATTATCAACTTTGGCAGATCTATTTCCTCTCTGATTCTTTCGATGACTCCTTTATCTACTTTAACTTTTGAGTCATTTTTCTCAAAGTAACTACTCAATATTGCTAAAGCTTCTTCTCTAAGGTCGTTTTCAACACAAAAATACACACCTGAAAGTATGGCTTTCAGTACTTGCATTTCTTTATTTCTATCCATGCTTTATATCCTTTCCATAATTAGTTTGATATTGTTCTCTAAGTTTTTGATGCAATGCATCTACGTTCTCATCTCCGCAAAATTTATCACAATCTACGAGAGCCGAATTACGCTTTTTCATATAGTCCTTAGTTGAAAGATTCATCAGCTCTTGATCAATGGCGTTACATTGGTCCATAGCATCAACTATAATTTCTCGTTCAATCTTCTCGCCAGCAAGCATCTTATCTCGAATGTTATCCCAATTAAGATAAATCGCTTTCTTCTTCTTCTCTAATTGGTTTATGTTCATTAAAATCCATTGATTTAAATCTTGAAAATTGAAGTTCTGTGGCAAGAAATAATGTTCCTGTTGATCCATGCCGATTTTTTTCTACTACAACACTTATCCTACCGGCGCCATCATTTGGATTGGTCATAGAAGGCCGATGCAAAAAGATTACCTGATCGGCGTCTTGCTCAATCGATCCCGACTCTCTAAGATCAGATAATTTTGGTTTACTATCTAATCGATTTTCTACGCTACGATTTAATTGAGATAAACAAACGATCGGAATATCGAGCTCCATAGCCAATAGTTTAAGCTTTCTCGAGATGTCTGATACTTCATTGACTCGACTATCACTATTTTTGTATTTGGCAGATCCGTTTATAAGTTGCAGATAATCAATGATTAACAGTTCTATTTTATGAACCTCTTTTAGCTTTTTTGCAGCAATCTTGATAGAAGAGATATCTACGCTGTGCGATGTGTAAAAGTGTATTGGTGCATCTTTAATTTTTTCAATCGTATCAGTAAGGTCAACCCAAAACTGATCTAGATGCCCTTTGTGAATCGCTTCTAAAGGAATTTTACCAACATTAGAGCAAATCTTTTCTATGATTTGTTGAGGGTCCATCTCAAGAGAAAATATTCCTACAGGTTTATTTTTCCGAATGGCCTGCTCAATTGCGAATTCAATAGCAAGAGTTGTTTTACCGACCCCAGGTCTTGCCGCAACTATAATAAGATTTTTTTTCCCCAATCCATTTATTTGTTCATCAAGCTTCGGAAATCCAGTAGTAAGGCCCAAGCAATTCCCAAGCCCGGCTTGTTTTCGTTCTTCTTGTCTTTGCTGCATAAGCTCTAAAAAGCTTTCTGGTTGCTTTTCAGTTTTCCCTTCACATACTTGTTTGACATTAGTAAACTCATTAAATGATTTCTTTTTACCAAGATTGTGCAACTCAGTACTTATCGAAGCTATGTGAATTTCCACAGGTTCTTGATTTTCAAGAACTTCTCTCGCCGATCGCTGGTGAAGATTGATAAGATCTCTTCTAATTGATTTGTCTAAAATTATATTTGTATACTCTTCCGAATCATAGGCAATGAGAGCAGCTTCTTTGCAGGTCATCAAGTAGGCTATGCCACCGGCCCTAGAAAGCTCTCCAGTCGCTCGTAATGACTCGACCAGTATCTGTAGTTCACCTGGCGTGTTTTTCTCGTAGAGGGCCTGCAAATGCGAAAAAACAATAACATGCTTTTCTTCTAGAAAATCCTGCGGACACAATCTTTGACAAGCGAGGTCATTATCGCTTGCAGAAGAGAGCATCATCCCTAAGAGAATTGTTTCGGATTCAACCGCGTTTGGTAATTCTTGATATTTTTTCATTTAACATCCTTATACATTCATTAAAGGTTTTTTCAAATAAGGCATCTGATTTGAAACTATGGTACTCCTTACCGTCGAAAATCACAAGCAAATCATCGTTCGTGTCACTGCAATAAACTTTAGCAATACCGCATAGTTCAATTATTTCATCTATCATAGGTTTCTTGTTATCAACTTTGTTTTTTAACCGGCCCCACCTTTCGTAGGGTTTTCTTTCTTGCTCCTGAGTTGGTTGATCTTGTCTAGAGAGGTATTCTTTGCATAGGTTTGTGAATACCGCTACTGGCTTCTTTGGTGTTATGGGCATTCGGCTTATGCATCGCTTCGCGTAAGCTACAGCCTCTTTAGGGTAACGGCTTAGGATTTGCTTGTCTTTGACTCCGAAAGGTAGGGCTTCGATGTCAGGTCTCATCGATGGAGTTTGTTTGGTTTCTTTTGGCTGATTCGAAGAATCTGCTTCGAATTCGTATTTATTTAGTTTGTTTTCTTTTGTGGGGGTGATTTTCACCCTGGGGGCAGGGTGATTTTCACCCTGGTCATTATTATTTGAAACAACGAGTTCATAAACTGTAGCCTCTTGGCCATTTGTGCCTGCAACATATTTTTTGCATAAGCCTAATTGTTCTAGTTTTTCCGTAGCTTTCCATAAAGCTTGGCGGTTCACACCTGTCATTTTCTCCATTTGAGATATGCTAATACGATCTCGAAAATTTTCTTTATGGAAACCAAAGATTTTTCTACAAAGTGCACAAAGTACTTTGAATTCAGTACCATTAAGACGACTCATCCAATAATCAAAAATGACGTTTGGGCTTTGAGTATAATTTGGGATTGGAATAGACACATTAATTCTACCTATGCGAGTTCTTATGTTGAGAAGAAAACCAACGTGTGCTAAGATCTCGCATAGATCACACGTTGGTTGGTTAAGGGTCGCGAATTCTTTGGTTGGAAGCGCGGCCCTTTGGTTTTAGTACGATACTCTTCACAAGCCTTTTTGTCTCTACAAAAATTCTCGCTCTGTGTACGCTAAAAGTTAAAATAGGCATATCATGGAATGGCAAATTTTAACTACGTTTTTTTCTCTAATGTCACTAGTTCTTCTGGTTGTGATACTTATGGCACAAGCATTCATAAAGCGATCGCAAACTTCTATGTCTAAGGTACTTGTAGAACTTCTTTCGGATTCTCATTCGCTCTTATCCATTGTGCGTGAGATGGATAAGCAACAGGACCTCTTTGTTAGACAGATGCCTCCTCATGAAGAAAGTGCCGTTGTTGTGCATCCTATGGACACAAAAGACCTTCCAGCTGGCCTTGTGTGGATGTCTACAGTAGAAGCTGTGACTCCAGAGATCATTCCAGCTGAAAGAAAGGCCACATCTCCGAAGAAACATGGCCGTAGTCGAGGTTCTAGAGGCGCTGTGTCTAAACAACGAAAGGTCAAAGCGAAGAAATCGGAATAGACTCCCCTGTATCATCAATTGGAAAACGCTTCTCATAGGCCTTAGCAAACCTTGATAAGTTGTTATCCTGGTTAGCAATTGCAGATTTCAGGATGTTAAACTCTGACGTCTTGTGCTCAATGCTCTTTTCCTTTACAAAAACGACCAAGGAAGCGCGATCGGCTATAACCCCTATCGTAGTCAGCTTTTCCATAAGATCGTCGATTGTGAACGATTCTGGCGCGTTTTGAGTAGGCTTAGCTTCCTTAGGCCTTCTATCCACGCAACTTTCGGCATCATCATCCGCTTGGGCAACACCAACAAGGGCCGCATAGCTATAGCGTCTAAAGTACGTCAGTGCGCTTCCAATGCTTTGAGGATCTTGCTTAGCCAAAACGATAGGCATTACGGACTTAATCCACTGACCTGACTTATGCGCTAAAGTGCTTATTAAGCAAAGCTGAGCGTCTATTATGCCCGTAGTCTGTATGACTGCTAGGCCATTATTCGCAAGAGGCTCTTTTGCAGCATTTAAAATACTGTGCAGATCTGCGTAGGAGCTCTTGAAGAACGGGTTCTTGCTGTCCTTTATGGCGGGCATTAGACAGCCCTGGGTTTTTGATAAGGCTTCAGCCAGTTCGTTAATTTCTTGAGATTGCATATCCATTTTATTTTCCTTTAAGTTCAGTTGGCCATGGTTCGCCAAGTTCGGGTTCTGGTACCGGGTATATATTCATGTTGCTCACCTCCAATGACATAAATATTATCTATGTGATAATAAATATTCAAGGTGAGATTGCATTTTGTTTTCATGATCTAAAGCGAGCTTTTTCCATCTATCTCTAGATCTTTCCATATCTTCATACTTCATTTTCAATCTAAACAACTCATTGCTAAGCTCATCCGCACGTTCTTTGTACGGGTCATAGTTCATGATTGCAGAATATTCTTCCTGTTGGATATAGTCTGGCTGTGTTTTCATAAGGACTCCTTTTGGTTTAGGACCATCAAAAGATGGGTTAAAATGTTTTCCTTTATGGGCTGAACTGTAATTCAGCCCAGTTTATTTTACGTACTGTTCAAGTTCTTTGATTTCTTCGATAATCAGCAAAGCTTCTACGACATCATCTTGATCCATCATGGTTGGGCTAAGCTCATCCTCTGATGACATGTTATAGTAGCTCATGATGATCTGTAGACGGTCTCTTAGGATTCTTATCTGCTGCATCCATGCTCTCTTTTCACGAGCTTCAAACTCATTAGCAAGCTGCTGATAGCTATGTACAAGGCCGTTCATAATGGTTCTCCTTTGTTATGGCTTAAGTGTAACATTACCCATCATTTCCCACAAGAATATTCGCATTATCCTTTTCTTCCCAGTACCGAATTGCTGCTTCTACGCATATGTCGAGCACATTTTGATCAAACTCGAACTCATAGATAACAGGGGATTTTGGTGTGTATTCTATGCGCTTGATTGCACCTGTGCTACTGTCTCTAAATGTATGCTTGTCATGGCGTAAGTTAATCCATTGCATCTTGTTAGAAGTGCTGTAGCCATTTTCTCGTAAGAGATACCAGTAAAAGTGTGCTTGCATTTCCCATATAGCTTTTTTAGGAGACGCTGAGCATTTCCAGTCGATGAGCACGTCTGGGCCATGGCCTTGAAGTAAACCATCACATTCTCCAGTGATCATAAGCTTATCGCAATAGAGTCTTGGGATTTGTTCTATGTTAGGTTTCTTAACATCCCACATTTTATAGCTCTGAAAGTATGCCCGGGCACGATCTGTGTCAAAACAGACAAATTCACCTGCACAATCCTGTATGATGGCATTGTGTACGTTTGTTCCTATCTTGGCTTTCTCTTCAAGTATCACTGGGTCGATGTCCGCATATGAATCGAACATCTGTAATATCTCACTAACTCTTACATGTTTACGCATTGTCTATCCTTTTTGTTGTTACGAGATTGACTATAACGCATGGGAACTGTTACACTCAAGGAAAAAAGGTAACTGTATGAATCTTAGGGAATGGTTAGATTCGGAATGCGTTGAAATTAAGCAACTTGCAGGCAAACTAGGAGTTAACAGAAAAACGCTATATAATTGGATGACCCGTGGTGTTGTACCCCTTAGGATACATCGTGCGTTGATTCAGAGAGTTACAAAAGGACAAGTGAAAATAGGAGATTGGGAGGATGGAGAACAAATTGCTGCTAAACGCCTACGAGGCCGCAGAAAGAATGAAGTGCGGAGTCAGAAACGTTTGGTTACAGATGAGGCGATTAAGCCTAAAGTCGATAAAAAGGGACGGTAAA